>Ga0307514_10004241_pt1 | contig 13272 bp, 22 predicted proteins | sample 16_EM_MG_FD_203088 | JGI IMG/M metagenome (GOLD analysis project Ga0307514, IMG submission 203088) | Populus trichocarpa ectomycorrhiza microbial communities from riparian zone in the Pacific Northwest, United States - 16_EM | ecosystem: Host-associated > Plants > Roots > Unclassified | place... | reverse complement strand
AGAAAGAAAGAGAGTTTGGGACCGAGAACACTTAGTCCATCTCCACGAACAAAACAATGTTTCCATTCTTTGTGTGTTTCCAGACTTCATTAAACCTGAAGTCTTGTAGTGAGTTCTAGTCCCGTTTCAACCACGCTCTGTATAATCTTGGCGCCAACACTCTTTCTGGCGTCCAATCAGGCTTGTCTAAACAAGGCTAGCGCCACTCACTTCATGGAGTTCTAGAATCTAGTAGCATAAGTATTTGTTGGAGACAGGGCTGAAACGTGTAAAGGTAGTCCAGTTGAACTAACAAACTTAGAAGAGCCGTTGGTAGCTGGATCACTGGTGTGGGCGGCGAGGAAATTTTATATGTATAGGGGGTTTTTCCTCTCTGCAATTGTCAATCCAGTATAGGAAAGCGACTGTTCTCGTGCCCTGAACGATTCATTTTTGTGTGATAGGAAATCGAAAGTGTCACAACCACATCAATATAATTAGCCACCCAGCAACTATAGAGCAAGACTCTATTTATATTCGCAATATTAGAGAAGGCTTAAGGTATGTTGGTCATGTGATATTGGATGGGTAGCAGTTGCTAATTTCCTGCTTCGGAAGTCAATTACTAAGCAAGCACCATGCCGAAAATCGTGGGGAAAGAAGATCAGGCAATGTCACGTGAAAAAACCCAGCTGGACTGGGGCAAGGATAATGAAGACGAGTATCGGAAGTGGAGGAGGCATCTGAAGGCATATGCCCTTATGAATAAAATTACAGGGAAACGTGGGACTTCAAATGCTGCATAGGAGGCATTCAAAGCCTTTGCCATGGACTCCAAAAATGGGCTTCCCTCGTCCGGACGTAAGCTGCTGAGGTCCGTGAAGGGGGATAAAGATGGTAACAAGGCACATAAGCGCTTTCACCATCTTTTGTTAGACAGTTTGAAGAAAGACCGAGAGACAGAGGCAAAGGAAGGTCTAGCAGCCACAGCTCTCCAATGAGAGCAGGCTGCCAATGATAGTGATAAAGATGTGGGGTGTCCAATTGTCCCCAAAGTAGTTATTGTTTGGGTTGTAATTATAGACCCAGATAACCCAACAAATGTAACGAACGACGGCGGCTACTATTGGGCAACCGTCAAAGTCAGGCAGTTTGTGGCACTAAAGAAGATAATAGTGGCCGAGGTCCTGAATGGCATCAGTACAGGAATCCCAGAGGGAAGGCACATCCGTGCCATGTACGGGGCTTTGACTAAGCCCCCCGCAGATGGTACCGACTCGGAAAACATAGAGAGGATCACGTCAGATGACGACCTAAGCAACTTCGTCATGCTTGCAAAGCAGGTCTAGGCACCAATCATGATCCAAGCCCAGCTAGCGCCCAGCAAGCCAGATGATGAGTCCGACCTAGAAACTCCTCCTCCAGATGAACGCGAGTACTTCTGCAAAGACCAATTCGACCTTGTGGACGAGACATATGACTCCGTAGTATCAGATTCGGAGAATGAATTATACCTGATGAAATTTGGCAAGCGTAAGGCGAAAGCCTGGCCACGTACCGACCATGGATTTGAACATTCAAAGGCCAAGATACGGAAGAAGATTACCCGATTGCGGAAGCATTTGCAGGAGGTCCAGGCACGCCACAAGAAATTTAAGGGTGCCAAAAAGAATGAAATTGTTGATTCGGACGACGAGGATATGTTTAGTTGGGTACAGTGGTTGAATCCCCAAAGCAGGAAAGACTTTGTGAAGGCAAGGGCTGCAGCTCGGGCTGGAGCACACCACTTGGGTGCCAACAGCAATGATAAGAAGGGGGCCGAAGCAGCTGCAAAGGCGAGATTTGGGAAGCCCCAAAAGGGGGATTTCAACTGGTGGATGGAGAATAACGATGACGACGAGGAGGAGGAGGAGGAGGAGGAGGAGGAATAGAGCAGAGATTTGGATTAGCGGAAGAGAGGTAAAGTTGTCTGATTGGGGCCACGATGTGGACGATTCTAGGTAAATGTCAGCCGTTGCTAATAAAATGTCTAGTTTTAGTTCATAATATACGAGGGGTGGGGGCAGTCTGAGTCGGGTGAAGGTGGATCATGTGTAGTTGAGTGTACTTATGTAGTTGAGTTTACTATCAATGCATATATTGATTGGCGTGTGAGATCTCTGCATTAGTGTGAGGCTAGCATTAGTACCTACACCCATTGGCGTCCGATGTGAAACACTCACGTGACTAAAGCGAGATAAGGCCAAAATGAAAGAGACCAAAGCACAACCAGCACAACATGCACATATATGGGATTGGCCCCCTCAGGCAAGAGGGGGCAATCCCATATGAAAGGTCCTCCGTGATTCTCGCTCTCACTCTTATCAACCTCTGTTCTATCCTCCTAGCTCTCATTCGTCTCCGTTCTATCCTGTGTTCCATCCTCTCTCATTCGCTCCGTACCATCCTCCTATTTCTCATCCCTGTCCATTCTATTGTTGTAATAATGCAACGCGAACAAGCTACGAAACTAGCACCATCATCAGCATGGCAGGGACAGAGAAAACAAAGTGGGGTCGTACAACCTACCAGCAACGAAATACGTGTCGCGTCCAATACGCAACAAAAGAGAAAAAGAAGGGAGCAAATGCTGGATCTACCAGGTAAGAAAAATATTCGGGTCCAGCCAGATTCAGAGGTGAGTATGAATTCTAGACAGGATTCTTGCTGGTTTAGTCAGTGGGAGCTGACTGTTAGACAAAGATCACAGGAGATGAAGAAATCACGGCGATTGAGATGGGGGAGAAAGATGAAGGGGCACTAAATAATGGGGAAAATGATTCGGACGTGATCATCGTGAAGAGTCTGCAACATGTAGGAAACAAGACTCGTTCGTTCACCTCGATACTCGACAAGCTGCAATGCCTTTGCTATGTGGCCAAAGAATGGGTAACGGACTATACGTTATTCAACAACCCATTTCTTAGCTCACTTGAGATTCTAAATCTTATCCATGAGGCTTGGGAAAGAGCTGAGGATATGGAGAAGAATTACCAAGAGTGAACAAAGGCTTGTGATACATTGGTAGGGTGTTAAAAATTGGTACTTGGAATGTCCGATAGCTAACTTGCAGCAGATAAAGAGTGTTCATTTACGCCACAGGTCATATTTGGCTCACGAGTATCGGCGAAAGATCAAGCACCTCTATCAGCTTAAGTATCAAACGCCAGAGAAGGTTGAGAAAAGGGTGAAATGGCTGTTGAAGGAGGATAGATATGTTTGTCGTGAGGAGACTCGAGAGGTAAGCGGACACCAGAGGTTGTTAAACGGCATTAACAACCACAGAACAGGAGTTGGGCCAGAGGTTTTGGGCATCGGAAATTGTAACGTTGATATATGAATATTACTTTCAATGAGCAAGGATGAGAGGAAACCGTAATAAGAACTTCTTCGACAGCATCAATGCGGTGTTTGTTTGCTTTGTTGCAGCAACAATCCAGCATTATCTCAAGTAGTGAAGGACCGGCAAAGAGCCTACCGAGCTCGTCGAGTTCAAATACGAAACAACTGCAGGCAAGTTAATATCGGATGTGAAAGATAAGAGCAAAACTGACCAGTTGCAGGATCATACCACCGCCTGCACAATACCTGGGGCCTTTACAATAGGCAAGTCAGGCGATTGATATTGGCCAATATCAAGGCGGACTTGCGTACGCGTATCGGCGAGTTCGACAAGAAGGTGGAGATTGAGAGTACTGCGGTGTGCACGATCCAGGAATCCAAGTCGTATGAACAGGAGCTGCAACAGGAGCTGTCGAAGACAATATTGTTGCAGGAGTTCCACGGTTCAGACATGGTGAGGCCGGATGATAGTGAGTCTTCCCAAGTCACGCCATGTAGGATAATGAGACAGGAAGAGCAAATGTGTCTGTTGCAGAACGACCAGTTTGTAGAGGAAATGGGACACGATCAGGAGGAAGGGGAACCTGAGTTGATTAGCATGGAGGGATTGGATATACAAGAGTCGGGTGCAGATAGTATGGGCTTGGGTGCGTGATGGGATGGGTTTTTTTTTTTTTTTAGTTAGCACGGGAGAGATGGGCTGTGTGAGAGTTGGGTATGACTGAAGTATAGACTTGGGGATGTGATGTAATGGGTTTTTGGTTTTTCTTACATCGAATGAGGTCGTTGTGGACATGAAGGGGGTGGATGTAGATTTTTTTGCTATTTCGTGTTTATTGTATTTTTCTAAGGCATGGTTGGTGAATATTGTGGTGGGGGACGTCCGATTAGGGCCGCAAGTATAATGAAAACAAGTACCAAGTACAAACACGCAACATAGAAACAAAGTGATCTAGAAACATGGAATAGTAGTTGAAAGTGGTGCCGACGTCGAAAGGAGCTGCTAGGGAGTACAGAGTTAGGAGAGGAAGTGGTGTGGTCAGGCGCATTGAAAAAGAGCTGCTAGGGAGTACAGAGATGGGATAGGAAGTGGTGAGGTAAAGCACGTTGAAAAAGAGGGTGGTCAGATGAGGCGCATTGAGAAATATAGGGGCAGAAAGATGGGAAATGGAGTGACAGGTGTGTGAGGGAGGATCTTGCGAGTGCGGGGGCAGGGGAATTGTGAGTATGGGGTGGGAGAGATTATGGTACGAGCGTGAGAAATCAGACGGGAGGAGAGTGGGTGATGGGTAAGCTAAAAGAAGAGAAAGAGCATTGGAGGAATATGGAAGGGTAATAATGCTTTGGTAAGGTACGGCTGCCATCCGATAAGTGGTAGTGTGAGGAGATAAGGAAGTGAATTGTGAAGGGAGAAGAAAACCGAAAATCCATATAGCGCGAGGCGATTCTTGTAGCGCGCAGTTCTGCTTATAGTGATTGTGTGCTCGGCGCGCACATAATGCAAAGTATTTTTTTTGCTGATGAGGTACTACCACCTAACGTTGAAGAGGAAATAGTCCTACATCCTTTACGTCAAACTTTGTTTGCAAAACAGGGAAGTGCTCCAGTGAAGAATAGTGAGCACGAGAGAGCTTCTGAGAGAATCAGTATAAGGGCATGAGGTGAAGGTAAGTTGAGGATTGAAGCTCAACTCCCACCCCGAGTAAGCCAGTCTATTCCCCCAAGCCTTGCTTGTATACCACTTGAGCCCCCTGCACCTTCTTTACTTGAAGACTTTATCTCGAAGAGAGTTAGCCAAGTGACATATTTCATTGTGGATCGTGTTTGTCAAGTTGCAAATATAGCAGCAGCCAAAAGTCTTAGCACGTTTGAGAAAGCATCTCGCAGCACATTTGAGAGAGCATTTCAAGAGGGATCTGAGACAGATTGTGACCCGACTCCTGTACAAGAACAAGAGCAAGGCCGCAGACCCCTAAGACAGATATTATCATCATCTTCGTCAAGGGACACAGTGTTGAGAATCTCAAGTCCTCGACATCCAAGTCTACCTCCAGCACCATCCAATATGACTACGTTTGTAAAGGAAATTAAGGTCAAGAACCTCGTCAAGTTCAACGGCACACCAGCAGATCTAAAGAGCTTCCATGCTTCAGTCAAACGTTGTCTTACAGCCCAAAACCTGCCGTTGTACTATGGTAGTTGGGTACTAGGTGAGCCAGATGGAGACTACCAATACATAGCTCCCAATACCCCTAACTCCAAATCTAACTACCACATGAGCAAGTGCCTCTGTGCATTCATAGCTGAAAAGTTTGACGGTATGGCTCTTACATGGTGGGATGACTACGATGCTGTTGATGATAATCCAGTCCTAAACTGCTGAAAGAAGCACAGCAGAATGAAGACTCCACTGCCAAATGGCTATGGAAATACAGTGGAAGTCTCTCTTTATGATCTAATTAGGAAGCAGTTTAGTGGCGAGATCAATGCTCGTACGGCCGAAATTGAACTCAGGAAGTTTCACTGGGAGCCATTCAGAAAGGATGGACTCGGACTATCTGTAGTGGCCTTTAGGACAGCAATCGACCACCTATTGAAGAGAGCTGGAAAGACAAGCCAATTCGAACGAATTCGATGCATTCGCAACTGCCTTCTATCATCCATGAGAGAGAAGATCGAAATAGTGGAAACAGAAGAGAAATTGTGGAAGAAGATCAATGCTATCCATATAACTTTGGAGGTTGACAAGCTTGATAAAAACCTGTTTGAGTGTAAAAACTGCAGCAAAGCCGGTCACTCAGCAGATGTGTGTAAGAAGGATACAAAGAATACTGATAAACCAAGACCTATCACCAAGAAAAATGGCAAGAGTTGCACTAGGTGCGGCCGCGATGGCCACCCGATCGGGGTATGTTTCAGCACCAAGCACAGAGATGGTTCAACTCTCATGGACCCACCAAAAGCTCTCAAGCCTGACTGTTACAACTCGAACTCGAAGAACGGCAAGACAGATGGAGCTCCAACTATGGCTACAAAGCCAGCACCAAAGACAAATACATGGATGACTAACCAAACTGAACAGACGATTTCTACATCGCAATCTAAGCTATGCTACCGGTGTGGAGCTGAAGGGCATATTGCTAGAGACTGCAAGGTTACCCCTACTATTCCCCATGCCCAAATATCCAGTCCTGCAAAGCCTGATCTAGTGATGTATACCATGTTGACTTTCATTAAGAAAAGTTTTGATGAACATGATTTTCCATTGTTTCATATCCTGTCTCAGTCTTATATAGAAAACGAAGTCTTCACAGTTCCCAAGATACCTGTGGCAGAAGAAGTTATGAAACCTACAGGATGTTTATGGGCAATAAGCAAAACCCGTAAGGGTCAGCAAATGCTTACTATATGGGATACCGGAGCTGTGGTTTATGTAGCTCCTGTTAGTACGATGACTCAAACAAAGACTACCTGGTCTAAAGGGTCTGATATAAATTTTGTAATAGTGGATGGTGTTAAGAGAGCTCCTATAGAAATTGCAGAAAGGTTTGTATTCCGTATTAAGAATGTATATTTTGCAGTACATTGTTAGGTGGTTGAATCGGCGAACTACCAGCTGCTGTTGGGAACGGAATTTCTGGTGGCTACAGGGGCAGGCCTTTTTCTATAGTGGGGAAAAATCATCATTACCTTACCATCACGGATTGAGATTGATGCTCACTGCAAGAGGATTACGGTTGAAGTTGGAGCCCCGCCACTGTTGGAAGAAAATGCAGATGAATATGATGAAGAAGAGTTTGATCTCCAGGTGCCTGCCAATATCATGGGAAAACACCCTACATTTGTCATGGAAGGACACCCTGCATACTTTATGGCGCCTGACACCACGGCAATACGAATTGGTATAAAAGATTTAATTGGCGATATCGATAGCTCAATGATACCGGATATCAAAATTCCATTAAAGGATGTGCAGAAGGCACTACAGGAGGGTCTCCCGTTACTGACGGTTGAATTTATCCTTCAGAATTTGAGGTTTGGGCCAAATGTGCTGCAGGATATTAAGACCTTAGTAGCAAAAGATGTGATTAGCTTTGCAGATGTCTTCTCTTGGAACCAGTTCAACCTGGGATGCATTAAAGACGTACCTCACTCGATCAGCAGATTTGATAGTACGCTAGCGATCATGGAGTCCCAGAGGCATTTGGCTAATCCAATAAACAAGGCAATTATCAAAGTGAAGTGCTGGCCACTGGTAGAGCTTGGATTATATCGCAAGGCCCCTCCAACATGTATTGACCACGCGCAGTTGACTATCGTATGGAAGCCCCTCTCTACAGACTTGCGAAATGATCCTGCCTATTGCCACATAGCACATGACTACCGATACCTAAATGACAGAATCTACCAAGACTCGGAACCTGTTGATAGCATCCTGGAGATGCTAGTATTCATGGGTGAAGGAGAGACTGGGTCATGCTTCAAGGTAGATGCTGATAGGAAATTCAATCAAATTGTGATGATGGAAGAAGCGGTTTGGGCATCGGCATTTGAGATGCTTGGAGAGCTGTTGGTTAGCGAGAGGATGTTATTTGGAATGAAAAATAGCCCCGCGACCTTTAAACGAAATGCGGTTATTATACAAGGTGATCTCCCTGATACGAAGTCATACTTCGATGACATTATCGGCAAGTCTGGCAAGCGAAATTATACCAACTTGCGAGCAGTATGGGTCTCTCTACTAAAAAGGATGCGAAAACATGGTTGGAAGCTAAAGCTCCGAAAATGCGAATAGGGTTTTAAGGTTATTGAATCGGTCGGTTTTATTTGGTCTGAGAATAGCATTGGCATGAACTGGAAGTGTATTAAATCAATGAAAGCGATGACCCTTCCCCAGACATTAACTCAACTACGAGCCTTCCTAGGCCTGGCAAATCAGTTTCGAGACAAAGTTCCAGGGTATGCTCTGATAGTAAATCATTTAACTTCAATAACCTAGTCTAAAACAAACAAGATCTCCTTGATACCAGAAGCTATTATTGAATTTGAAAACCTCAAAGCAGTACTTATATCTCCTCTGGTCCTACAACAGTTTGATTATAAGAGAAAGACCATAGTATATACAGATGCATCTGTACGAACTCAGGATAGATCAATCTGTGGCAGCATGGGAGTAGTTATTGTGCAGGAGAATGATGACAGAAAAGAGTATGTATGTTGTTTTGCAAGCAGTAGACTTTCAGCATCTTAGTGGAACTACCATATTGTTAGGTTGGAATTATTAGCATTTGTATATGCCTGTGGGAAATTTTATGAATGGTTGGGTTCTATTTCCTTTATATGGCGAACTGACTGCAGAGCTTATCAGTATTTGTTAGATGTTAAAGAGTCTCCTAATCAAACTATAGCTAGGTATTCCCTATTTCTATCTGACTATGTTTTCAAGGTTGAATGGGTACCGAGTTTGAAAATGATTGCAGATCCGTTTTCTAGAATGATGTTATTGCCTGCAGGTCGAGAGGCTATGTCGTTGGCGGAGATTTGTTTCGGAGAAGAATTTGGCAAGCGCATATTTGCTGAGAAGAGCGGTAGTAAAGCTCTCAATACCCTTGTTCTGTTTTACACTCCTGTCACATTCATGAGGTTGTGTGATGAGGTGATGTTGGATGTTGAGTTGGAAGGAGGCATGAGTAGTAAGAGGTTGATTCGGCATTGCTTGGTTCCTGTTACTAAAGAACACGGGTGCCTGATAGAGAGTTGCGAGAATGAAAGGGAAGATATCAAAGAACACAAGCGCTTGATGGAGAATGGTGAGGATAGAAGAGAGGATGTCTTTGATATATCGACGGCATACATGGAGAAGGTTGAGCTACTATAGTCCAAAGTCGTGCCTGAGGTCCAGGAACCCGAAATATACGAAGAAGGAACACCAGATTTGAAACCTCTATTCACCAAAGGAGAGGAAGTTAAGTTGGAAGCGCTGAAGCATATCCGTCAATTTCTAATTGATAGAACACTTCCTAAAAATGTGGTAGTCGCAGGAGCCACTCGCAAGCTTGCCTCGAAGATAGAACTACAGGATGACAAGCTATGATACGTGAAGCGTACAGGTGAGACAGCAAAAATTGCTGGTTTATCAGTGAAAGTTGAAGTCTTGGACAAGATAAAGAGGATCAAGAAGGTGCTGGTTATGCTACATGATGGGATGGGCCACAGAGCCCTGGGCTCCTGCTATAATCTGTTCCGACAGTGCTTCTGGGTCCCAGGAGTAGCAAAAATAATAACTCGTCATATCGCAGCTTGTCGGCAGTGCCAGCAGTTTGCAAAGCCTAACCCCCTAGCAGTGCCTGGATACAGCATATCCCCAACTGACATATTTTCATATTGGTCCATCGATTTCGCAGGGCCCTTTCCTGAAGATATCACAACTGGTGCAAAATATGTCATTCTTGCGATGGATTGGCTATCTAGATGGGCTGATGCAGAGCCTACAAAGGATCCATCCTTGGAGGCTGCAGCAGAATTCATCTATAATAATATAGTCACTAGGTATGGGTGCCCTATCTCTCTGCAATCAGATAACAGTACCCACTTCATCAATCCTATTATCCGCATACTATGCAAAATCCTAAAAGTCAAACACCATCTCTCAATGCCATATTACCCTCAATCGAATGGGAAAATAGAGAGAGTTATAGGAACTATCAAAACCATGCTGAAGAAAGCAGTGCAGGAGGCTATGGAGGTTGCAGCTGGGAAAGAGGTCAGAGGAGATAATAATATCATGGCAGTAGGTGCAGCGATAGATGCAGAAGTATTGGCAAAGGTGAGGGCGAAAGATTGGAATTAGCTGAAGACATTGAAGAGGATGAACCTAAAGAAGCAAAGAAGGTATACTGGGCACCATTACTACAGTCAGTGCTATGGGCTTACAGAGTCACTCCCCACATAATAACTGGAGTCTCACCAACAATGTTAGCATTAGGTATCGAACTGCGACTGCCAGTTGATCTTGCCGCGGATGATGCAGCGACGAAAGCCCCTGGGACAGACAATGAGCACCAGGAGCTAGTTGCAAAATGCCTGCGATACATATATGATACTATTCCAGGACTCAAAGAAGTGAAGGAGCAAAAGGCAGTAGATAGAGGATATCGAACATATGAATTAGGTGAAAAGATCTGGAAGAGAGAGAGCAAATACAATGCTAAGAGTTTTACTCCTATATTTGCACCTCAGTAGACTGGGCCATTTGTGATTCATGCTATATGAGATAAAAATGTGTACAAATTGCGGACGGACCCTTTAGTTACCAGAAAGAAGGTGGGTTATTTGAGGAATGCTATTAATGGGCATAGATTGAAGCCATATGTTGAAGGAGAGCTTATATGATGTTGGTAAGGTTGTCATGGGCATCACGAATATTGTTGTTGGTATGGTTGTTGATGTTGATATATTTATTTGATTAATATGGAGATTGTTGCTGTTGATTGATATATGCTGCTGTTGTTGGTGTCTGTTGTCTGTTGTCTGGTATGATGGTTGTCGTTGCGTCAGTTGTCGTTGCATGTTGTTTTTCTTCTTTTTTTCTTGTGGCTCCCTCCAGCGTTTTTCCGAGGGGAGGTGTGGCCCTCTGTGGCCGTATAGTTAGCTAAGTCATACACTAGTATAGACACACTAGCAGCTTTATGTAGCTTCGGTAGATAGCTAGTTAGAGAATACACACCTCTACCACATCACACTCGCTACAACCTGAAGTGACCACTTTTCACTAGCGTGATGGTCTCTACCCCTGAAGCGACCACTTTTTCTTAGCCTGGTGGTTGCTACAGCCTGAAGCGACCACTTTTGCACTCTCGTCCCAATTCTCAACATAGTCTCATTTGGAACTACAAACCAAATTATATTTCTCAGTTGAAGATCTCTCTTGAATTGATATAACCTTTAGAGTGCACTTTCTCTCTGTCTAGCAATTTCTTAGGGGATATATAAACTGATCTTCAGCGAATTTCCACCAACATTTTCTTCAAGCAATGCGACCACCACTCTTAAGTGTTCTCTGTATACACATGTACTTGGTCTTTCCCGAAGGCCTCAGTAGGTGTTACTATAATCCCAAACTGCTTAATAACTAAGAATGTAACCATTTGAGATGACAGACTTTTTGCCAGTACCGGCGAAATGTAGTTGGGCTGGTTTATATACAAACCCCGTCCTGGCTTTAGTCAATGTGATATATAATTCTTGCTTCTTTTGATATTTCTCCGTCAATTCTCAAGGTTGTAAAGGTCAAGATTCATTTCTCAGCAAGGGAGCAGCTACTTCTACACTGTCCAGTATGCTGATATCGCAAAATAGAAAATGTAAAGCAGTGATAAAAGGTATGTTGTCCTGTACTCGATGATTGTTGTTAACCAAGAGTACACAGAAGACAACAGTAGAGCCATTTAACAATGACCCTAATGTTTAGTATAATCTAGATACATTCTAGGAACTACTCATCATACTTTCATAATAGTCTGTTTCCTTAGTATAATACTCTTATGAGGATTTGTGCCACCTAGGTCATTATATCTTTAGTCTACTTCACAAGCGCCCTAGGAAATCTACAGATGAGTACAGAATGACCACAAGATGAACACTGGACGCACCATAGATCAGATTGATTCCCCAGAGCTAAAGCATTGTGAATACACTTCGAGACATATCGTAGATACATTATTTCCCTATTTCCCTATATTCCTGAAACTTTTCCCAAACACAAGAAATGCCTAGTATAAATTAAAAGAAACCCTATATTACTACTAAAATTTCATACCACGACACCAAATCCCTAGTTTGATTGGCACAACAGTGGCTCCATATGGAGGCCAAATCCCACACCCTGCTTGCCGTCCAATTTCAGTGCCGGGATTGCAGTAGCACTATTACTAGTCTTCTGGGAGTTGCTAGCTGTACTTCGAGTACTACCGGTACTGCCTCTCACCTGTGTAGTCCCATCTGGCATAGCTGCTTCACTCCGAGCCACATTACCTTCATTTGGCTGGTTGGCCAGGTTAGGCTGGTTTATAGCTTGGTGCTGGTTCACATTCGGCTGGTTCATATTCAGCTGGTTCATATTCGGCTGGTTCATATTCGGCTGGTTCATATTCAGCTGGTTCATATTCGGCTGGTTTGCATATTTCTTTGTGCCCAATTGCTTTTTCGTACTGATCCTGGGTGGGTGAAGGCTTTGAAAGAGCAGACTTTGCGGGACTTTGTTTGTATAAGATTTGAGGGGGCAAATTTAGTGGGCGTGGGCTTTGTAGCGGACTTCGGGTTGGCTTCACTGTACGTTTCGGACGCGGTAGTAAAGGCTCAGTGTCTACTGCTTTTCGGTGAACTAAACTACACAGGTTGTGGTACTATATAGAAGTGTGTTTGTTGATAACTTTTGATGTGTCGTTGCTATGTAAAATGTATGTGTATGGCCAAGCGACCACTACTACGGAGTAACTAGGCTACATACAAAAAAAAAAATGTTTTAGACCAGACCCTCTACGAGGGGCTTGTGCCAACCAGACTACGTCGGTTAGATCTTTGTAAGGATGAAACAGGCTAGGTACGCTACACATGATTCGTCAGGCATCACTAAGGATATCCGGGGAACTGGGGAAGACAAAGACGATCACGATCACCATAGTCTGGCTGTCTTCATTCAATCATGTTGGAATAACCAATCACGCTGGCGTGGGGAATATGTCATGTGAGATGCCGTCGTGGGTGATGCTGTCGTGGGGAATGTGGGATGCCGTTGGGAAGTGTCGTTTGCATGGGACGAAAGGGAGTCATTGGGAAGGGTCATTTGAGTGGTGCAAGGAGTAAACGGAATGAATGAATGAGTGGTATATGAGGCAATCTCTTCGTGGTGGA
>Ga0307514_10004240_pt1 | contig 13273 bp, 19 predicted proteins | sample 16_EM_MG_FD_203088 | JGI IMG/M metagenome (GOLD analysis project Ga0307514, IMG submission 203088) | Populus trichocarpa ectomycorrhiza microbial communities from riparian zone in the Pacific Northwest, United States - 16_EM | ecosystem: Host-associated > Plants > Roots > Unclassified | place... | reverse complement strand
CCCTCCCCACGAACCCCTTCACGCCCCCCTTCTCCATCTCCCTCCTAACCATCTTCTTCCCTCTCTCCACCGTCGGCGCCAAACTCGGCACCCGCTCAACCACCTTCTCCGCAACCCTAACTCCCACATTCCCCGCCACATTCCCAAACTCGACCAACCCCTTATCAATCTTATGCTGCAGTCCCGGCGGCATCCCAGCGATCCCCAGTACTGGCATAGATTTTTTAGCATATTTATCTTCATCGTCATTATATGGTGGAGCAGGAGATGGTGTATTTGACGGGATACCATATCCCCCATAATACGGCCGTGAAGACCCAGGATTGCCATGACCAGGTGCAGAAGAACGGGTGTTAATAGCACTATTATTCGAAGACCCAGACGAGACCGCGTACTCTACCCACCCATTCGAATGTCCTTTCTTCAGCCTCGCCGCTTCATCCTGCGAAAGCGGGAGTAGCGGTTCATCACCTTTACTCTTCCTCTGCCTGAACCAAGCCCACAGAATACTCAACGTAACTACAAACTTTGTAATCCCATATAGCAAGATATAAGTTTTCCAAAGTCCCATCTGATCCGGTAATAGGCACAGCCTCGATTGAACTGTTGAAGCATCATTTCCTCCATCTACCACACCTTCCTTCACGGGGTTCCACAAACTCAACATTAAAAACCCTGGTCGTCGGACGGACATTGCCATACTAAAGCTTTTGACAGTGATTTCCTTCACCATGCCCGTGGCCCCGGCGTGAAGCACCTCGCAGTAGTCATGGTCATCACCAGAAGCGACAAGGATGGGCTGTACTTTCTTGAGGATATCTGCTGATGTCTCGTACTGCAAGACGTTTTGGTACTGAAACCCACCACGAAGGGCAATGCTTCCATCATCTGTATGCCTCTCCCGGAGAGGCCCACAGGGAGTATTTGGAAGGCGATAGAGTGGGACATGAGTCAGTAGAATTTTAGGTAAGGGGGCAATTGGTGCTTCTGTCTTTGCTGGTGGACCCCCCTTGTCTGCATCATACACCTTTGATGAGTGAGTCTTGGTGGACTGCTGTAAGAGTTTCCTCGGTGATGGTATAGACGCAGAAAACTCATCTAAAAACCTCCTCGCCGGTTCATAAATCTTGGGGTTCTCGGTGTTCTCCAAGCTCACAGAGTCAATCAATACAAACGTATGATTTCCAAGCGTATGCACTGAGCTCGTCTCCCCAAAGAAGGACTTGAACCTACTGAGGACACCCTCATTCACACCATTACCGAATCCTACGTCATGGTTTCCCGGGAGTGAGCGGATACTCCTTCTCCCAGATAGCATGGGGAATATTTTATTGAACCTGACGAATTCTTGCTCCCAGTAGGCACGGCTGTATGTAGCCCAATCTCCCCTCCCTGGTGTCCTGGGGTCGGTCAGATGGCTGTCCCAGGTTGCCGTACCTGTACTCCACTCCCGTCCACCATCAAAAAGGTCCCCTAGGAATACCGTGCTTTCCGGAAGGAGGATTTTGTTGAGAAGGGAGTATGACTTCGACATGAATAGGTCCGTGTAGAACATTGTCGCCCTGAGGGTAAGGCCTCTCCGGGAGTAGCTATGTGGATCGACAATTTGCGGGTCGGCTATCAGAGCCATGCGATATGGCTGGGCATCTTCCGGCTATATCTCCAATTCAGCTTCTCGACATCTCCACCATGAATATTTAGTGGACAAAGGCCAAGGCCACAGACCCACTGTTCCCATTTATCCCATTGACAATCATGCATGGCATCGCGGAAGACCTTGCGCTCGCCCCAGTAGAAGATGTATATCCAGAATAAGATGATGATGTTGCGCAAGGTGAGTGCGCTCCATATCCGTGTTTTTAGTGAGACGCTCTTGTATGTTGCTCCGTAAGAGGAGATGCTTGCGAGGAGACGGCGGTGGAGTGGAATGGACTGGCGAGTTTGGTACATTGTGTGCAGGGGGGGTTATTCATTCGGTTGCTACAGTATGTACTGCTTGCCCCAGCATCACAATACAGTCAGTACAGTATATGCTAACCCCTAGAAAAGGCCGGTCATGAGGAAGGAATTTGGTATTCGGTATTTGGAAAAGCGTACGCGGTAAAGAGATTGGGGAAGAAGATGAGTGGGTACCAGTAGAGGACTCTGGAAGAAGCCTTGGCATTGACACGCTGCTCACGACTGTTCACCGAAGAGGACAGCTCCCTACAGTTACACCTTACAGACTATACCGATAGTATGTCCTTGCAGGTTAGTTGAATTTCGGAGCATAAGTCATTATCCACTCTTCGGCAGGTTTGAACTCCAGGTTTAGAGTTCTCTACAGTCAAGGTTCCATAATGTCGTCAATCTTGAGTAAGATTTACGGAGGAAGTGGACACCCCGCACTTTGTCTTGTCTAATGGATCTCCGCATACCTGTGGAATGGGATGTATGTGATACCTATGAGTAGTGTGATGTGGATAACATCATTCGGATGTGTGATGGATATGATGTGGATATGATGTGGATAGCGGTACCTATGTGATGTAGGCAGCGATAGCTATATGGTGTAGCTATATGATGTGTACGAGTACAGTGGTAGGTACATGTAGCTATGTGATAGGGATAGGGGAAGCTACATACCCTATGATAATGGAAGGTGGTAGCACTTGGGTACTCAAGATGTGGATATCTCACGTCAGGAGGCATCATGATACCAGGTACTGAGACTTGCAAGCCGACATCTGGACATGGTAGGTATCACAAGCGCATAAAACATGGAGGTCATATACCATATATAAGAGAATTCAAACCTAAGGCATTGAGTATGCTTCATTCCTAACAAACCTGTTAAGGAAAGATTGCAGATATTTTTGAGGAGTTGTTGGAAGGAGTGGAGGAGACAGTATCATCAAGTCCTTTAAACAGATATTTCTGTGTCTCCTGGTGAGACTTGCCAGACATAACAATTGGGCCATGATACTACCGAGTTGGATTCTGATGGAGCTGATCCTTGTAGTGTTTCAGTGGTACAGACCAGGAGTGTCCTGTATGTAAGATTGCGCATTAAGCCTGACGCAAGGTACACGGTGCCGCGTGGCAGGATGCACGAGTTACATAGGAAACTCTTAAACCTTGATCCCCCACTTAACAAAAATGACATTACTACCACCTGTATGATTTCTTTCTCGGCTGTCACCTGGAGTATTCTTCCACAAATTGTATTCAACACAAGCAACCCCCAATGCCACCTTAGAAGCTCCGTCCGCTCTCTTCTCCCACCCACAATAAATGCCACCCCCACCCCCGAAACTTCCGAGATCACACCCGAAAAGCTTCGCCATCTCCTAAGGCTTGCCGCACTACCTCCCCCAGTCTCTGAAGTAGAAGAAGCAGACCTAATCAAGACACTGCTTGATCAATTGCATTTCGTTAGAGATACCCAGTCAGTAGACACTTCTGGTATTGAACCACTGGCAGTGACACGGGATGAGGTTTCGGTACGAGAATATAGCATCCAAGATATAGCACCAGAGGCTGAGAAAGAGGTGGGGAAGCAAGGAAGTGTGGAATGGGATGCCCTAAGTCTAGCAGAAAGGAAACTTGGGAGTTATTTGGTGGTGGATGAAGCTCCAGAAGAAGGATGGGTGGAGCGATTAGAGGGGAAGGCTGAGACGGTTGTTGATTTGGAGTGAAGTTGAGGGAGATGCAGTGGAAAGGGTGGAACGGGGCTTGGAGGGCCTGGAGAAGTAGTGTGGATTGATTTACTGGCATGCTAAAATGCGTGATGGGTCGCAAACATTGCACATGGGGGCAAAAATAAATACACGGGCGATATCTCTCCCTTGCCCATTGATCACCGAAATCCCAAAGGGGCTTAGAAACAAAACAAACATCTAGTCAGATAAAAGTTTCGAGACTACCCACTCAATCACGCCGAAGCTCTCCTTTATGGTTTGGTCGGAGGAATTCCTAATGCCTTGTCGACACCGGTTTTGGGGTCCAGTCCTGCAAGAGTCCTTGAGCAATGACCGCAGCAGCATAGCAAGTTATCAAGGCCCACCTTTGAATAGCCACCAAGTAAGTGTGCACCCATAACCAAGAGCAGTATCGAAATTCTCGTCCTGCGGGAATGGACATACACATTTGGCGGTGTCCATCAACGCTTCCTCGTTGAATGGGCATCTCCCCATCGGGTGCTGTTTCCAAGCATTAGTAATTCGTTCAGATTCAAGGCTTCAGGCTGGGTACATGTTTATATCCTATGTCGTGGAAGAAATGTATTTCGTCTCTATTCAGGAACAAACTAGCAGCAATACTGTGCACCGGAGCATCTCCCCACCTCTCGTAGAAAAAACCCCCCTCTTTGTCTAAAAACTCAAAGTATTTTGTGTACGCTTCAGAACGCCAAAAATTGAGATCACCAATTTCGAAATTGGACCAAAAGTGGCAAAGGTTATATTGTGATCGTCCAAAATCAGGAGTTTGCATATCGGGAGGCGAGTTGGAAGCCATCTGAAACCCATCAGACCATTGGGTTATCCATATCAAACTGCTGTTGACGGCGAGGTACTGAGGGTTGAGTTTTATAAACTCCTTTGTTGACCACCATAATGTTGGAATCGTTTGTTGATATTCCCGGAGACTCATAACGAAGCCATACTTTTTCTTGTTTTCCCGCATGAACGTGAAAATATCATAACTTGAGGGGAGATTGTCAGCTATCCGGCCTTATGGTAATATTCTATGTATTGCACTCACTCGATATCACAGAAAAATCCAGTATCAGGCTCCACCCTCCAATAGTAGTCATATTTAGCTACTAGCTCATGCCTCCAGAAGAATCCTGACTGAAATCTGCACATGTGTCGGTATGGCAAGGAGTCACCATAAAGGATCTTCTTTTTTCCCATATTTTCAAGGGCTTTTTGCATGTGGTGCTTGTCAATATGATCCGGCACCGACCATTGGGCTGGGGGAACCAGTCCATGAGCAACTCCGCCAGATGCCCACTTCGCTGTCTGCTCGATAAACTCCTTTGTAAATGGTTCGTCGTTCAGAAAGGTCCATGGGTATTTATATTGGTGATTGAAACGCTCTTCTATTTGTTTCATAGCCCGCAATGCCCCTCCAAGTTCAGAGTTTCTGTGATAAAACGTCAGCTACTGTCCACAGGTCTAAGCTCAGTTGTTTACCTGACTAGCATAACGAAGGACGCATTCTCTTTACCACGTTGCTGCCTATCACCTTGCCCCAACTGTTCATTATCGTCACATGGAGTGGCAAATCGTCCCTTCTGCCCCCACCAACAAAATACCATCCCCAGCAATACCAAGGTAATCAGAGCGTATCTGATCCACCTTACTTTTCTGTACCGCATGAGTGATGGGCCTGCTGCCAGGGCAGCCTCGCGCCGTGAGCGGAATTTCCTGAAGGGGTCATCATGTCTGAGCCTCGAGGGAGGCAATGTACTGCTTGAGGAATACATCATTCCCGAAACGTTGTGAATCTATCAGTAGCTAGTAGTCTGATTTAATATCTTGGAGATGTAAGTTCTTAAGTAGTCTCGTCCCGGAGCCATCTTGTATTGTGTATAAGACGGTCCCGGGATACCCGGGGAGGTGTGCCTGGGAGTCGGGTTTGGGTAGGGTGGTAGCCTCGAGGGGGCAACAAAGAACTGACTCCCAGTTCTCAAGAGGCCGACGACTACCGAATCTGTCCAATACTCCAAGTCCCGTGACAGTAAGCACCTAATCTAACCTAGTTCGAATTGTAGCTTGTCAGCTACCTGGAACCTCCGTTCCATCTCCACTCCACTGAGCAGCACCTAGTCCGGCTATCCACAATGTCTGCGACAAAAGCGGCCCGGATGGGCGAGGAGTATGACTCTCTGCTCGAATCCTTCTTGAATGTAACTAACTGCCTTCAACAGAGTGTGGAAAACGAGAATAGACAAAGTTGTGAGTTATACGCTGCACAACGTCCCCGCGCTGCCTCTATTGGCCCCACCCTCGCTCATCGCCCGAATCGTGCCAGAACGCAGAACTCGTCACCCTCACCTACGGCTCTATTGTCGCCCAGCTTTGTAAAGACTACGAAGGAGACTACCTTGAAGTCAACAAGCAGCTTGACAAGATGGGGTATAATATCGGCCTGCGATTGATTGAAGACTACCTGGCGAAGACAGCGCCTCAGAGATGCGTGAATTTCAGAGAGACCGCTGAGATGATAGCTAGGGTAGAGTAACCTGTCTCAAGTGTAACGAACGCCCTCTTTGAGGAGACCCTGCCACTGACAAACTATATTTCGACATAATATAGGTCGGATTCAAGATCTTCCTCAACATCACACCCACGGTAGCGAATTGGACAAGCGATAATAAACAGTTTTCGTTAGTGTTTGAGGAAAATCCGCTTGGGGACTTTGTGGAGCTGCCAGATGATGGGAGAGCCCAGAATGAGCTTTGGTACTCAAACTTACTGTGCGGTGTTCTAAGAGGAGCATTGGAGATGGTAAGATCCGGCCAAGGATATAGAACCCGAAGGGATTCGCTGACTGTGATTGGTGGTATAAAGGTTCAAATGCAGGTAGATGCTCACTTCGTGAGTGATATCTTGCGGGGAAATGAGACTACGGAGATGAGGGTATCACTGGTGCGGTATATTGATGATGAGTTGCCGCAGAGTGAGGATTGAGCTTAATATAATTATAATGCTAGTAGTGAAACCAGAGTAGTGATACAGAAGCATCAAAGACCTTCATGAAGGGCTTTTGTGGTGGATATTTTCGACGGGGCTTTACTTACACCCATAGCCCATGTGAATGTCACACAAATTGCCAAAGTCTGCTCGAGTTTGCAGTTTTCTAATTTGTACTTGATAGCATGAAATTACCCATCTTTTTATCAATGACAATCTTGGCATTGTAGACTGTACATCTGGTGCTAACGGCTGTCATTACATTCACGTCCTGCAACTCAACTCAATCCAACCAACTCACGAGATCGTGTGATATAGGAGCTTCACAAACCTCCCCATATCCTGCCATGGCGGACCAATCCAATGGCGTCGCTGTCGATGCTTCAGCCGACAAACAGCCCACACCCGTGCCCTCTGGCGAAATTGGTGTCGCACCTCAAAATACCGCTGACTCGACCACCGACAATGGGCAATCCCGGCGGCCTCGAGATGCTCGTGTCGTCCACTTAATATTAGCGAGCATGGGGGTGCATGCCTACCACGAGCGAGTACCTTTACAAATAATGGACTTTGCCTACCGTACGCTCCAACCATCTAGGAGGTATGAGCTCAAGTCGTACATACTGACTTTTCGGGATAGGATACACCTCCGCCGTTCTGCAAGACGCACTGATCTACGCTGACGTCGGCAACTCAAGCAACGCTGCCGGAATCAACCCCCCTAGCACCATCACTGCCGAGGACCTCCGCATGTCGATTGCCTCCCGCGTGAATCACCAATTCAATACCTCTCTGCCGAAAGAATTCCTTCTTGATATAGCACAGGAAAGGAACAAGATTGCCTTACCTCCAGTTGACAAGGGATATGGAATTCGGCTACCACCAGAGAAGTACTGCCTGACGGGGGTTAACTGGGAGCTTGTTGACGGGGACGAGTTCTGGACATATGGTGATGAGGATGAAGGTGAGGATGGAGGAGATGAAGGTGCTGAGGGTGGTGGTGACGGTATGGAGGGGGTAGTGACAGGGGCAGGGGATGAGGGAGGTGATGAGGATGCACAGGGAGAGGATGATGATATGAATGTCGATGACTTGTTTGGCGGAGGCAGTGGGGGTGGAGGGGTGAAAGACGAGAATATGGCGGATGTATAGGATACTATTTGACATGATGGTGCTGGGGAGTGGGGATGATCACGCGGTTTAGAAATGAGCTGTTGATCCGGCGGTGCTTCAGTAAGTTCTAATTAAGATGCTGGAGGCCGGAAGAAGAGAGGGCCATGCCTATTCACAGTGCCCTTGTTGGGTGATTTTTTCTAACTGGGTGTCTTGGGTCTTCGGAGTTCCGTGTCTGTTATTTCTGTATTTTTACTTTCCATATCTTTGCCCTCCATATTGCAGCTGCCTTGTACAATGATATCAATGGTTTCGTTCCACCCCTTGGCTTCCATTTACGCCGTATTTTCCGTAAGCATACAGTTACCATTACGCCAGATTGAGTACACTCATCATACACTACACCCCCGTGTATATCGTAGTTAGATCATCTCAAGGCCCCACATGGCGTATTATTACCTGCTCATTAACTCTAGGGCTGCACTGTCGGTATTTCTCCCCTCTCTAACGCTTCCCGCCTCAACCTTTGTTTTTCCATCCTCAACCTGAACCAATCCTCCCTTGCCCTATCAAACTCTTCCTGTGTCGCATGAGAAACCATGCAGCTGTTCATATTCCCTCGCTGAGTTTTGCATTTCCAATTCGCCGTTATTGTGCGGTTTTTTGCGCATTGTGCAAATGCTATCCGATTCGAGAAAAACAATCCATATTAGCCAGTCAGCAAAGACACTGTAAGGGATCTTTGAAGGGCAAACCTTTGATTTCTTCCGCACAAAGCCCTCTCACGCGGGCATAATAGACATCTCGGACCTGGGCTTCTTGCGTCGCAGACAGCGGGAGGGGATTTTTGGAAGGCATTGGGTCCTTGTTGTCCGGTGGATCTTGTTGGAAGACATATGTATGGGCCATTTATTGTCCGGTTTCGGAATTTTTGACGGCGGAAATCTTGGGATTATTGCACGTATTTGTGTCTTATGACTTTTGGGTCAGTAAACGTGAGTGCCTTAGCGAGACTGTGCATATGCACCTTTCCCGCGATTATCAGATATATGCATATGCATACAGTATATGGCCACCTAAGCTTCGCTTGACCTCCCCTCCCATGTAGGTTCTACCATCAATACAATTACAGCTATGGACAAACGATGCATCTCCGTTATTCTTGGAGGTGTTCTCCTCCGACTATTACTATTCACGGCACTCCCATCACTACCAACTCTGCTAGGCCATCGTGTTGAAATTTCAACACCAGTTACGAGCTTTAAGAGATTGCAGGAAGGATTGTTTCTTTATACACATGGATTGTCGCCGTATGATGGGGGTGTATTTCACCAGGTCCGTTCTCTATACCCCCCTGGCATGGAATTGGTGCTGATTCGGCTGGAGGTGTAGGCGCCGTTACTGCTCGCTTTTTTCTCAATGATACCTTCCTCAGCAATGGTCACGAACTTGATCTACATTGTCGCAGATGTACTGTCGACACTAGCACTAATGGATATTGCGAGGTCGGGGTGGTCGACGAAGAGCAGGCTACATGAATCGAAGAGGAAGGAGATGGCATGGCCAGTGTGGGGGATAGCTGCAGCGTACGTGCCCAACATATCGTGGGAGAGTGTAGGAGTGGGCTCGGGGAGGGCGCAGCATTGCAGGAGTTGTGGGAAGTATTTTCTGACATTGACCCTGGCATGGACAAGATAAAGGTTTTTGTTCAACCCATTCACAATAGCAACATGTATTGGCCGACCTACCATCGTGTTTACCAACACTGTCATTTTAACGGCCATCGCGAAGGCCATTCAGGGTGAGTCTCACCTCCAGCTGCACACCAGTGCCAGATTCTAACCCATTCTCCACTCAGGCCGCCCCACTGCAGCGACCCTCGCACTCGCCATGTCCTCCTATCTTTCCCTGTATCCCTGCCTCCTCCTCGCCCCTCTTGTCCTCCTCAGCTATGACTATCTCCTCCACCGCCACTCTACCACTCTCACGCCCACCACCTTCTCACTCTCCAGGTTCGCTACAACACAAACAACCATCTTTTTCGCGGCTGTTGCCACCCTCCTTGGGCTATCATATCTCATCACTGGTAACTCATGGGAATTTCTCGCCTCTACATATGGCGTCCACCTCTTACTCCCAGACCTGACCCCAAACGTGGGATTATGGTGGTACTTCTTCATCGAGATGTTTGACCCTTTCAGAGAATTCTTCCTTTGTGTGTTTCAGCTCCATTTATTGATTTACGCCCCTGGATTGACTATTCGCCTCCGGTAAGCTACCCACCAGATACTACCTCAAACCCCAACTAACCCATATTTCTAGCAAGCAACCCCTTTTTGTCTGCATAACCATGCTTGGGATTCTCGGTATTTTCAAATCCTACCCTAGCATAGGAGATACCGCACTATATCTATCTCTCCTCCCACTATATCGCCACATCATCCCATTGATGCGATACTCCTTTGTTGTCACTAGCGCAATTCTTTACGCTACTTTGTTGGGGCCAGCATTTTACCACTTGTGGATATATGCAGGAAGTGGAAACGCGAATTTCTTCTATGCAATTACTTTGGTGTGGAGTTTGAGTGTGGCACTGGTGGTGGCTGATGCGCTGTTTGCAGTATTGAGGGAGGAGTGGGAAATGGAAGGGGAGGGGAGAGAGGGGAAGGCTGTTGTGCAGATTTAGAGGTTTGGGTAGTTAGGACAATAGGATATTATAAATTGATATCCCTCGAAGTTCAGGGTAACGCCCTTGCATATAAGCGCGAGTTGAATTTGGTTGACTTCTTATTACTAATATTGGATAATTTGATATATACGCTTGCTGATAGCCAGGCTACCTTGTTAATTTACCCCAAACCCAGTCATTATTATCGACATCATTAGTACCAATGCTCAAATACGGGAATAGTATCCACACTTCCACATCGTATATACATATCTTGGAGCACCCTCACTACCCAACAAGTTTCTGCATAATCACAAAGTCATCCCTAGGGTCATCACAACGTATGATGTACCTACCACCCATTAGCTCTAATCTACCAGTATCCTGAAAACCAACATTGGGTAAGGCATACGTACCCAAGCTTCTCATAGAACCTCCTGGCCCTCGTATTACTCTTAAACACCGTCAACCTCAAATCCACCATCCCGATCTCCCTTGCAATTACATGCAGCTGCTCCATTAGATGTCCTGCTAACCCGGTTCCTTGGTAGCGGGGGGTGATTTGGATCTCCCAACTAATTATAAATCCGACCAGCAATTAACACTACTACCCCAGCTCACTAGTATCCACACACAGACGTACCAATAAATCACAGGCACACGCTCGCTGCGCCTGGTATATATCTTTGGCTCTTCAATAGCAGTAAAGGCAAGAAACCCCACTAATGGTTGCTGGGATGTTGGGGAGGATGATGGTGGGACTGGGCGCGCGAGGAGGAAGCGCATGCGTGTGGTTTTTCCGGACATTTCTTGGGTTTTTTTTGAGCGGGACCAGCCTTCTTTGGATTCCTGATACCTGCGGGGGGTGTTAGTTATCACCTCGGGTCACATGATATAGTTGGTTATGTTTACATATATGAAATTTAAATAGTATAACATACATCACCTTCATATTCGCCTCCAACAAATTCATCATCTCCTTCCTCTCCGGCCGCGTCATGGTGGCATACATCTGCACCGAAAGCTCCAGCACTCGCTTGCCAATGTCCTCCTCACCATCCTCTGCATCATCTTCCCACCCATTCCCATCTTCTCCATCTACTTTCCCCTCCTTATCCCCATCCTCCCCTTTGACCTTCCGTGGGGTAGGCGTAAACCTCAATCCATCCAACCCAACCGCCTTCCCAATTAAATCCAGCGAGATCCCCTTCTTTACCAATTCTTTCGGGGTTGGTAGGGGGGTGTCGTAGGTACTATTAACATAGGGCTCGAAGTCTACCTCGGGCGAGGGCTCACTGTCAGCGATGGTCGGTGCCGCTGCGCTCATGTCTTCTTTTGACGTTTAGTCGTGGTGTTGATGTTTATCTCAAAATGGGGGGTGTCCGCATGCCAAGATATTGATACATTTTTGGTTTCTGGACCCAACCCAGGATAGTATGACTTACCCTGAGGTCTGGTCCTGCAAGTCACTACATACGCCAACTTGGCGCGTCCATGCCCAATAACCAACGATGGCCTCAGAACTCTCCGTCTCTTGGGACGAAATAACATCCTTCCGCGACCGCCACTTCTCACCCGCAGCTCAACTATCCTTTTTCTCTCACTTCATTCCCGAAAATACCACCACTACCGAACCCACTGCCACAGAGCAGCATGTCGAAGGAGCAGCTGGTGAAACAGAAAACTACGATGACATGGACTACACGTACGGGGAACAAGAACACGAAGAAGAAGGAGAGGAAGAAGAAGGGGATGATGATCTAGGCTACTACCCCGATGGCGTAAAACGGACCCTAACAGATGCCCAAATCTCAATTTTCCGCCATTCGGAGATTCAGGAGATGCTGAGTACGCCCCCCCCCCCTCCCCCCCCCAATTCCCCACCTTCATATCCATAAACTAACCCCTGCACCCACGTATAGAAGCTAAACGCAAAGCCCTCCTCGCGGCCGAAGCCGCCGCCGTGGAACTCGCGGAAGCAGAAGCTGACGCAGCCGCAGAAACGGAAGAAATGGAAGGCAGAGCAAATATCACAGAGGATTACTCCACCCACGATCGCCGCTCGCGGCCGATACAAGATGAAACAGGGGCGCTCCCATGGGATGATGAGGATGTTGAGGCGTGGCAAGATGATCAGCAGCAAGAGCAGCGGGATCCACGGATGACGAAGGGAAAGGGAAAGGAGGTGCCAGCAGTTGCCAGGAAGCCGATAGTGAAACCGACTTATGATGCTCCGAGTGGGAAGCAGTTCTTCTGGCCGGTTATTGGGAAGTGAAGCGTTGGAGAGCAATTGCATAGCTGAATATCAAGTTGAAAGGACGGTGAGAGGAAGTGGCGGTGAGATACTACCGGATGAGCAGATATGCTACGAGGGAGTAAGTGTGGGTACGGAACTTGTGTAAGTTAGCCCACTTCGTCTCGCATTAAAATACTATGGGTAAAATGGGAAGGAAAATACATGTTCCATGATGAAATCTTGCAACAAGTCATCCTTAGTCCGAGCCCGAAGGGAAGAATCCTCGGAAACTTCCGTTTCAGGCCAGGAGGTTAAATTCGCAGATCAAAAGATATTTCTGATTGGACACTTTTACAGATCCCATTCACAGCATTTTTTTTTTTCACATGGACTCATCAGCTAACATATCCCAAGGCCCCCAAATAACTCCTTTATACTCCTCCTAATCTAAGAGAGGAGATCCACATATACATGCACAACCAACAAATCATACAAATTTTGTCTATACAGTCTATGCAGATATTACAACATTCCCCACTCAACCACCAACCAAATGAAACCATTTCTTACTTCGCA
>Ga0307514_10004239_pt1 | contig 13276 bp, 12 predicted proteins | sample 16_EM_MG_FD_203088 | JGI IMG/M metagenome (GOLD analysis project Ga0307514, IMG submission 203088) | Populus trichocarpa ectomycorrhiza microbial communities from riparian zone in the Pacific Northwest, United States - 16_EM | ecosystem: Host-associated > Plants > Roots > Unclassified | place... | reverse complement strand
ACGAAGCGGCCGAATCCCCATCCACCCGTGGCAGCGTACTTTTTGGAGTCTTTCACCATCACCTGCACGGTGGTCGCTGCGCCAGGGATCGACGCGGGCGCGAACTCCGGCGACTGCACATGTTTCCATGCCATCTTGGTGAGGATGGTTCCGTCGGGGAACGGCAGCGTGCCCTGGTCGTAGGCCTGGATCGCCTTGGCATTGCCGAGCACCACGCGCAGCTCGTTCAACGGCTCCGCCTCGATCGCCGGCGCAATCAGCTGCCACTGCCTGTAGCCCTTGGGAAGGGTGACGCCGTACAAGGGCGAGGCATCCGAAGTCTTCGCCTCCTCCGCGGCGCTGGAGGTCGCCGCGAAGACGCCGGCCGCCGCCGCGAGCGCAAGCAGGCCAAGACCGGTGAGCTTCGCCAGTGTCCCTTGGCATGAAGCCGGGCATGCATGACGGGTTGCGGCGTCCGAGACAGACACCTGTTGTGTGTTGTTTCGATTCATGAGGCGGACCTTGTGAGTTGGAAATTGCCGCCGGGCGCAAAGGCCCGCGGCGCCTGAACGCGTGGATTGTTCAGCGCCCCTGCCTCTTGCAAACGGGGTTCCGTATTCCTGTGTATCTGCACGGCCGGACGCCAACACTACGTTTCATCGGCGAGGCCTTCGTGTAATTCTTCATGTCGCCCTGTCCGGCCGACACAGTGGCATACAGACATCTGCAGTGCACGTGGAGGCGAGCCCTATAAACGCGGCCGTGCTTTGCCCGACCGCGCTCGTCACGGGTTGCGAAAGGCGATCACTCTTCATTGCCCTTTACTTCAACCGCAGGAAAAAACGAAATGAAAAATCTCAGCCGCCGCTTCGCCCGCACCATGGCCGCCGTGGGCCTCATGGCATTGGCTGGCGCCTTCGCGTTCAATGCTTCGGCGCAGACCCCAAGCACTGCGCAACAAGCCAAGCCCACGGTGGTTCTCGTGCACGGTGCCTTCGCGGAATCGTCGAGCTGGGACGGCGTCATCCGCAAGCTCGAGGCGAAGCACTATCCGGTGATCGCCGCCGCCAACCCGTTGCGCGGCGTCAAGTCCGACGCGGCCTATGTCGCGAGCATCGTCGATGCGGTCAAGGGACCGGTGGTGCTGGTGGGCCATTCCTATGGCGGCTCCGTGATCTCCAGCGCCGCCATCGGCAAGAGCAATGTGAAAGCGCTTGTCTTCGTCGCCGCCTTCGCGCCTGAAGCCGGGGAGGCGGCAGCCGATCTCGCCGGCAAGTTCCCCGGCAGCACGCTCGGGCCCGCGCTGGCACCGCCAGTCGCACTCGCCGATGGCGGCAAGGACCTGTACATCCTCAAGAACAGGTTCCACGACCAATTCGCCGCCGACGTTCCAGCCGCCGCTGCGCGCCTGATGGCTGCGACCCAGCGCCCCATCGCCGAGTCGGCGCTTGGCGAACCGGCAGGAGCACCTGCGTGGAAGACGGTGCCCTCGTGGTTCGTGTATGGCGACGGCGACAAGAACATTCCGCCCGCAGCACAGTCCTTCATGGCAGAGCGTGCCAAGTCAGTGAGGACGGTGGTCGTCAAGGGCGCCTCGCACGTGGTGATGACGTCCAGGCCCGACGTGGTCGCGAAGCTCATCGTCGAAGCCGCCAGCCGATAGAGGGACTCCCGCGCACGGTCCTTCGACACCACGCGGCCAAACGCCGCGTCGCAAAGATCTCCATTCACCAGCACAAGGCAAATGACCATGACAGATTCCGACGCATCCAGCTGCCGCGGGCATGCCGCCCTCGGCACGACATTCCAGCCCACCCTGACGCGCCGCGGCGCGCTGGTGGCGACTGCGAGCCTTCTCGCAGGTTCGGTGACCGCGGCTTTCGCTGCGACACCGGCGGGCAAGAGCTCTTTAGCGCAAGCCGACGCGATACGGCCCTTTCGCATCGATGTTCCCGAGGATGCGATCGTCGACATGCGTCGACGCCTCAGGGCGACACGATGGCCCGACCGGGAGACGGTCGGCGACACATCCCAGGGCGTTCAGTTGGCCAGGCTGCAGGCACTGGCCCGCTATTGGGAAACGAGCTATGACTGGCGCAAGATCGAAGCCCGGCTCAACGCCCTGCCTCAGTTCATCACCACGATCGACGGCGTCGAGATCCAGTTCATTCACATACGTTCCCGCCATCCGAACGCATTGCCGCTGATCCTGACGCATGGCTGGCCCGGCTCGATGCTGGAGTTCCTGAAAACGGTCGGGCCCCTGACCGACCCGACTGCCTTTGCAGGAAATGCCGCCGACGCCTTCCACGTTGTGATCCCGTCCATCCCCGGCCATGGGTTCTCTGGCAAGCCCAAGGAAACAGGCTGGGGCCCCGAGCGTGTGGGCCGCGCGTGGGACACCCTGATGAAGCGGCTGGGCTACACCCACTATGTATCCCAAGGCGGAGACCATGGTTCGGTCATTTCGGACGCGATGGCACGCCAGGCACCGCAAGGCCTGTTGGGCATCCACCTCAACATGCCCGCCACCGTGCCCGCGGAACTGGTCAAACCCATCAACAATGGAGATCCCGCACCGGCCGGACTGTCGGCGCCGGAGCGGGTGGCGTTCAACACGCTCAGCGCCTTCTTCAAGACGGGCGCTGCCTACGGCGCCATGATGGTGACGCGCCCACAGACGATCGGCTATCCCCTGGCCGATTCTCCAGCGGGCCTGGCCGGGTGGATCTACGAGAAGTTCGCGCAGTGGACGGACAGTGGAGGCGAACCCGAGCGCGTGCTCACCCAGGACGAGATGCTCGATGACATCACCCTCTACTGGCTCACCGACACTGCCGCTTCTTCCTCGAGGTTCTACTGGGAGAACAACAACAACAACTTCAGTGCAGCGGCTCAGAAGACGCAGGACATTTCGATTCCAGTGGCAGTGAGCGTATTCCCGGGTGAGATCTACCGCGCGCCGAGAAGCTGGACAGAGCGCGCCTATCGCACGCTCTACTACTTCAACGAAGTCGGCAAGGGCGGCCACTTTGCCGCCTGGGAGCAGCCGCAGCTGTTCTGCGAGGAACTGCGCGCGGCGTTTCGGCCGCTGCGCCAGCCCGGCCGGCCGGCCGCACAAACAGACAACGGAGTGTTAAATCGTGCAAGCCAGCCCAACCGGTGATGCGTAGGCTCGTCTGCGGCCCGTAGACCATTCCAATCACCCCCTGAATATGGCACTTGAATCAGATCCATCCGACATTCCCCTTCCCTCTCCTTCCCGACGGCAGCTGCTCGTTACCGGGGCTGGCATGGTTGCAGCCGCCGGGATACCCTTCGCGGCAAGCGCCGCCGACCCACTCCCCAGCGGCGTTCGCGCGGCGCAACCAACACCACCCAAGAAAGGAACGAAAACCATGAGCACCATCACCACCAAGGACGGCACGCAGATCTACTACAAGGACTGGGGCAGCGGGCAACCCGTTGTCTTCTCGCATGGCTGGCCGCTGAGTGCGGACGACTGGGACGGCCAGATGCTGTTCTTCCTGCGCCAGGGATACCGGGTCATCGCGCACGACCGTCGCGGGCACGGGCGCTCGAGCCAGGGCTCGACCGGCCACGACATGAACCACTATGCCGACGACCTTGCGGCCCTGACGGAAGCGCTCGATCTGCACAAGGCCATCCACGTGGGCCACTCGACTGGCGGCGGCGAAGTCGCACGCTACATCAGCCGGCACGGCAGCAAGCGGGTTGCCAAGGCCGTGCTCATCAGCTCGGTGCCCCCGCTGATGGTCAAGACCGCGGCCAATCCCAATGGCGTGCCCATCGAGGTGCTGGATGGCATTCGTGCGGCGGTCGCCAGCAACAGGCCGCAGTTCTTCAAGGACTTCACGCTGCCGTTCTACGGCTTCAATCGTCCCGGCGCGAAAATCTCGGAAGGCATCCGCGAGCACTGGTGGCAGCAGGGCATGATGGGCTCCGTGCAGGCCCACTACGACGGTATCAAGGCGTTTTCGGAAACCGACTTCACCGAGGACCTGAAGAAAATGGACGTGCCGACGCTGGTGATGCATGGCGACGACGACCAGGTCGTGCCGATCGGGATCTCGAGCGAGCTGACTGCGAAGATCATCAAGAACGCGACCTTGAAGGTCTACCCGGGACTGCCGCACGGCATGTGCGCGACCCACGCCGACCTCATCAATCCCGATCTGCTCGCATTCTTCAAGAGCTGACGTCGAGAGTTGAATTGCAGGAGGCCACCAAGGCCTCCTGCCGCCGCGATCAACTCCGGTGCAAAATATTCAAGAAAGCGCCCAAACCTTCTATCGCCAATCGCTGCAACAGACGCAAATAGCATTCACCAACTCCCGTCCCCGACCTGCAGCCCATGCAGGTCGAAAGCAACAATTTCGCACAAAGCAGGAATATGCCGCCGTCGGTCCAGGAAGCTTCTCCGTCGCAGCGCCTCGATCCCATCCCGAAGGACACCCTGGGGTGCATGTCGAGCCACCTTCAACGGGATCAAGGCCTGCGCGCGACCGGGGTCGGAATTCATCGCAAGACGATGGACATGCACCAACTCCACCACGTGGAGACGGAGGCCAGCGCGCGCGGTGTGCTGCTTGGCATCTCGCTGCGCGACGGCCACAGCCGGCGCATTCTCGATGGGCACCGCGCCTCGTGCCACGATTTCGACAAGGGGTCGATCTACATTCGAAGCTTCTCGGATCGCTATCGCGCGGACATCCGGCGGCCATTCGATTTCGTGCTGCTCGAGATATCGCAGGCCAGCCTCGAGCGTGCCATCGAGGAAAAGGAAGGCAAGCGCGTCGGCAGCCTCGCCTGCGTGGCGGGTGTCCGGGACGAGGTGCTTCTCAATCTCGCGTGTGCGCTGACGCCCGCGCTCGAGCACCCCGCCAGCGCGAGCATGCTGTTTGTCGACCAGTTGAGCGTGGCCATGACGAGCTACCTCGTCGAAACCTACGGTGGCGCAGCGGCTGCGGCGCCCAGAACCAACCGGCTCCTGTCGCGCTCGCACGAGGCACGCGCAAAGGAAATGTTGCGCAGCAAGATCGAAGGCAGCATCTCGATCACCGAGATCGCCGATGCCTGCGGCCTGTCACGCAGCTATTTCATTCACGCCTTCCGCGAGACCACGGGGTACACGCCCCATCGATGGTTGATCGCGCAGCGGCTGGAGCACGCTCGCGCACTTCTCGCGGACTTCGACATGTCGCTGGCGGACGTCGCTGCAGCTTGCGGTTTTGCCGATCAAAGCCACTTCACCCGCGTCTTCTCTCAGCATTCCGGCGCACCGCCAGGAATCTGGCGGCGCAGGATGCGGGTCGGAAGCTAGTCCGGGCGCACCCGGCTAGAGGCCGAGCCGGTCTGCCACACCCTGGCCCAGCGAGTTGTCGACAAGCCGGAAGTGCGCGATCTGGCGCCGCTGAATGGCCTCGGGCACCCCGGCCATCGATCTCGCGATGTTCTCGTGGAGCCTCTGTCTGTGGCCGCTGTCCATGCTGCGGTACAAGACCGCCGCCTGCGCATGGTCCCCGAGCCCCTGGCGGTCGTCGAAGCGCATCGCGTCGCCATCGAGGGGCAGCGGCGGCTCGGCGAGCGAGCGGTCGGGACGCGGCCCTCCGAACGAGTTCGGCTCATAGTAGGCGTCGGTCCGGGCCGGAACGTCCAGGCGCATCGCGCCGTCGGCGTGATAGGTGTGCACCGGCGACCTCGGCCGGTTGACCGGCAGGGCCTCGTGATGCGTACCCACGCGGTAGCGCTGCGCGTCGGCATAGGCCAGCAGCCGCCCCTGCAGCAGCTTGTCGGGCGAGAAGCAGATGCCGGGCACGATGTTGGCCGGATTGAAGCTGGCCTGCTCGACCTGCGCAAAGTAGTTGTCGGGATTCGCGTCGAGTTCGACAACGCCAACCTCCACGAGCGGAAACTCCCGCTGCGGCCAGACCTTGGTCGCGTCGAAGGGGTTGAACGGCACCTGCGCCGCCTGCGCCTCGCTCATCACCTGAATCTGCAGCGACCAGCGCGGGAGCTCCCCCCGCTCGATCGCATCGAACAGGTCCCGCTGCGCGCTTTCGCGGTCGTCGGCAATCACCTCGCGGGCCTGTGTGTCTGTCAGGCAGCGAATGCCCTGCAGCGTCCGGAGATGGAACTTGACCCACACCCGCTCGTTGGCTGCGTTGACCAGCCCGAAGGCATGTGCACCGTAGCCGTGCATGTGGCGAAAGCCCGCCGGCAGACCCCGGTCGGAGAACAGCATCACGATCTGGTGCAGGCTCTCGGGCGACAGCGACCAGAAGTCCCAGATTGCCGTGGGCGAGCGCACATGCCTGACCGGATGCCGCTTCAGGGCCCGTACCAGGTCGGGAAATTTCTGCGGATCGCGGATACAGGCAACCGGCAGGTGGCTGCCGACCAGGTCCCAATTGCCTTCCTCGGTGTATGCCTTGAGGGCGAAGCCGCGCAGGTCGCGCTCCGCGTCGGCGCAGCCCTGCTCGCCCGTCAGCACCGAGAACCGGACCAGCACCGGCGTGCATTGCCCCCGCTGGAGCACCCGTGCACGCGTGTGGCGCGAAATGTCGCCCGTGATTCGCAGCGTGCCGAAGGCGGCCGCGCCCTTGGCGTGCAGCACCCGCTCCGGAATGCGCTCGCGCGCCAGGTAGGCCAGTTTCTCGCTCATCTGGTAGTCCTGCCGCAGGATCGGCCCGCGCGGGCCCGCGGTGATCGAGTGCTGGCTGTCCGCGACCGGCGCGCCGCCCGTGGTGGTCAAGGTCGGTGGCCTGCTGTGGGGTGGGGTCATGGAATTCTTGATGCGGGATGTCTCGACGGGATATGTACCGCGCCGGCGCGCGCATGTCTTGAACAAGAGTCGCCCGCCTTGAACCCCGGAGGCGCACGAATGTGCAAAGCAGCCGCCAAGCCGACAAGACGGCAGGCGCGGGATGGCGCACCATGGGCGCGGCATTCCCATTCCATTCCTCTGCGCGTGAAGGTCACCCGATGAAACCCTCCCTCCCCTTGCTCATGAGCCTCAACGGCGGTTTCGTGGACACCGCCGGCTTCCTGGCGCTGCAGGGCCTGTTCACGGCCCATGTCACGGGCAACTTCGTGACCATCGGCGCGGCACTGGTGCATGGCACCTCGGGCGCGTTGACCAAGCTGGTGGCGTTGCCGGTGTTCTGCGCCGTGGTGATCCTCGCGCGATGGCTCGGCCATGGGCTGCCCGCCGTCGGCCTGCCGGTGCTGCGCACGATGCTGGTGCTCAAGACGCTGCTGCTGGCGGCCGGCGCCGCCTTCGCAATCGGTTACGGCCCTTTCCACGACAGCGACAGCGGCCTCGCGATGCTCACGGGCATGGCGCTGGTGTCGGCCATGGCAATCCAGAATGCTGTGCACCGTCTTCATTTGAGCAGCGCACCGCCCACAACGCTCATGACCGGCACGACCACACAGGTGATGATCGACATCGCCGATCTGCTGCGCGGCCTGTCACCGGAAGATGGCGCCGTTGCACGCGCCCGGTTGCGGCGCATGGCGAGCAGCGTCGCCGTGTTCGCCGCGGGCTGCGCAGCCGCCGCGCTCATCTACAACCGGGTGAACGTCTGGTGCTTCGTGGTGCCCCCGGTGCTGGCCGCCTGCGCCGTGGTGCTTCAACGCAGCACGCGCGAGGGCGAGGCCGCCGAGCCGGTCAATCCCCACCGCTGAAGGAGCGGAGCGGTCGCTTGCAGAGACCGCACCGCGCCTCAGAGGCCGAGCAGGGCGCGGCCTTCGTCGGCCAGCAGGTCGTGCGTCTCGGGGTGCGCGCGCATGTAGGCCGCGAACACCGGACACCGTGGAATGACGCGCAGGCCGCGCTCGCGCGCGGAGGCCAGGCCCGCGAGCACCAGTTGCCTGGCCACGCCCTGGCCCTGCAGTGCCTCGGGCACCAGGGTGTGAACGAAAGTGATGACGCCGCCCGACAGGGTGTAGATCGCGACCGCGCGCTCGCCTTGCAATGCGAACTCGAAACGATGCTTCGACGGGTTGTCTTGAACGGAAGGAGAGATGGCCATGACGATGGTCTCGAGTGGGGAGAGAAGGCGTCAGTGCATGCGCCGCAGACGCCGCACAGTGGGGGATGGGGCCGCATCGGCCTGGGCATTGTTCCCGAAGCGATGGACCAGATGGGCACAGATCGCGATCGCCAGATGCTCGCTGACCGCCGGGCTTGCGCGTCGCGGTCCATCGAGCAGGGCCAGCACCGCCGCGCCCAGGTTTCCCATGACCGGGTCGACCAGCCCCGGGGTGCAGGCAATGCCGCTCACGCGCGCCAGGCCCGCCGCATCGGTCACGGCATCCACCAGTGCGCGCGGCATGTAGAAGTGAAGGGCATCCAGCGGACTGCCCAGGTAGCTCGCCACCTCGTCGCGCAAGTCGACGATGCTGATCGCTCCAGGCACGTAGCCGCGCACCACCGAAGGCCGGCCCCGCACCCAGAGTTCGTGGTGGCCCACACCGACCAGGTGCAGCGTCACGACGAAGGCATCCTCGGGCGGGATCTCCTGCTTCATGCCCAGCTGGTCGGGCAGGCAGGTGATGCGCGTGGCAACGAAGGGTGCCTTCGGCGCCGGCAGCATGACGAGAGCGGGCACGGAAGGCAACTCGAAGTACCTTCCCAGGAGGTCGCCGTAAGCGCCTTGCATGCCCGCTGCCGGCGAACGCTCAGGCCTGGATGAACGCGAGCAGGTCTGCGTTCACCTGGCCGGCGTGCGTGGTGCAGGTGGCGTGCGGCGCGCCGGCGTAGACCTTGAGCTGGCTGCCCTTGATCATCTCGGCCGCCAGCTTGGCCGTGGCCTCGAAGGGCACGACCTGGTCGTCGTCGCCGTGGATCACGAGCGTGGGCACGTCGATCCTGGCCATGTCGGGGCGGAAGTCGGTTTCGGAGAATGCGGTCACGCAGTCGATGGTGGCCTTGATGGAGGCCTGCAGCGCGATCTGCAGCGTCTGCTTGAAGATGCCTTGCGACACCTTGGCGCCGGGGCGGTTGGTGCCGTAGAAGAGCGTGCTGAAGTCGTCGAGGAACTGCGGGCGATCGGCGGCCAGCCCGGCGCGGATGCCTGCGAACAGCGAGGCGTCGGGGCCCACGGGATGGTCGGGCGTCTTCATGAACAGCGGCGTCACGGCGCTGATGAGTGCGAGCTTGGCCACGCGCGCACTGCCCTTGCGCGCGATGTAGCGCGTCACGTCGCCGCCGCCCATCGAGAAGCCCGCGAGGATCACATCCTTCAGGTCGAGCTTCTCGATCAGCTCGGCGATGTCGTCGGCGAAGGTGTCGTAGTCATAGCCGGTCCACGGCTGGCTCGAGCGGCCGAAGCCGCGGCGGTCGAACGCGATCGTGCGGTAGCCGCGCTCCGCGAAGAACAGCATCTGGACGTCCCACATATCGGCGCTGAGCGGCCAGCCGTGGCTGAAGAGGATGGGCTGGCCCGAGCCCCAGTCCTTGTAGTAGAGCTCGGTGCCGTCGCGCAATGTGAGTGTGGTCATGATTCTTGGATGGTGGAGTGGAGGGAAAGGAAAAAACGGTGCCGCAAGGCTGGCGTTCTCAGCTCTGGCGCACCGATTCGAAGAGGAACCACGTGCGCTGCTCGGCCTCGTCGATCCAGTTCTCCAGCAAGCTGGCGGTGGCCACGTCGCCGTACTCGTCGCACACCCCGTGCGTGGCCCGCATGAAGCCGGCCAGGCGCTGGTTGTCTTCCCGGAGCTCGGCCAGCATGCCGATGGGGGTCACGAAATCGGCGTCGTTGTCCGACAGGCGCTGCAGGCGCGCAGCATGGCCGGTCGAGCGCAGCGTGGTACCGCCGACCTTGCGCACGCGTTCGGCAATGGGGTCGACCGTGGCAAAGATCTGGTCGGCCTGTTCATCGAGCAGCAGGTGGTAGTCGCGGAACGACGGGCCCGACATGTGCCAGTGGAAGTTCTTGGTCTTGAAGTACAGCGCGAACACGTCGGCCAGCAGCACGTTGAGTGACGCGGAGATGTCGCGCGTGGCGTCCGCACCGAGGTCGCTCGGGGTGTGCAGCGGCGCCTGGCGCCGGGCCTTGGTGTTCTTGACGGCTTTGGCGGTCTTGGGGTTGGCCATGTGTTTCCTTGAAGATGGGCTGGCGGGCACTGGAGAAAGTCAGATGGAAAGGAAGTGATGCACCTCGGGCCTGCCGGGCCCGATGTGAAAGCGCACGGCTTCGTTCTGCAGGTCGGCATCGGCATGCGACACGCGGTGGTGCTGGCGCAGATGCTCGGCCCACGATTCGACGAGGAACCACTCCATCACGCGCTCGGGGTCGCCGGTGTGCTCGGTCACGCCCCACGCATAGGCGCCGTCGCGGCGGCGCTCCAGCGACAGCCGCTTCATCGCGTCGAGAAACGCCGGGCGGTCTTCCTTGCGGATGCGGTACTCGACCTGCACCATCACCGGGCCGCGGTCGTGCGCGATGGGCTCGGCGACCAGCGGCTCGGGCCAATGGTTCGAGGCCTGCAGGTCCGACTCGCCGGTGGGCAGGCGTGCGCGGTGGAACAACAGGGCCACGATCACCAGGCCGACGGCACCGGCCACCAGCGTGTACGGCACGCCGATTTCCTGCGCGACCAGGCCCCAGCCCAGGCTGCCGGCCGCCATCGCGCCGTTGAACACCGTGAGATACACGGCCAGGCCGCGGCCGCGCACCCAGTTCGGCAGGATCGATTGCGCCACCCCGTTGAGCGTGGTGAGCGCAATGATCCAGCCCAGGCCCAGCAGCAACAGCAGCAGCACGGCCAGCCACTTGGGCGGCGCGAACACCAGCGCGGCCATCACCGCGGCGGTGATCACCGAGGCCAGCAGCACCAGCCCGTCGGCATCCAGGCGTGCGCGCAGCCGCGGCATGACCAGCGCACCGGCGATGGCGCCCGCGCCCACGGCGCCCAGCAGCACGCCGTAGAAGCCGGCCGTGCCGCCGAGCATCTGGCGCGCCACCAGCGGCAGCAGGGCCCAGACCGCGCTCGCGAACAGGAAGAACACCGCCGCGCGCAGCAGCACGCGGTGCAGCTCGCGGCTCGCACGCGTGTAGCGCAGTCCGGCACGGAAGGCGCCCAGGAAGTTCTCCGACAGGCCGCTGTCCACCGCGGCGGGGCGCTTCCACCAGAGCAGCGCGGCAATGACGAACGCATAGCTGAGCACGTCGGCGCCGTAGGTCACGGCGGCACCGAAGCTCGCGAGAATCAGTCCACCCGCGGCCGGCCCGATGGAGCGCGCAATGTTGATGCCCAGCGAGTTCAGCGCCACCGCGTTCTTCAAGTCGGATCGCGGCACCAGTTCGGGCACGATCGACTGCCACGTCGGCCCCATCAGCGCCGCGCCAATGCCGCCGACGAAGGTCAGCGCAATCAGGTACTCGACCGTGAGCGCGCCGGTGTGCGAGAGCACCAGCAGCGTGCCGCTCACGGCCGCCAGCACCAGCTGCACGAAGATCAGGAAGCGCCGCCGGTCGAGGATGTCGGAGAGCACCCCGGCCGGAATCGCGAGCAGGAAGATCGGCAGCGTGGCCGCGGTCTGGATCAGCGCCACCGCGGTCGGGCTCGCCGACAGGTCGGTCACCAGCCACGAGCTCGCCACGTCGCGCATGAAGCTGCCGATGTTGCCGAGCACGGTGGCAGCCCACAGCACGGCAAAGACCGGCTGGCGCAGCGGTGCGAAGCTTCCGGTCGGCCGCACGGCCTTGCCGGCGCCGGCGAGATCAGCCATTCGCGCGCTCCTTCAGGTCATGCCAGGCCACCAGCAGGAAGCCGCCGACCAGGCCCAGATGCTCGAAGAAGGAATTGGCGGCCATGAAGCGCTCCGGCTGCGGCATTTCCCAGAAGCGCAGCGCGACGAAGGTCGCGAGCAGCGTGAAGCCGCCCAGCGCCAGCGCGCCGAGCCAGCGGTAGAAGCCCGTGAGGATGAGCGCCGCGGCGCCCAGCTCCAGCACGATCACCGCCGCGGCCAGCGGCCCCGCAGGCGACAGGCCGAAGTGGTTCATCTCGGCAATGGCGGCGCTGAAATCCACGGCCTTGTTGAAGCCGCCCTGCAGGTAGGCCGCGCAAAGCAGCAGCAAGGCGAGCCAGCGCAGCGCCGGGGTGATTTGCCAGCGTTTCATCATCAGACCGCCCAGCAGGCGCAGCCGAGCGCGCCCCAGAAGCTCTTGAGGTCGGCGATCGGCAACTTGCTGCTCCAGGCCGTTGCATGCTGGTGCCCGTGCACGTTGCAGTCGTTGGCACAGGCGCAGGACATGGCCGCTTGGCGCATGGCCTTTTGCAGCGGCGCTCCCTCGGCGTCGCCCCAGCCGCCATAGCCGCCGAAGCGGCGCACCGGCGACCAGTCGGGCATCGCCGGAGGCGGCGCGCCTTCGTCGTGCGACTGGAACGGCCCCGCGGCGTACACCACCTTGCCGCCGACCATGGTGAGCAGCGCGGTGGTGTCGGCAATCTCCGATTCCGGGCAGGCGAAGAAGTCGCGGTCGGGCACCATCAGGTCCGCGAGCTGGCCGGCTTCGATGCGGCCCTTCTTGCCGACCTCGTTGGAAAACCAGGTCACGTTCTCGGTCCACATGCGCAGCGCGGCCTCGCGGTCCAGGCAGTTGCGCTGCGGATACAGCTGCATGCCGCCCACGGTCTTGCCCGTGACCAGCCACGACAGCGACACCCACGGGTTGTACGAGGCCACGCGCGTCGCGTCGGTGCCCGCGGACACCTTCACGCCGCGCTCGAGCATGCGCTTGACCGGCGGCGTGGCCTCGGCCGCACCGGCGCCGTAGCGCTCCACGAAATATTCACCCTGGTAGGCCATGCGGTGCTGCACCGCGATGCCTCCGCCCAGTGCGGCGATCCGGTCGATCGATTTCTCGGAGATGGTCTCGCAATGGTCGAAGAACCAGTTCAGGCCCGCGAGCGGCGTGTCGCGGTTGACCTTCTCGAACACGTCGAGCGAGCGGCTGATGGTTTCGTCGTAGGTGGCGTGCAGGCGCCACGGCCACTTGTTCTGGACCAGCACGCGCACCACCTCCTCGAGCTCGCCTTCCATCTCGGGCGCCATGTCGGGCCGCGGCTGGCGGAAGTCCTCGAAGTCGGCGGCCGAGAACACCAGCATCTCGCCCGCGCCGTTGTGGCGGAAGTAGTCGTCGCCCTGCTTGTACCTCGACGTGGCGGTCCAGTTGAGAAAGTCCTGCTTTTCCTGCTTGGGCTTCTGCGTGAAAAGGTTGTAGGCCAGGCGGATGGTGAGCTGGCCGGCATCGGCCAGCTGCTG
>Ga0307514_10004238_pt1 | contig 13278 bp, 16 predicted proteins | sample 16_EM_MG_FD_203088 | JGI IMG/M metagenome (GOLD analysis project Ga0307514, IMG submission 203088) | Populus trichocarpa ectomycorrhiza microbial communities from riparian zone in the Pacific Northwest, United States - 16_EM | ecosystem: Host-associated > Plants > Roots > Unclassified | place... | reverse complement strand
AGAGCTTTTGAGGGTGAGCTGAGGAGCAAGCGGAGTAGTGACCGGCGGGCTTCTGGTTTCTTGTTCCTTTGTAATTTCCCTAAATTTTGTTGGGGCGCTGCCACCGAGCCCGCGTGGATGCTTCACTTACCGGCGGGGACGGCAGACAAAGAGCGCGCCGAGAAGTATGATTAAACAAAACCTGAACAATTTGAGTCAGCCCACCACAAGTGGCAACTCCAACCATCTCTGCCCCACCATACTCACCACGAAATGTCCACTACCAACAATGACACCCCCGCCATTGTGGCAGCTCCTGCAGCGCCTCCTCCCAGCAATCCCCCCGCGGACTCCCCAGATCAGCAGTCGCAGCGGCAACCTGCGTCTCACCGGGGCCGACGCGGTGGACGCGGCGGTCGAAACCAAGGCGCGGGTCGAGGTCGCGGCGGCAGGAACAAGAATATGGGCCGCAACGAATACAAGTAAGTGCGTCTCGCCTTCCTGTCTTTCTCGGCCTCAATTGGCTGACTTGGCTCTTCAGTCGGCATCAAGACGAAAGCACTCGGAAACGCCCAAGGACTGACTGGAAGCCGCTCGAGGGTGTGGATGATGCGGATAAGGAGGAGCGCAAGCCAAAACGCAAGGTCGCCGTCATGATTAGTTATTGTGGTAGTGGGTATAAGGGCATGCAACTGAACCCTCCGTTTAAGAGTATCGAGGGCGATCTGTTCGAGGCGTTCGTTCAGGCGGGCGCTATTTCGCGCGCCAACTCAAATGACCCGAAGAAGGTATTTCCTCTCCGCACTCCTGGAATTGGTGGTGGCGGGGGTGGGGGGCTGATCGGGACAAAGTCGTCGTTTGTTCGCTGCGCAAGAACCGACAAAGGCGTGCACGCCGCTGGCAACGTCGTCTCCCTCAAGCTCATCGTCGAAGACCCCGAGGTTATTCCCAAGATCAACGCTTCCCTCCCCCAGCAAATCCGCGTTTGGGATATCATCCGCACTACGGGATCATTCAGTTGCTACCAGCTCTGCGACAGCCGAAAATACGAGTACCTCGTACCCTCTCACGTTTTCCTACCACCGCATCCTGGGTCGTTCCTGGCGAAAGCTTGTCTCAAGTACGCGAAGCAGGAGGACGACCTGGAGGGCTATCTGGCGCGGCAGAAGGAAGTGGAGGATTGGTGGACCACAGTCAATGAGAAGGTGATTCAGCAACTGGGCGACGAGGCCAAGCCTGCTATTGAGAAAGTCATGGCGGAAGAGGCGCAAGCAGAGGAGAAGCAAGAGGACACCGAAATGAAAGAGGCAACCGAAGGCGAGAAGGAAGACGAGGACTCATTGGCCCGTAAGGTCCGCGAAATCTATATGCAGGAAAAGCGCGGCTACCGCATATCTCCGGATCGATTGGTGCGTGTGCGCGAAGCATTCCGTCAGTTCGTGGGCACAAATAACTACTACAACTTTACGATCGATAAGTCCTTCAAGGATCCGAGCGCCAAACGCCACATCAAGTCCTTCGAAGTCAACGACCCAGTCGTCATCAACAGCACAGAATGGATGTCGATCCGCGTCCATGGCCAGTCCTTCATGATGCATCAAATCCGCAAGATGGTGGGATTAGCTATGATGGTGGTCCGCAGCGGATGTATCCTTTCCCGCATCAACGAGACCTTTGGACCGCGAAAGATCGCGGTGGGAAAAGCGCCTGCTTTGGGACTGCTCCTGGAATACCCACTCTTCACACACTACAATGAGAAGATATCGAAAGACTTTGACCGCGCGCCACTGGATTTTGAGAAGTACAAAGAAGACATCGATACATTTAAGCAAAGATTCATCTACTCCAAGATCTATGACCAGGAAGAACGTGAGAATACGTAAGTTCTGTCCCCACTCAAAAAAAAAAAAGAGCGGTAGGAACGGAAGTTAACAAGCGAGAAAAGTTTCACCGCGTTTGTGCAGTACCTTGACTCCTATCGGAGCCCGACGTATCTCTACCTGACGTCCGCTGGATTCAAGGTTCTTGATGAAGCGGCGGCCAAGTTGGGCGGCAAATTGCCAGTGGCGAAGGAGGAGCCGGATAATGAGTCGGATGAGGAGAACTTGGGTGGTGCAGGAGAGGGGTAGACGTGTACAGGCATAGAGCTAAAAGGAAATGTTTGCCATTGGCGGGAATTCTATTGGTCATTCACATTGAAGCACGTGATATCACTCGCTGCTAGTCGTATTAGTTACCCGCCTTAGTAAGCCTCAAGGCAACGACCGACTCAGCCAGCAAACATTATGTAGCAAAACCACTCCTCCCATAACCCTTGAAGAGAAATGTCGAACCCTCAGAACATATCTTCGGGATCTCAAGCCCCCCCAATCACAGAAAATGACAGCGAGAGACAGAAAGTCTTTCAAGAGGTGCGCGGTATATCAAAAAGCCCCACCAGATGGCGAGCTTCTGTTAATGCCTAACTGTAGTTAAAACCGCGCTGTATCGCCCTCAGCAGATGCATTCTAACCTCCCGCCCTAAAAACCGCGAGCTGACGGCCGCTCTGGCTGAGCTCTACCCAGTGCTACAGAATATGGCACCTGATCGTCTTGACGCAAAGCTGGGAGACTACATCTTCTTCCCACTGTCACATGTATTCCGGCGGTACCGGGAACTCAACGACCGCTCGCTCGAGCTGGCGCTGCTGTGTCTCGACGTGCTGATATGCACCTGCTGGCGCGTTGAGATCTCGGTGGAGATGGGGAAGCAGTTGTTGATACTGCTCACATTCGTGGTTGGGGGCAATCCGAATGCGGAGGAGAAGGAGGAGCAGGAGGAAGGTAATAGGAGTGAGGAGACGAAGTTGGCGGGTGGTAGATGTCTGCTGCATCTCTTTGGGAGCTTTGTGAGATCTGGTGGCGCGGCGGTGATTGGCGAGGCCGACTCGATTCCCGCCGTGGGACATACGGTTACTACGCTGCTTACGACGTTCTCAGGGGCCGATATGTTGGAGCTCCAGCTTGTGATGCTGCAGGCGATGGATACGCTGCTACTGGAGACGGTTAAAGATGATGATATGAGGGCTAGCTTTTATCCCGGTGTTGTTTCTGGCCTCGTGAGAGCGCTTGGACTGGGGAAGATCACGAAGCGGCCGTACCAGGTCTTGAAGGATATGGTGAAACTACTGGAAAGGCTCATATCGAGGGTTCTGGACGATGTACGGGTCTTCAACCTTCCCGATGCCGAAGCCGGCGATGCGGAGTCGGTGGGGATCCGCCGGACGAAATCGTGGCTGAAGGCTACTGCGGCTAATACCAAGGTGGCGCTGGAACAAGTATTGAAGCTACGGACACATCCCAGGGTTGAGGTCCGCACCGCTGTTTTCGAACTCTCCCGGGAGCTCCTCGAGTTGTGCGCCTCGTCGCTGGATGAAGCGACAACGATACTGGTGGAGACCCTGGCTGTCATCGCCGGAGACGAGGACGAGTCACTTGCCAGTCTTTCCGGCAACAGTATCCGCGTGATGGCATCGATGGGGGACAAGGTGAAAGACGCTGTCAGGGGATGTCTGGATAGATGGATCGTTAGCCTGCCACGAGTGATGACCGGAAACGACGAGGATGCGAAGCAGCGGGTCATCACGAGGTTGTCCGTTGCGTTTGGACTGTGTATGGAACTGAATATGGAGTCTGATCTGCTACGGGACTTGCTAGCGGATGGCATCAAGGAGAGTTTACTCGCTGTGAACGTACCGAAGAAGGCTGGGACGGCGCTGGTACGGGCAGCTCCTGTTCGCCCAAGGCTGGAGATGCTGCTGGCGGATCATCCGACCTCTGGAGGGAGGATCGCAAAGTTTCAAGATGCGCTCGTGGGCCAGCGGAGCCAAATGGAGACCATGCAGAGCATGAAACAGTTCTTAGGAGCCCTCGGGCGATCATCCGAAGCGAACGGTATGGCGCTCGCACAGCGCCACCTCCGAGACGCAGGAGCACGAAGCCTCCCCGTGAACGAGCGCGCAACATCCTTCTGGATCGCGATCAACCTTCTCCGCGGCTCCCTCAGCGCCACGAATGAAGTCGATATGTACCTCGACTTTGGCCTCCTGGAGCCACCCACTCTACAGCGTCACGTCACCGACGAACTCCTCGCTCTCGCCGTTGAAAATCTAACCACCACCGTCCAAGACGAAGCGGAGTGCCTTGAGAACGCTCCCCTCCATTGCCTCGCCCTCGAAGCCCTCTCTCTAGTCGCCGAAACGCACAAGCGCCAATTCCGTGGCGAGCTCGTGGACGCATTATACCCCGTGGTCCACAACCTTGGCTCCTCGTCCGCCGAAGTACAGAACCATGCCATCGTCGCCCTCAACAATATTGCGGCCAGCTGCGAATACCCCAGCGCCAAGGAACTCCTTCTCGACAACGTTGACTACATGGTTAACGCTGTCTCGCTAAAACTCAACATCTTCGACCTATCGCCGCAGGCCCCCATAGTCCTGAACATGATGCTCACACTCGTCGGCCCGAAATTGGTGCCCCATCTTGACGATCTAGTCGTCAGCATGTTCTCCATCCTGGATGGGTTCCATGAGTACGAGAGGCTGTGCGAAGAGCTGTTTGTGGTCCTCTTTAGCATCGTGGAGGAGAGCTCCAAAGGAGATCCGGATTTGAAATGGATTGAGTTCGGTGGAAAGACGGTGGGAGGGAGCCGACGCAAGAGGCGGAGGATCTTGAAGGACGACGAGCTCATTCTGTTCCTGAACGAGTATCGAGATGAGAACCGGCCCAGGCTGGAACCGTTCGATCCACCGCCAGTGGAAGGAGACTTAGACGGTGGCGACGAGGAGGCAGATGGCAAATTCCCCCGTAAGCCATGGGGCAAGGGCAAAAAAGACAAATCCCCACTCAACCAAGAAGGCGACGAAAACTCTCCCCCCCCTCCCCCACCACCCGAGGGAGAATCCCCCTCACCCTCCAAAACCTACGACATAGTCCAACGCATCACGCGCCTCAGCCAGCACTACCTAACCCACAGCTCGTTCTCTCTCCGCGCGAAGGTGTTGCAGCTAATAACGCACTCCACGTCCACCCTCTCCGTCAACGAACGTGAATACCTCCCTGTAATCAACGACATCTGGCCAGTCGTGTACGCGCGCCTGCATGATCCTGAGCCTGGTGTAGTCATTGAAGCATGCCAGGCCATTACGGGAATCGCAGAGACTTCCGGAGACTTCCTCGCGAGCAGGGTGAGGGACGGGTGGGCAGGGTTTGCGAAGGCTTATACACACGCGTGGGCAAATCTGGTGAAGGAGAGGCACGGCGGGGCTGGCGGTATGGGCGTATATGGAACGGGATATAAGCTGTGGGGTGCGGTGGTCAAGATGTTGGCGGCACTAGTGAGACATGTGGGTGTGGGCGATGAGGTGGTGGATAAGGTGTGTGAAATGTGCGGCGCTGATGTATTGCTGGAGAGGGAGGATTTGAGGACTGCGCTTGAGGAGGAGGCTCCGGATACGGTTTGGTTGATGTTGGAGAGCGCGAAGAAGATGGAGGAGAGGCAATGGGTGGAGAGGATACCGGTGGGGTTTGAGGGGCCGGTGTTTTAGTCGTCTTACACACGATGAATGATGATGAGAGAGTGATGATATTAAAATTAATCCATATGAACAATGGCAAAGGGTTTGTCTGGTAATGCTCCATGTACAGTCCAACCCATCGAGACCAGCCAGTACACAAACAAAACTGGTAGATATAGGTCCCCAGTTAAAGACCATCCAAAGCCCTGTAATACCCCTCCCTCGCCCAACATCCCGAATACTCGGTCAACATTTTACCCTTGATCTCAACCGCCTCACGCCCACAAAGCCACTGAATAACGTCTATAGTCTCCTTCAGCGTCACTCCCGGACTCAACATCCTCGAGATCTCGCGCGGATGGATACCTGGCCGTCCGGTGATCATCGACAAAACTGAGGTGACGACACGGAGCCACATACCCTTGATCACGTTCCTGTTCATGTCGATCCAGATACGGATAGGCTCGATAGGGTTTGCGGAGTTCTTGCCCTCAGGAGCGGGTGGAAGCGCTGCAACTACCGGTCGTTCGAAGTAGCTGGGTTTGGCCACTATGAAAACCTTGAAGTCGACCATGTGCTTCGGCATCGATCGGGTTTCGTAACCGTCGACCAGCCCCATCGCGCTGGCTTTGTGCTCGTGCTTTTCAAGGCGGACCTATTTTGAAAATCAGCCAACGGCAGGACCGAGAAGGTGCTGAGATATATACCCGTCCGTTAGCCACAAGGTCAAAGATGCACGCCACGGATCCATCATTCAAGAGTGGTGACAACTCCACGGCCTGTTGCTGAGCAAACATGTTGCGGAGGTTGCAATCGAACTTGAGAGCCTGAGCAAACAGCTTTTCGTCCATCGGAGTACGCAGTGAGGTGTGGAACTTGTCCGTCAATTCATAATTCCGACCGGGTGAAACGCGGTTGTGCTCCTTACGGTGAGCGACGACTTTGTTGCTGTTCAGCTCGAAGAACGCCTCGTCGACTGCATCCTCAGGTTGCTCATGGATAAGGGCGAAGGCTTCGGCCGGGTTATAGCTGGCGGCATCGGTGATGACATTGGCCTTGATGATCGACTTGACATAGTCAACAACTTCGCTCGATTTATTGGTCTCCGCTTCACGGCCGATAGGATCCTCGTAGGCATAGCACACAAAGTGATTGGCCCTATTACCCATCGTGAAAGCCGGATTGTGATAATCCGCCCGCCATGCTGATGGTTTCTCCGGGCGGAGATTGTACAGGCTGTCGAAGACTTCACGTTTGGCAGAAAGTTCGGGAACAGCATGAGCCCTTGGATCGATTAGCAGAAATTTCTAGTGTAAGGGAGGAAACGACTTACTCAGGGAGCTCAAGGTTGTCCCGGAACCACTTGACGTGAAGAGGCAAATCGAAGCGCATGGGGTCCTTGAGGTTGATTGCCGGCAGCTCATCGTTGGCGTAGGCCGCGAGATACATTTCCTCAAATTCAGACTGCAGCTTCTTCAAGTGAGTCTTGTGAACGTCGCGCGCTCGTGGCCAACGGCGTTGCAGAACCAACGGCAGATGCTGAGGCGTAGCCTTCCTGACGAGATCCCAGTTGATTTTGCGGTCGACATTGCCAAAGATGGTCCGGACAATGATCACAGCAATCAAGAGGGTGTCTTCGTCTTCCTTTGGAATCGTGTACTTATTCCGATACCTCCAGTCCTTCCTGGCATGCACTGTTGGAGATTAGCATCCATCCACAGTAAATTGAACTTACAGAACTTGCCTTCCTGTTCCTCATCAACTGTTTCCAGCGTAGTGGTCTGGTGAATCGCGGCCATTGCCTGCTGACGACGGGAAATTGTCGGCTCCTTCTGCAACACCCTTCTTCTCCGCCTCTTCTTTCCAACCGGCGGCGGACCACCATCTTCCTCCACAGCTACTGGTGCTTGCGTTGAGGCTGTGACTGGCCCCAATGTTGGAGCTCTGGCTCGAAAAAATTTGGCCGCGGCCGTGGAAAGGGCAGAGCGCTTAACAGTCCTCTTCACTCCACCTGTCTCGGAGACGGTATTTCTCACTATGTTCTCCATAGAAGGTACCACCTGGGAGAAACCCTCGCCAACCTCCACTTCGGGACAGAAGTGGTTGATCATAACGAGACCATCCTCCTTTGCAGGATTGAGCGACTCATCATCTTTACTTAGCATTTCCCATTTCCGGACGTCCTTAAAGTCCTTAAGGAGAGAACCGGAGGAAGGGCGCTGAACGAAGTCTTCCCACCATATCGTCTGAAGGCCTGTATCTTCCTCGGCTTCGTCGTCCATAGGTCCCTGAAACTTGTTTCTCAACTTGTGGATCTTGTGGCTGAGCTCTGCCTTTCGACGACGGGCTTCTTCCTTCTGTTCCTCGGTGAACTTCCCGGTGTAGTGTGATATCACGCCGCTCTTCTTCAAGGCTCGCATCTCCTGCCGCACTCGTTTCTCCTCAGCCTTCTGAGCATTCTTGACGGCTCGTTCTGCTGCTCTTTCTTCGCGCTGCTTCTTGATATTTTCCACAGTAGTCGGATAGATCCTGTCGAACTCGGTCTCCTCGATAGCACTCTGTGGCGCTTGGACCCAGGTGTTTGTCGGATTCAGCACTTTCTCCTTAACTTCTGGAGCCAAATCGACTCCTGGTGGATACCAAAGACGTCCATCGGCAGCTTTCATCTGTCTAACTGCCTCGGCGACCAACGGCGATTCCACCGGGATTTTGATATCTACCAGGAGCTTCTTGGTTGTGAGTATCCCCCGTCCGTTCAAGAAGCTGAAGGTGAATTGGTTGATTTTGCCCTTGTACAGAAGCGACTGGACGACGCCGCGAACAAGCCGACGATCAGCTATTCCTGCCTTCGGATTCCTCTGCTTATACTTTTGGTTGAACGCATGGCGAAGCTCATTGGCACCAGGGAAAACACCATCATGCTCGGCAATGAGATCCAGGACTACTTGCTGGCGACCAAGAGCTAGCATTCCGCCGATGGAGCCGTAAGAGTCGTTGTGCCCTTCCTCGAGGCCTTCATTTTCGATGGGAATGCCATCAATATTGAACACAGGCTTCGGCTCTGGAGCGGGAGGTTCGGTCTCCCTCTCGGGCATAACTTCAGTTTCCATTGGAGTGTCTGCTAGCTCTATCATAGGTGACGGTTCAGGGACCTTATCAGTCCCCCCAGAAGGAACCTCCTTTGTACCAGGGGGCACATTGGGTCGATTGCGTTTGGCTGGAGTTGATTCCGCGGCGATCGGGGAGCCGGCCTTTCGCTTTCGTGTAGACCTTGTGACCCTGGGTGTTTCTGTCTTGGGTGCACCGGTCTTGCGTTGACGGCCCTTCCGTGTGGGAGCTGTGGTAGGTGTGGCATCGACAGGCACATACGCTGTGACATCTGGATCAGTCGTTTCAGAGGTCTGTGGAGTGGCTGGCGGTGAAGTAGGCTTTGGAGTTTGTGTCACCCGGGTCGCCCGTTTCCCCCGACCTCTCGGTACGGCAGTAACTGGAGTTTCTGGTACTTGAAAGCCTTGAGTTGGTGTCTTTGACAGCTGGGAACCTCGAGATGGCGCCTCTGGCTCCTGGGGATCCTGAGCGGGCGTCTCTGGTACCTGAGAGCCTTGAGCAGGAGTTGCTGGCGCAATGTTTGCCTTAGTCGCCGTAGCACGTTTTTTTGCAGGACGCCCTCGGCGCTTAGGCTCGCCGGGAGTGTCATCGTCCGTCTTCCTTTTCTTCTTCGGTGGCCTTCCCCGACGCTTCGGCGTTTCGGTGGGGAGTTCCGTCGTAGCGCCTCCACCCTCCGTAATCAGCTCTTCCCCTGCCTCGGCTGCCAGCGCTTTCAGGATTGCCTTCCTTTTCCTGGCCGAAAGATACGGTTCGTGTCCCTTCGCGTACTTGCGTGGTCGGCCAGGACGGGCTTTCCCATCTGGTAAGTTTTAATTCAGGGGGATATGGAGGGAATCGCACTCACCAAGACCCTTTTTCCAGCCAGGTTTCCCCGTTATTGCGACTGTATTCTCCTTGCTCTTACCGACATTCGAACTATCGGCCAGACTGGCGGAGCCATCTTTCTTGAGCAGACGCTTTGAGTAAACGGGCGGAAAGCCGTACTCGTCCGGTTCCTCGACAGGCTCAGGCGACGGACATTCCGCCGCTTCCGTCTGCGATCCTTTCTTGACGTTCTTCTTCTTTGATGTGATCGCCCAAGGTTCGACGGCAAGTCCTTCCTTGACAAGCTGTTGATGCGACTCGTAGCAAAAGTAGTGATAGTGAGTCTGACGGTGAGTGATGCTGGTCTCGCGGATAACGGCTAGGTGTATGTATTCTATTGGTTGCGATTTTGATGGGAAGTCTGTCATTCGATGCAACACTTGATCCATCGGCCTATAATAAAATGGCCCAATAATACGATGCACTACTTCCTACATGGCGTTAGTAACCACCCGAAGAATTAGAGGCAACGCGCACCATGCTGGATATCCCCTCTTTGCCGGCTCCCTTGACTAAGTTGTAGATTATGTTCGGCATGGGAATTGTCATAGTCCACCGTGGTACTTCGCGCGGAATTTCCTCGATGGCATCAACATCCACGCGGGCCAGCTGCTCATTGATGGCGTCGACATCCACACCTTCATCCTCTCGTTCCCCCTTTTCTTCCTCGGCATCAGAGGCTTCATATTCTTCATCATCTTCCCCGATAGTCATCTTCGAAGAATTTGCAAGCCTTCGCCAATCTTCGGTCGTTATGTCTCGAATAAACTTGATGCACCGAGAATGACATTGGACGGTCACAGTGCCCCCTCCCTTCTTGTCATAGCTGCGATTATTAGGCAATGGAACTCGAATCCTTCGCCACACACCGAATAATTCAACTTTCCGGAGGATCCGGGAAAGAGAACGCCAGTGGAACCTGGAGCGGTCCATACCCTAAAGGAAATCAGCGTCCGATAACCATGCCAATTTGAAACGGCAATTCTTACCAGTTTCTTCTTGAGATCGCCCCTCTGTACAACTCCATTTTTGGCATTCTTAAGTTCCGCGATGATGGCTCTGATCAAACCCTCCAGGTGAATAGTTTCACCAGTCCATCGCTCGCTGCTCTTACCGGAAGCTGATTTGCCCTTTTTTCCGCTGTCGTCTTTGTGGTCTTGTGCCAGTTGCTTGTCGCGTTGACGAGCAAATTTCGTGAGCGTGAGCTTGCTCGTGTTCATGTTTTTTGCCAGAACAGCGACCTTTTCGATATAACCCATCTCCTTCAGTAAGGCCGTCCGGCCAGCGATGGATTTCTTATCTTGACCGGTGATCTTGGTAAGTTTCGGCTGGATCAAGCCCTGTTCACGGTGTTTCCCAATCACCTCGAGACACTTGAAAACGGCGTTTGGCACCTGGTGAGAGGTCAGAATACGGTCCACGGCGAATGGCAGTGGAAGAGAAGCCTACCCTCTTCAGATCTGGGCCATGGCCTGTAAGTGTCCGCCACCGACGATCCTCGCTCGCATACACTCTGAGGTTGTCGTCGTCCTTATTCTCCCTCCATTTGTCCACTATTTCTCCCAGTGACATATCTCGAGACTCGTTTTTGGGGCCAACATTGAAGTCCTTCTGCCGCCTCAAAAGGCCCCAAACATACTCCTGGAATTCCTCCTTGACGTTTGGAGTTCCCCAGTACTTAGAAGCGATGCGGTCCCTCTCAGCAGCAGCTTCATCGCCATCGCCAGTCATGTCCTCGTCTCCATCATCCTTCTGGCCCTCCAATTGATCGGCCCAGAGTAGTTCTCCAACATTATGCCGCTCCTGACGGTTCTTGACATAGAAGTCATTGACGTACTTGAACAGCTCCTCGACGTCCGTGCCTATATAGTCGCAAAATTCACATCAGTACGGTAGAACTCAGACGAAATCTGCAAAAACTCGGGAATGATAAATATCCCATCCACCGCCGCTTCCGAGGCTCGAACCAACCATCTTCCCGAGGGAGGGGTGACACAGCGAGCATCATAGGATGCCAAAAAGGGTATTATATTTTGATCACGCTAGAACCAGTAGCGTAGAGAACCGTAACCAAAATATAAATTTTTGCGTAACGGGAGATCGCGATGTTGAAGGTATTGGTGAGCAGGCATGCCTCACCATCCTTTTTCGCCACGGATAAAGACTCATTGCAACGAGAGTGAACATAAGAAAACATAACATACCTTGAGCGCCGTCGATGGCGACCTCTTCGAGGACGTAGTTCAGAAGAGCCTTCACACTCATGGCTTCGAGGTCAAATCGAGAGTTGGCAGGGGTGGAGTGGAAATGGAGCGTGTCTAGGTTAAAAGTAAAAAGGATGGGGGGGGGATCGAACCGCACGCTTCCGAGTCACATGCTTGTGCCAAGCAAACGACAGTGGTTACCCGGTGGAAGGCAGCTTACTTCAGTGCAAAATGGGGGCTGGACATCAAACCGGTCAACAATCAATCAGACAGAACGAAATAGAAACAGCAATGGAATCAACTATCGTATACCCACGAGTGACCATACAGTACTGTACTCAGTGCAAATGGCTTCTCCGTATTTATGCCCTGTGCTCCCAGCCGTTCATCGGAATTCTGACGGCTTCACCTAGGCGCCGCATATGTAAGATCCAGACGAAATGCCTCCGATCCAGCTCATGAATTGATTGTAAAAGTTTGCACAAGAATTGCTCTCAACCTTCTCGACTTCGGTGGGTGAAGTCTCCCTCCAACCTTCGACCGGAGGGACGTTCGTGGTAAACATCTACCACAAGGACGATGCTTCCTCCAGCGAAGTGAAGAGTACAACTCTGTGGGATCGCAAGGTAGAAGGTGGCTTTCCGGAGACCAAGGTAGAGTTCGGGTTATTCCAGAAATGTGCGAGCGGAGGTTAACATAGTTGCAGCTGCTTAAGCAACGAATCAGGAATGTGATCGACCCGGGACGAGACTTGGGACATGTAGATGGGAGGAAGGCCATTAGGGAGGGCGCCGCTGTTCTGGCTTCAGCTTCGGCACCGGGGGGGCGGAAGACTGAGACCTCTAATGCTCCGGCATGTGCTCCGAAAGACGGTTCGAAGGGCGAGGTATGCGAAGATTGTCAATAGATAGCATGTGGTTGTCTATTATAAATTCATCCAATAGCTTCATATGGCCTCCCTCAAAGCCGATTCCCAGTGGTGATCTCCCACCTAATAAGTCCCGATCTCGGAGCTGTAGTCCCCAACCCTAGATCGCCATGGTCATGAGATCCAGCATACATCGCCACCAGGCCAAGTGGCGTATCCCACCATAATGTCACAGCATCACATAGACCATGGAGTGACCTGTGCCACGGGTATTTATTTGCCTCTCCGCTCCCTGGAGATCCATTCTTCCAGCATTTATTCCACTCCATCCGCACATCCACAACTCTCGCTTTCTACACAATGCAAACAGTTGCACGCTACCCGCATCTCGAATTCGATTTCTACGCGTTGCTTCTCGACTACTCGGATCCTTATGACTTCCCCTCCTCCGCCGTCCCACGCTAAGGCTCCTTTTGCAGTGGGTTAGGGGGCCCGGGACGGGTACGCATCATTCATCCCAACTTAAGGAACGAAGCCAGCTCTGATAACTCATAGGAAATTCTCGGCTCAGTAATCTCCACCTCCCCCTCCTCAAAGGATGCGGCGCCGCCACGAAGGAAGCCAGAAGCGGGCCGCGAAGATAATCGGGAATCGGAAGGTTGAACGGAATATCGGCGAGGAAGGTCCCATGAGATTGAGT
>Ga0307514_10004237_pt1 | contig 13279 bp, 17 predicted proteins | sample 16_EM_MG_FD_203088 | JGI IMG/M metagenome (GOLD analysis project Ga0307514, IMG submission 203088) | Populus trichocarpa ectomycorrhiza microbial communities from riparian zone in the Pacific Northwest, United States - 16_EM | ecosystem: Host-associated > Plants > Roots > Unclassified | place... | reverse complement strand
GTCCGCCACACGTCCGCCACACTTTCCTATCTGGCGACTGCATTGCTACCACGAGGGCCAGAAGGGCACTTTGTATCTTTCCGTGCCCATCGATGGTCAGAACTCGTCGGGAAACTCTCTCTCATACCATGACCGTGACTGCCTCCCTTGGAGAAGCTCTGAACCATGCCATTTCCTCCGGAGAGTTCATCGACACCAAAATCGTGTTATTCTCAAGAAGGGACAATGCTGGAAAAATCTGTAAACCGAGGGCATTGTACGCGAATAGTCATGTCCTCAAGTCTGTACCTTACTTCAAGGATTGTGAGTTTCCACTACCCCCTTCCACAGCGTACGATGATCTCCCTTCCTAGTACTATTCGGCACATTCGCCGAGGGAGAGACCAGGGAGTTTTCTGAGACCGACGGCGACGAGCTCGCAGAAGACTACGGTTATGCTTCGGATAGTGACCTCGAAGAAGATTCGGACTTCGAGAACCCTGATCCCGTGACGATTTCTGCCCCAAGCACTCCTCGTCAAGAAAAAGTACCCTATGGCCGATACGAAGAAAGAGCACTAACAGGTAGAGTTATCAAGGTTCAAGACGTAGCTTTCATCACGTAGGTTTACCGTAAATTTACTTGAAGCTTTCTGAGCCGGTCACAGTTTCCAAGCATTCTTGCTTTATTTGTATACAAACTCCATCGATTTCGCACCGTTCGGATCGGAAGAAAACCGAAAGTCCAGGAGTCCCGAGATCGCCTGTACGTCACAAGGAGATATACCTAACCCATCACCAAAATCGATCTACAGGCTCGCAGACAAGGTCGGTTTCGAGCATTTCTTCTATGGTCGCGATCATTTATTCTCGCTTACTTAGTATGACATCCCGGACCTGAAGCGTCTCGCATTGTGTCATATTCAAGACAATCTTGACAATTGCGACATCGTGCGAGAAACCTTCAGTGTATTTACCTCGAGGTGCGTATGAAGTCCGCGGTTCTTCAGGGGGTGACTCAATGCAGGGCTGTAGATACGACGAAATACGGTCTATTCAGGTAACACACCTGCTATCCATCTGGTTATCGGGAAGCGAGGAAGAGTCGAAACTGCTTCATAAGAAACTGGATGAAACGATAGACAGCTACGCCGCAGGGGAATTGGAACACGCAGCAGATGCGATCTCCTCCATATGGGGCTTAGCTCGCAAAAACGAAGCTCTTCCTTCCGTTCCCGAACGCCCCAAGAAGTTCCGCCGTCATAGATTTGTAAAATGGAGTACACGAACTTCGTTGGTTGAATCAATGCGGGGAGGTTCTTTGCTTGATCGAAAGTATTGGGCAAGGCGATCACGGGGGGGAAGCATGAGCCCTATCTATCTCCCAAGCACAATGTCTGGCTTGTCGGATCCATGGGTGGAAACATGTGAGTAAGACTGCATTTAGGTGGTCGTGAGTATACTGAATTAGACAGTGCTAGAATTCCACGAGACAGCCGATAGCCGCCTAGAAAACCACGAAGAGTGCGAATTTCCTGAAGACAGTGACTGCGAAAGTGAAAGTGAGGGAAACAGTAACACGGTCTCCGGAGATAATGAGGTTGGATGCGAGCGGGACCAGAAACACTTGCCCGCCTTCAGAGTAGGGTCGTTGATTGCGTGAGCGTGTTCAACCCTTGGTTTCGCGATCTCATACTGACTCCACATAGGTGGAGATCCTTGGTTTTCTACCTTTGTACAGAAAAGATTCAGTTCGCTCCTCTCAAGTCTCAGTGTTCGATCGACCGATCGCAATGGAAGTTGGAAAACGCGAAGCTGGGCTCACCAGTCCCGTGCTCGCCGAAGACCGTCTACATGCTGGCGAAAAAGGTAGCTATGATGCTATACCTTACCCTGCTCAGCCGATTGAGGGACCTATTGCTTGTAGCTCAACATCACATCGCTTATTAATCTAGCGTTCAAAGATATCGAGGCGAAAATCACAAAAGAAAATGCTATGATTGAGACCTTTTCAAGGTTCGCGTCGCAGTAGGTGTCAAACTAAATCGCTCGGGGTCCTGAACTTAAATGACTCTAGGCAATCCGAGATCATGGTGATGGGGTGGAAGCATTTGGACGCCCAGCCGGAAGCGGAGAAGATAAACGGATCCATCCAGGAAATCATCCAGGGTATGGCGAGGGGTCATGCGGCGTACAAGACAGACGCATTGAAGTTCGGATTATACGATGTTCTTCGACAGAAGGGGTCTGCCAATAATACCTTCGCACAGCTGCGCTGTCCTGTCACGACCTGCGAGGCACGCCGCCAGCCTGTCTCCTACCTCAGTCTGAGAAACGACATTACCTGTACGAAACACCCGATTCCCCCATTCATCGACATCGGTTTCCCCACTGGTGAACGTGTAAAGATGATGGTGTGCTCTGAATGTGGCCATGCCAGAAAAGACCACTGCACTTGGTGTAAGGGCTGCCGGGGGATGTTTAGATAACGAGATATAACCAACGTACGATACACGTTCGGAATACGTACGTCCCACGACAGCCACATCCAGAAATGAAAAACCGGAATTTCTATACCTTCAACACCCAGGCCCGATTCAAAACTGCGACATAGTACAGAATACATACTTGGAGACATCACGTTGCCTCAGCAACCCCGTCCTCGCCCCCAATTGTTTCGCGCTGGGGTATTTTCCTAAACTTCCCCTGCATCCAGATCCTGTACATCTTTAGCTGTCGCTTTCGGTTCACGAGTAAACGTCTGTCTGGGGCCAGCACAGCGATCTTAAACAACGGGTGAGGAATGTTGAGGAAGATTTGCGATTTGAAGTTCGGATGAAGAATCCCGGGCATCGGCCCTGACTCGGAGTTTTCAGGAGGTGGTGAAGCCACTAAGCCCAAAGTTGCAGGTGGATCAGGTTGGATCATTGGCTCCGGAGGAGTTTCCATCAAAGGCGTGGCGTCCCCCGATGACGTTCCGGCATCTTCCTCCAGATCCTCGACGATAATCGGCTGCGCACTGATTGTATAACTCTCTGGTGGAGCGAGAGAACCGGAGAATAGCAACGCTAGCTCGTCTGTAACACGCGGTCAGGCGTCGCGCGCACATTGGAAGCGATTAGAGGTCACTCCACACCTGTCTCGAAGAAATAGACGCGGGTTTTGTCACCTCGGATGTAAAAATTATCCTCTAGTAATCGCTTTGTCTTGAACCGGAGTTGGGCGAGGTCGTGGCGCCCGTAATCTCGAAGCAATAGCAGTCCATCAGGTTTTAGCATCTATGTGGATAGTGCATCAATCCCTGCTCGGATATTGATATGACGGATAAGTACTCAACACTGTGAATATTCTTCACGGCATTGAACCATTCATCCGGGTGCAACGCACTGAGGACGAAAATTAGCACTGCAACGTCCACGCTTCCCGGCTCCAAATCCTCGGGTAACTGATCAGATGACAAGTCCCAGACACCCGCTCGGATATTGCCTATCGGAGGAGAATCATACGCAGGGTTACGCTAGTGTATTCGTGAACATCCCTATCGAGCTGCTTGGGATTTACTATACCTGGACCAACTTGACGGCGTGCGGAGAGTAGTCGTATGCGCGGAGACTCAGATGCGGATTCTTGTTCATTGCTAACAGAGGGAACACCGTGTTTCCGGCTCCTGAGTCCGTCTCTTGTGAGTTTGTGCAAATCGGCAGACTGAGAACACCGACCACACCCAATCTCCACGACCGTCATCGGGCCTGCCTGTCGAATGACGAGTTAGATCAGTAGGTCAGGGGATTAAGTTAATACAACGTGCATCGGCCTCTGTGGTAGCAACCACTTCGGGGAACTCGATGTTCAACCTGTCGGGCAAAGTCAACGGCTGACAAGGGAAGAAGCGCGCAGGGTCGATTGTATGCACCAATTACGATCTCGGAAGAAGCTGTTGGCGTTGTTCTTGTAGAAATTGTCCCTAAATGCTCAGGTTGTTCAGCACGGGAGGTCCGTAAGTTCCTGGCCAAGGAGCGTACCAATTCCTAGACGGCTTCGCGTTAATCTTTGCTTTATCCTCCTCGGGGACTGGGAGGGATCGCTGTTTGGCCATCGCGGCTGCTATGACCTCATCCTGGTCATCTGGAGGAGGGACACGATCCCAGGCATTATGACTCCATACGTCTTGGCCGTTTGTCAAAAACCTATCCTTGAAAGCAAAAAAGAAGGTGAGTGAGCTGAAGAAAAACAGGACCGTCGGCCACTCACCTCGAACCAAATGGTACTCTAGGCTTCAGCCCCGCCTCATTTTCTTCGAGAGTCAAAGCAGATGTTGTAGCTACAAGGTCATGGTCGTCGGCCGTCGTTGACTCACTCATCGTCGTGGAAGGTGGGAATCAAAAAATGATCGGAGTATCATCTTCCGTTCCACCTCCTCTGCATCCAACAAAGATCGTAGGAAGTCTCCCCCAGACCCAATAACGCGCGGAAGCGTAAGATATCGGGGCCCTCGGAGTTTTCTTTGACGAGATATCTTGGTCTTTGAAGTCATGAATCCTGACCGGACAACCCTTCAGCGCCTCAGTCCTTCCGCGATGTCCGTCTTTCCGTCTGGCCGGCTGAGGAGGCTCCGTTCAGACTGACTCTAAATACGACCAAACCGCTCCTGTGAGTACTTAAGGCCGGCCCCCTACTCACTTCCCTTCTCTCCAAGCTTCTTCCTCTACTTCCATCATCTCTCAGTCCTGGTGACTTACCCTTCGCTTCTGCTTTCTGTGCTTGTTTGCTTCTTCGCATCGTCTTATTGCATCATCTCCGCGACTGGTCGCATATAACTTCGCTTTATTTCCAACTGCACAACATGGTCCTCCTTACCCCTAAGTTCGTGTTCGTCGCCGCCTTGGCTTCGTTGACTGCTTTCTCTCTCGCCCCTACCGCCGATGCGGCTGCTATCGCCGTCCGACGCAACCACCAGAACAACCCCTCTGACTCGCCAGGGTCATGGTCGGGCTCTTCGTTGAACCACGTCAATCATCCCACGATCCCTCTTCCGGCTCGTCTTACGTCTGCTTCTGGTAAACAGACCCAAGATAGCAAAGGGGAATCTCAGAGAGGGGGTTTCAAGGTAGCGTACCAATCACTGATCTTATCGGCTTTGGTATGGACAGATGGTTGACTGCGTTTCGTCTTATCATTACAGAGGCAGAGTCCGCGCGACTTTTTCGCTTCACGCCGTCGTTCACTCACTCCCGAAGATCTGCCACCTCTTTTGACGCGGCGAGATTCTCCGCATCACAAACCGCAGCATTCACATGAACATGGCCCCCCACGAACAGCAGGACAGCAGGAAGAACTTGGGACGGGACCTTACGTCCATATCGATGGGGTGAACAGCCACGTCGCTTATGACCGTCGCTCTCCTGTCCCAGATCCTCGCCACCACCATCACCACCATCACGGCAACCATCACGACGATCATAGTCATGGCTCGAAGCACACGGACGATGTCGTAGTTATCAAAGGAGACAACGACAACGTTCATATCGGTTCACGCTCCCCGCTTCCCGACCCTCGTCACAGCCACCACCAGCATCAGGAGCGTCATGATAGAAGGTATCGTGTGGAGAATAACCGTCGTTCACCTGGACCGCGGCACGACGACCATCGACACCATCATCACCACCACGACGACCATCATGGGCATGGACACCACAAGGGACACGACGGTGGAGACAAGGTGATCATTAAGGGTGACGACAACAACGTCAGCGTGGACTCTCGGTCTCGAATCGCCCGCAATCAACATCACGATCATTCTCCAGAACACGTTGAGGTAGCTTCTCACGAAGGACACCAGCATAACGTTCACGCTCGCAAGTACATTCCCCGTCGACGGTCGCATCACGGTGGATCATCAGCAGAACACGTTGAACATGCTCACCACAGTGATCAGGATCGGACCGAGAGGCATCCCCGTTCGGTGTTGATCAACAGCGTCGAAGGCGAGGAGAAGTATGTTGTGCCTGATGACCACCGCGATCAGAGGGTCACTGTCATTGAGGGAGACGGCATCTCGAAGGTTCTCACCAAGGTCAAGCGAGGGGAGTTCGGGATTGAAGGTGTTCCTGGATCCGTGGAGATCATGGTACGGTTCTCATATTTCGCCTTTGCCTACGCTGTTTAACACTCCCCGCTATCAGAGCCAATCGACAAAGTCGGAGGATGGTCAGCGGATTGCCTCGCTCGTTCTTGTTCACCCTGACAGCACGATGGCCGAGTTTGGGAACAACACGTTCGTCCTAAACGCCTCGGAGGGCAACTCTACTCAACTGTATCTGGTGGCTTTGAACACTACGGATTCTGGAGTTGAAGGCGAAGACGTTCCGGTCGCTTTGAAGGTTCCTGTGTTCAACCCGGCTACGGCCTCGATGGAAGGGTACTGCGCGACTTACGACCCCCAACCTCCTGCTCCTGCTCCGCTTTTTGCTGAACCGTGTTTCTTCGACGAACCTGCCGGACCACACAAGAGCCAGGTGTTTGCTTATACTCCTTCGACTAGTGTTATCCGACCGATGTGGTTCAGCGACGAGGACGACGAGACGGACGCTGTTGGCGACCCTAGCTCGAACTCGACTGCGCAGGCTGATGGGACGGTGGATCCTGAGACACCTCTGAGCGGCAACACGGCGAGCATCACCAAGGTCGGGGAGTTTGGAAACTCGACTGCGCCTCCATCTTCCATCACAGCTTTCGATAACTCGACTGGGATCGAGGAAGGACCGACTGGGTCTGGGTCTGGGTCTGGGAACGAATCTGTGATACCGGGCGCTGAGGACTTTGCTGCGAAGGCTCAGAACGTGACCTTGATCTTCAGACCTGCTACTCCGATAATCCCCTCGGGCTCAACGTTGACTGAGGACCTTGCTGATCTGGATGAGACACCGCTGGGTGACAGCAATAGCACCGACACGGATACCTCTTCTGTCCCCTTGACTTCGAATACCCCTGGTAGCTTCAACGACACGGAAACCGGCTGGACTGGTTCTTCTGATGACAGTGGACTCGCATCCGCCTCGATACCTCTGGCTCACTCCGTCCCGTCGAAGACTGTTTCACCGTTTGCTGTCCCCAGCGAGTCGGGTACGCCAGGAGAAGAGGGCAAAGACTTGAACGTGGTTATGGTCGGTGTCGCTAGGGATCAGACATTGGGAGCTCAGGACTCGGGCATGAAGGCAGTCAGCACAGCCCCGTACAGGTGGAAGTTCGATCGTGAACGTTCATAAGGGATGTGATATCATTGTCTTTGTTGGACCTCAACGTTCATTTTTTGCATCATTGTTTCTCTCCGTTTTTGTTCGGTGATGATGGATGGTAGTTCTTAGCACGTCTCACGTATTTTTGTTCCTGCAGAGTGTGTACTGGATATACATTGTTGCGGCCGCGCACTTTTTTATACATCACCGTTAGGAGATCATTCCGATTAAAGTGCTGAGGACGTTGAACGCGGGACGGGTCTGACAGAGTGGCCCGTTGGTGGCGGTACACCAGATCCATTCTTCAAGTATCGGGCGCGAGTGGGTTCCCGGCGCCGTCGGAAGATCAGCTGTGCTCGTCGTTTGGGCCCACTCCGGTAACCGGAACTGTGGTGGTGACCGATAGCTAAGGATAATTTGGATAAGAAGCCATGCGGAGCATCTGATCTTCGTTTTGATATAGTATGTGTTTATGTTTGGTGTGTGTGTATTGGACCCTTACTGACCGTACCTACGCGGAGAGTTGTGTTTGGACCCTATGAAAGGGATCCAACGGGTGATGGTTACGGATTTACGTCTCCGCAGAGAACATCTCCAACCCAATGACGGGTAACAAGGGAGGATGGGTCTGTCGGATGTCCATCAACGGACACCTAGTCCGTGCCAGCGCTCGCACGGGACCGACGCCGTTATCCATCGGCAAGTTCGGCACGGACTCCCCCTCCCACGCGAAGACTGTTCGGCGAGCAGATTGGATTAGCTTGTACTGGGAGATAGGTATATGCGTCTGCGGTCTGGTATACGTACTGTTGTCCTAAGAGGGAAGTTGCCTGCGAATTGGAAATTGGGACGCTGGGGAATGCAAGAAACCGTCGTTTTGGCAGATGAGGAGCGTGTGGTGGTGGTGGTGGTGGTGTGGAGTGAACATTGCCTTTGTGGCTGTCGCCGGTTGGAAAGCGATGAAAGATTGAGATTGTTGGGTCGGGTTGGGAACGGTCATATGTTTTCCAGGCACGGCAGTCACCGCCACCTGGGCATGAATTCGAATGATGTTGATGGGGAATTCTCTCTCCTTCCCCCCCTCGGGCTCACTCCATGCAGTTGAACCTGATGCCCGATGTTTGCAAAACCCTTTTGTATCTCCCCCCGTCTCTTCCAAGCGACCACCAACTGAAATGTCGAACCCTCTGACCCACATCATGCCCCGAGAAGCGCCTGCCGCTCATTGAATCCGGAGCGCCCCCTTGTGCCACCTGGCAGTTTGCGTCCGTCGCTCACAGCGGAGAGTTTCAAAACGCCATCGGTTGCTATTGGGATCAAACGTGAGCTTCAAAACCTTCAATCAGCGCCGCCCTTCTCTTTCCTTCCCTGGAAGACGCTCGCCATCCAATGAGCTGTACCGTCTCACCTGGCACCAAAAACAAACAGGCGCGGCAGGGCTCCTAATTCATTCCTGCAACCTGGAACCCCATCATCATACACACCACGATCATAATATCATATAAAGTCGCCCATTCGATTCCTCACCACTTTCTGAAAGTCTCCCCCCCCACTCCATCCCGGCCAACCCACCCCCTTCCCCACCCAGCACAATCCACAACCATGCGATCTGGTTCAGAGGCAAGGGGCTCCTCAATCCTAAAATCCATGCCTGCGGAGGAGGTTCAAGTAAAGCGCTCGCGAGGCGAACTCTCCTGCGCCGAGTGTAGAAGGTGCGTTCCCGTCTCCCCTCCACCCTTATGTTTTATCGAGCGTTGTGATCGTTGACCGCAATTTGTCTACAGGTGTAGGATCCGTTGTGACAGAAAGGTTCGTTCTTTCGCGTCGCTTGTCCGAGACCCGGCCTAATCATCAGCCCCACATAGGTCCCATGCGGTTCGTGCGTACGAAGAGGTTGTGTTTCACTTTGTAAGTTGCGCAGTTCTCATCTCCGCTTCATCACATCCGCTGATCACGCGCCTCGTCACAGGTCCAAACGGTGAGTTTATATCATCAGACGGATGCTGAGGTGGAAGGTATGATCTGACAATCACTACTTAGGCTCGTTACGCGCAGGCCATGGCTCTCGGTGAGTGTTCATTCTCTTCTCGCATGTCCTTGTTTGAATGAATAGCCCCAGGTTTGTCCTCGCCGACACAGAGGAGCTTCATGGTCAGATCGGCCAAATGAGCCAACGAATACGACAACTCGAAGACGCCTTATCCCTCGCTCACAACTCGGAAATTCAAGGCGATCCACACCCCCTCCTCCGTCACGACTTACTAGCTGTAAAGTTCGCCTCTGGTCCTCGGAGCGTTAGCGAGGACGCCGACGACCAGTTCACACTATCTTTCGGAACCCTCGCAACCACTGATTCCGGGGGCTCGACCTACTTTGGAGTCTCTGCTGGTGCACTTGTGAGTCATTGTCCATGCTTGGTCAGCAGAGATTAACTCTACTTTTTCGCGCAGGCCAAACCATTTGCTGAGCACGCATTATCAAGCAATTCAACCGCTCGGTCCACGTTGCCTCCACACGACGTCTGGAATCACAATTCCCGGTGCCAATCAGAACTACCCGAGGACGTCGTAGCGGACCTTCGCCGTGCACTACCTTCACACCCTCAAGCCGTCCATTTGTGTGAGCTCTACTCAAAAAAGTACAGATTCCAGCCCATTCAAATCCGCGACCTCATGGACGAAATACTCCCGTTCGTTTACGAGGGCGATTTGATCAGATCACCTCACAAAGCTGCCCTGCTGTACTTTGTCTTCGCAACCGGCTCTCTGATGGACCCTAACCTCCCACCACGCAATCCCCAAGCACAAGCTTTCTGCGAGTTTGGGTTGAAAGCCTTGGATCTACGGAACATTTCTACTTCCGCCGAACTCGACACCGTGATCGCGATTTCGTTGCTAGCGTCGTATCATGGAGATCTTGGGACGGAAAACTGCTTAGAGACCGCTTGGGAAGAGATGTCTTTGGCCATCAAGGTTGCGCAAAAGGTATGTCCTTGTCCCCTCCATTATCCCCCCCCTCCATGGATCTTCACGGTCATATATCCCCTTTTGATGAGTGTCGATCACTGACTTACAACATCCGTCCGTTTAGATCGGCCTTCGTAAGTTGCTCAATTTTAGCATCACCGCATTGCCTCCCCACTCCCCTAAATCCTAGTCATCGTCACTCACGCTTTCTTCTTGCTTGTGTCATCCAGATCGCGAAGCTTCCAGATGGAACCTCGAACCTTCACAGGTTCAGAAGAGGAGAAGGCTCTTTTGGGAGTTGATGTTCCAAGACGGCGTTCGTGTACGTGGTTTATTCCTGCCAACGACCCCTTTGTTCCACGAGGAACTCATCGTTTTCCTCCCATTATTAAACAGTCGTTATCGCTTGGCCGGCCCCCGACCATGCCTCTCAAATGGGTCGACTGCGATCTGCCGGCTCCAGAAGAACGGACCCCGGAACAAATACGTAAGAATTCTCCTTCCTTGTTTCTCCTTCCAAATCGCTTACTTTGATCGCGCTCTCCCTTTGCCGGAAACCATACAGTCGCCAATTTCCAATATTCCATAACCAAGGAGGTCATATGGCCTCTTATGGAGCTGATGCAATCGACCTCGCCTTCAACTTACACCGCAGTACTCGAACTTGACAAGAAGCTTCGCGAGCTTAGCACCGCGATCGATATCTACGAGGACGAGCAGTTGAGCGCCACTGCGGCCACGTTGGAATGGAACTGTATCCTCGGTGCAAACATGCGGCAGGCTGGTGAGCATCTCCTTGTTCTTTTTGTTTTTAATTATCGTTTGCCTGTGCGTGTCCGGAGATCTCGGTCTCCAACACAAACACGTGTGCGTTCCGCCGTCATCTTTCCCTCATTCGCTTCGATCTCGATTGCAATGATTTGTATTGATCTTGTTTGATCAGCTTTGCTGTGGATGCACCGCCCATTCCTTGCAATGGCTCTCCTTCAAAACCCAGAGGGTCCCTTCGAGTCGATATATTCCCAATCCATAATCGCCGCCCAAAACTCGGCCTCCTTCATCATCCAGACCGCCGCACGGTATCTGGAAAAAGCGCCGGAATCGATCTCTAGACATTGGGACGTGTGGATCTATGTCCCTAGCGCTGCTGTAAGTGTATCCACCGATATATTAGGTGTTTCATGGGATGGCCCAATTCAAATTGCTCACCGGCTTTCGGTCATCCTAGATCACCGCTGCTTCAATCGCGATCCATACTCCGAATATGCCATCCAACGCGAGGAGCGACTTGGATCTTGCCATCAGGATCTTGGAGAGTGGCGCGGATTACTCGTGGTACGCAAGGGTGGCGCTCGTGAGTGGATCAAAACCTTACAACGATCTCCGCGTCCGTCGTATCTGACAAACATCCTTCTAGTCTTACGTGCGAGAATTGAACCAGAGAGCGAATAGCCCCACTCTTTCGGCTGAACTTTCAAACAGTCCTATGCTTGGTGGTCCGTCAAGGACGGAGTCTGAGGAGCCCGTAGACGGTCACAAGAACAAGGACGATTTATATCTCTTTACGAGAGGTCAAGTCTTCAAAAAATCTGGCCAAAGATTTTCTGCTCCACCCCGGTCATTCCCCTTCCCTCGGCCGAGCTCCGGCTCCGGAATTTTGAAACACCCTCCACCGTCTTTCACGCCTTACCCCGACTCGGGGTTCGACACTCCCTGTTTGTCTTTGTTGTTATCCGGACACCAGGATGGATACCCCTCGTATTCGAGTCACGGGACCAATCACGGATATCCTTCAACGTCCAGTACGCCTGCGATACCGCCACCCTCTTTGATGTCTTCCATGGATCTGTTCTCGTTAGACCACGCCGATCAGTTACCGATGTTTGGTTCTACGACGAACCCTACGACGACGGTGGGTGGTGTGGACCCCACCGGCTCCGCGTCGTGGTTACACCATTTTGGGATACCGGACGGACCGTCGATCGGGTTCGGGCGGTAGCTTGTCGGTCAATACGTTTGTCTGCCTGTTGTTTTCTTATCTTCCCTATTCCGTGTTATCCTGCATTTCGTGGGTTGCCGCGCTTCTGAAAGTCGTCTTTGTTGTTGAGTGTTGTTATTTATTCTCCGCATGTACATCTCGTATTATCTTCGTCACGACCCTTCATGTCTTTGACTTCTCCCACCCTGTCACTTGTTTTCATGCTGTCCCCTCCTTGGACTCTCTAAGTATACCAAGATGTCGCATATATACACAACTGTATTCTTTAACTGAAACTTAGATAACATCCCTCCATCTTACTACTCTGATAATCCGGTAGGGAAAATGACACGCGCTAATATTTTGGCAGAGGGTTAACATTACCTATCCTCACTGCCCACGTAACATGTTTCGTCTAGGTTCACTTCCTGTTCGCCGCCGTTGAACTTTCGGCGGGACCCACTCCTGCCTCAACATCCTCGCTCCTATAGAATGCCATCACCTGATGGCATGTCAAGTGGAAGGGTTTGAAAGTAAAAGCAGCCACACACCTTCTCGTGGCACTTAATATTTGCTATAGTGGCCGGTGTCTTAAAACGGCTTCCCGTTTTCCTACAACGAGGTTATGCCAGTCAGAATAGAGGTAAAGCCCAACACTCACAGCGTCCCAGAGACGAACGCATATCCTTCGCCCACCACATCGAAGCTTCCGATCTCTTTGACGAGACTGTCCCACGTCTTCAACTTCATGTATCTATCCATTACCACGAATCCTTCTGAGTCGAAATCCTCCTCCTCGATCGATTCCTCCTCGGTCGATTCCTTCTCGGTCGACTTCTTGGTCGACTTCCTCCGCCCCTTCTTGGTCGACTTCCTCCTCCCCTTCTTGGTCGACTTCCTCTGCTTCTTCGCGATGGGAAGCTGCTCTGGCTCCTCCTCGTCAGAGTCTGCCATGGATTCCGTGCTGACACGCTTTCGTTTATTGGACCCCTGCTTGACGGCCCCTCCAGACTTATTGTGTTTCGCAGCAGCCTTGCTATGCAAGAGTTCGGAAACCATTTTCCCCTTGGACAGAATGTTCAGACGGTTTCCTTTAAGTTAAGGCCAACAGGCGCAACATAC
>Ga0307514_10004236_pt1 | contig 13283 bp, 6 predicted proteins | sample 16_EM_MG_FD_203088 | JGI IMG/M metagenome (GOLD analysis project Ga0307514, IMG submission 203088) | Populus trichocarpa ectomycorrhiza microbial communities from riparian zone in the Pacific Northwest, United States - 16_EM | ecosystem: Host-associated > Plants > Roots > Unclassified | place... | reverse complement strand
TCAAAGCTAAAGTCTTGTTTGACATGAGACCAACCTATTCTTTCGTATCATTGTATTTTTCTTTGAGGTTTGATAAACAACCCATTTTGTTAAAAAGTCCTTAGTGTGTGGCTACCCCTTCGGATGAGGTTATATTTTAGGAATATTTGTATATTGATTGTGAGGTTGAGATACAAGGTAGGAAGTTGCTGAGTGATTTGGTGATCTTGAAGATAATAAGTTTTGATGTGATATTAGGTATAGATTGGTTGTTGAGAAATTATGCCTTAATGGATTATTGGAATCAAAAAATGATTTTCAAGCCTGGTGAGGAGACAAAGTTTGCATACCATAGAGATGGGTTATCATCCTCGTCAGATATTCTCTTATCCATCATGAAAAAGATGGTACAAAAGAGTATACAAGGCTTTTTTAGCTTATGTGTAGAATGTGAGAATCGAGGTTCTGACAATGGAAAAAGTTCTGATAATTTAGGAGTTCATCCATGTTTTTCCTGATGACTTACTTGGACTACCTCATAATAGGGAGATAGATTTTTATATTGTTTTGGTTCTGGAAATAAAACTAATTTTGATGGCACCATATAGGATGACGCTAACAGAATTGAAGGAGTTGAATGACCATATTCATGATTTGTTGGATAAGAGGTTTATCCATCCTAGTGTGTCTCCGTGGGGAGCACCTGTTTTGTTTGTAAATAAGAAAGATTTGATTGGAAAGTGTTTGATTTTTTGAACATGTGGTGTCTAGAAATGGGTAGAGGTTGATCCATAGAAGCTAAAGACAATTAAGTAGTGGCCGAAACCAATTACAGTATTTGAGATTAAGAGTTTCTTATGATTAATAAGATACTATAGGAGGTTCATAGAGAACTTTTCATGAATTACAGTTTTATTAACTAAGTTGACACATAAGAATATCAGGTTTAAGTGGTCTAAAGAGTGAGAAGAGAGTTCCAAAGTTGAAGGATAGGTTGACTATAACTCTGATTTTGACAGTACCTTCAAGGTCTAGTGGTTTTACTGTGTACTATGATGCGTCAAAGATTGAATTAGGTTGTGTATTAATGTAGAATGATAATATGATTGCTTATACCTCGAGATAGTTAAAAAAGCATGAGCAAAATTACCTCACACATGATTTAAAGATGGTTACGGTAGTGTTTTCTTTTAACATTTGAAGGCACTACTTGTATGGGGAGACATGCGAGATATTTACATATCATAAAAGTCTTCAATATATCTTTCAGCATAAGGATATGAATTTGAGACAATAAAGGTGGATAGAATTATTAATTGATTATGATTGCATGATCTAGTATCACCTAGGCAAGGCAAATGTTATTGTTGATGCCTTGAGTAAAAAGTCTATGGATAGTTTGGCTCATATTCAAGAGGTGAGGAGACCTTTGATGAGAGAGTTACACGTATTATTAGATGAGAAAGTCAGTTTTGTGATTGGTGAATCTAAAGCATTGTTGGTTTGCTTTCAAGCTAGATCAGACTCAGTAGACTAAATTAAAGTGGCTCAAATGAAAGATGAATGGCTATGCAAGATTCAAGATGAGTTGAAGTTAGGAAAAGCTTTGGGTTTTGTTATCGATGGGATAGTATGTTGAGATTTGGTTCCAGGTTATATGTGCCTGAAGCGGATGATTTGAAAAAAGATGTGATGAATAAAGCATACCATACTACCTATATAGTACATCCTGGTTCTAACAATATATATATAGACTTGAGAGAGTGTTACTAGTGGAATGGCATGAAGAAGGACATTGTAGAGTTTGTATCTGAATGCTTGACTTGCTAAAGGATTAAAGGTGAGCATGAGAAACCATCAGGACTTTTGCAATCATTGTTGATTCATAAATGGAAATGGGAGAGAACCACTATGATTTTGTGTCAAGTTTGCTTGGGAGTTAAGAGGGTTATGATTTGCTTTGGGTGATAGTTGATCGTTTAAGCAATTCAGCTCATTTCTTATTAGTAAAGGTAACATATGGGTTTGCAAAACTGGAAAAAATCTATGTTAACGAGATTATAAGGTTGCATGGTGTGCCGATCTCCATTGTGTCTGATAGAGGTCCACAGCTCACTTCTCAGTTTTTGGTGAAGTTTCAAAAAGCAACGGGGTCTAAGGTTGAGTTAAGCATTGTTTTTCACCCTTAAACTGATAGATGGTCTGAAAGGACTATACAAATTTTGGAAGATAAGTTGAGAGCTTGTGTGATTTATTTTGGGGTTGAACGGAGCAAGTATTTGTCTCTAGTAGAGTTTGTGTATAACAATAGTTATCAGATGAGTATTAATATGGCTCCATATGAGGCTTTGCATAGCTGGAAGTATCGATTACCTATATGTTGGTATGAGGTTGGTGAGAAGAGTTTAATAGGTCATGAGTTAATAAAGATTACTTTAGATAAGATCAGGGTAATCTCAGATAAGCTTCAAACAGCTCAAGGTAGGCAAAAGAGTTACACGGATAAAAGAAGGTGTAATTTAGAGTTTTTAGTCGGTGACAATGTGTTCTCAAAAATCTCTCTAATTAAAGGAATGTTCAGATTTGGAAAGAAAAGAAAATTGAGTCCAAAGTTTATAGGGCCCTTTGAAATTTTGGAAAGAGTAGGGGCAGTGGCATACAGATTTGTCTTGCCTCCATACATCTAGTGTTCTATGTTTCGATGATGAGGAAGTATTTGTCAGATCCATCTCATGTTTTAGAGGTTTAACCAATTGAGCTAAGGAATGATATGTCATAAATTGTACAATCGGTGAAAATAATGGATTGACAAGTTAGAAAGCTTTGTTCGAAGGAAATTGCATCGATTAAGGTTGTGTAGAGCAGACACCCCAATGAAGAAGCGATAGGGAGCTTGATGAGGAAATGCACAACAAGTATCCATACTTGTTTGATCATGATGGTATGACTTTAGTTCTTAAAAGTTTATATTCAAGTTACGTCAAGTTTCGAGGACAAAAGTTTTTATAAGGTGGGGATAATGTAAAATTATAAAATATGTGTGTGTGGAGTGCCCCACTAATGTAGAGCACTATAACAATTAAATGCTCCACTGAAGTGAAGCTCTTGATTGTGCTGGTTAGTGGAGAAAGTTCCTCCACTAGCCGCCCCCCCTCACATAGCATGTAACATGTTGTGTGCAAGGATTTTAGGGAACTTTTAGGGGTTTTGTATGGAGGTTGTTTTTCTTGTTTCTTGAAAGGGCTGGTGGAAGTTAGAAAATCAGGTAAGATCTTGATGTTTCTTTCATCTATCAGTTTGATTTTTGAATTTGGATTATTTAAGATGTTTGATTGATGTTTTAGGGTGTTAGTTTGGTTTAAATCACTTGATATGAATTTTGAGTTATGGGTGTTGAAAGAACAGGTTGAATTATTTGATGATCTGTAGAGTTTTAGAAAATTGGCTGATCAAGAATCTGGAATCCCGATCAACCGGCTGACCAGTTGGCTTATTGGTGTCGGTCAAATGGTTGTCTTGTGGTGGCGGTAGACCGGTTGATCATTTCGATCAACTGATTTACCGAGTAGTGGGGTTTGATTGGTTCTTTTAAGTATGGTCAGTTTATGACATATTCAGGATCGTTCGGGTGGATTTGTTTTGGTTTTCTAATTAAGTTTTGGTATCTAATTTTAGAGTTGTAATCTTTTATGTTATCTCATACGAGTTAATTTTTAGTAATTTATGTATTCGTTATAGGTTCTGCTGACGTTCATCCTAGTAACCATCAATAGTTTTCCAAGTGAGTAGGGTAATTTTTAATATACACGTAATATAAATAATATATGTATGTTGATTATATGATGAGTAAGAATGATATTCTTGAATATCTATATATGTTGATTTATTTCCAAGTACTCATAAGTTTCTTGAATATATATCCGCATTATGTTAAATTAAGTTCTATTCGATATGACATTCAGTTACTTTGATAATTATATGAATATCTTTTATGTCTCGATATCAGACTTGTTAGAAACTCCATATTAACAGAGAATAGTTAGTCTTTGTGCACATTGTATTTGTATACCTAACTGGCAAGAAAAACATTATCCTATGTGCGAATGATCATCTCATAATGCTCTATTCTAGAAACCTTAGGGTTTCATATGTTATCTATTATCTAATCTGACGTGTATTTCACTACCAAGTGTTAATATGCTTAGTATGTGTGTGTGTGTGTGCGCGACTTACAATTTATAATATCTAAGATGTACATCAAATGTTATTCTCTAACTTAGTTGATTGAATTCACCTCTCCTTTTTGATATTATATTCAAGTTCTTAGTTTCTGTTGGCATATTAACTTTGTTGAGTACCTTGTTTGTTTCCGCGAGGTTTTTCTTTTAGTCTTGATTTGATGTCTTAAAGTGCTCCATTATTATATTGTTTTATTTAAAGTTTGGATTTTAATATTGTAATAAGTATTATGGATTACAATTTGTTTATATTGGTATTGAAGGATATTTGAAATTTTACAAAATGCTACGAGATTTTATATAATTTGTTTTATGATATATATGTTCTGAGACTTAGCATAGATATGGTGTCCTCACGGCACTGCTCTTGCATTGCCAGTCACAAACTTGAAATTCAGGTTGTGACATGACCATTAAATCGAGTTTAAATTTTGTAAAATGATTCTAAAGTTTTGGTTTTATAGGGGAATCAACGAGCTAATATTAGCCGAGATTAAAAAAAAAACCTTTAAATTAGGTTTAGAAAATATTGTTTTTGTTGTTTTAATTATTTTTCAAGTTAATTTTAAATTTTATTTTTTTCTGGTTAGGTTGGTTTTAAACCTAAATATAAATGGTTAACGTGCTATTAAATTTTTAATCAGGTTATTAATTTATAGATTTTCAGAAAGTTTTCTGTACCCATTTTACTATCATCTAGAGTTGTAATCTTAGAATTCAAGAACCTTAATTTTTATCCAAACTATACAAAACACAAAAACAATAAGATTACTGCAATATAACACTGTTATCGACATTCCACTGGACATATCTTTAGTTGTCTAAATGAAGAAAAAATTGACACTAATCTTGTCTCCTACGTTGTCGTAAAATTTGAATATTTGCAGCTGCAACAACATCTATCTGTATTGCCAGTCTGGCCTCATTTGCACAGGACATCACAAGCAGCGAAACATAACTACATCTGAGACACCTGTACGAATTGTATAGCATTATGCCATAAAAAAAGATGATTGCAAGAACAAAGCAATGCCGAAGAATGATGCAGCTGCTGCTGGTTCACCATGAACAGCAAAGTTCCCACATTTCCAGTGTTATTCATTTTCTGATTTTATCATGGACCAAATTGTTTTTTTTTTTTCTTTCTATTTTTCAGATTTTCTGCTGCAGCAAATTTTACTAGCCAGTTTATGAAGGATTCGGGGATTTTCTAGATTTCCTTCGTCACTTGTCAAAGAGAAACGTTCAAAATTCGAGTCGGAGGTTAGAATGACGAGGACTGTTAAATCAAAAATAATGAGGAATTAGACAGGCTGCTTGCAAATCAACATTCTATTTATCATTCTCAATAGATTTCCATACTGTACACTCTTGGATTGGGTTAGCAGCTTGCTACAACACATTCAAATATCCTGGGACTTATGCCCCCGTTGTTTACAGCAACAATTTCAGCAGACAATCAACAGCCAGTCCATTCCTCAAATCCTACGATGATCTTTTGCAAAGAAGGGATGTCTGAGAGCTTCTCGAGCTGTTAACCTGTCCATGGGATCGTACCTGAGCAATCCTTGCAAGAGATGTATAAGATCTCCAGCTGAATGGTCCACATGTTGCATTACTAGATTCTGCCAAAAAAAAACATATGCAGACAAGAGATCGTGAGAATAGAACAAAGTAAAAACAAAATCCTCAGCAATAACTGATCTCACAGAAACATAGGGATATCAAAAAAAATACAAACCTGGAGTCGAGGTAGCTTCAAAACAGCTTTGATACTTTCTCTTGAAGCAGCTCCCTCTGGCCAGTCCAATCTACCCCTTCTAACAAACTTCTCTGCATGTCGACTGAGAAAGCACAAGATAGGATTAAGCAAAAGCTGAAATAATAACATATGATTATATATCAATTTGCAGATATGATATATAACTCACTCCACTCTCTTCAGCATATTCTGTGGCATAGGACCAAGCACACGTTCCATCATTGCAAGATGCTCCAAATTTTCATGTGTTTGAAATAAAGCCTCACCCTGTTCAACAGATGCAAAGTTGTACCAAAATCATTTGCATTTTGCTAGAGTAAAAAAGTAGAAATGCAAAGTTCAGAAACATACTGTGCACAACTCCACTAAGATGCAACCAACACTCCACACATCACAAGGATAACTCCATCCAAGTCCTGTGTTGAAAATTGAAACTTGTAATCTCCAATTATTTACAAAAAAAAAAGTAATAAAAAAAGGACAACTAACAAAAGTATTACCAAGAATAACTTCTGGTGCCCGGTAATGTCGTGTTGATACAATGTAATTCTGATCTTGACGCTCATAGGTAGTGCTACCAAAATCAATCACCTTGATGGCACTTGATTTTGGGACTCTTTTATAGTAGGAACTGTCCTTTGGAGAGCGAGTCGAGTTCTGCTCAAAGCAACATATGTCAGCGGCCTTAAGAAACCAATTCATCCAGAATGAGTTGACAAGGATAAAGCAAATGCCACATTAAAACCATAAAGCATGGCCAGAGCACAGCATAAATAGCAAGGTAAAAAGCTAAGCATCACCTTGTAATCAGGAACTTTTACATAGTCAGAAGAAACTAGGAGTATGTTCTCAGGCTTCAAATCAGTATGTATCATATGAAGGTCGTGCATAACTGCAAGATTTTAAGTACAGAAGCAACATTAGTAAATGAAATACATGACTACTCTTTACTTAATCTAGCCTAAGAATACAACTACCTACTCTAAAGAGAACTACCAAAACAAAAAATCTCCCTAAAACATATACATTAGCTAATCTCATTATGTATTTCCACGTAGCTAAGAACTTAACATTTGATTAAAAAAAAGATAGAAGGGAAAGAAAAAAGATAAAAGATAAAAGCTGCATGAAAAGAGACTAGCTAAAGTAATTACTACACACATGCTACACATTCCAACAGTTGTCTGCCAATCTCACGGACATGATCAATAGGAAATGAGCGATAATTGTTTTTGCGAAGAAAATCGTATAAGCTTGGTCCAAGCTTCTCAAATACCTGTTAAAACCATTTACATTCACCCAGAAGTCTTAACCCCCAAATTATTTGTGAATTGAGGAAATCATTCCATCAGAAACTAATCATATATACTTACAATACAGATATGGTTACGATAGTCAAACCAGTTCCGTATTTGCACACAACTGCAAGGAATAAACCCCATTTAACCATAGACAAAGAGGCATAAACAAGCAGGTCACATGTTTGGCATTGGCAATAAATCAGGTAAGAGGTAGGTCAAGAAAACTCACCGGTTGCCACCTTTATCATGTTTACCAAGCTGTTGCAGCACTTCAATTTCTATCATGGCTGCCTCCTTATATTTCTTGATGCCACGTACAATTTTGATGGCAACCATTTCCTTTCTTTCTCTGTCCCAGCATTCCAAAACCTGACCAAAGGTGCCTATACATAGAGCAAACAGTATAAATCCAAGAGGTCAGATGAACAAAAACTAAACCTCACAGCAATGAGGAATGCAAATACGTGACAGGGCATACCTTCTCCCATTTTGTTATGTATCTTATCTGCAACAATAGAAGCAAAAGGAAGAGGGGAAAAAAACTCAGTCAGCAACCATCACGATTAACATGTCAAAAGAAAAACTCAGTCCTATTTTTACTCGTTAATAGGGACTCTAATGCAACAAACAATTCAAAGTCAAATTTAACTGATACACTATTAAATCCATAATTGGTGGAAAAGAATTCTTGAAAGCCCCAGTAGCAAAAGATTTGCAACTTGAGGACCCTATATATAAACCTATTCATTGTTTATAAGGTATGGATGGTAAAGTGTAATTACAGCGAGAAGTTAAATTATCTCCAAGCGCAAACATGTAATGGCCATCCTTGTCATCTTCCCTCCATGGGGGAGAACCATTTTGAGCCACTCCTTTAACAAACAGAGAACTAGTATGGTCTGAGATTGCTCCCGAAGATGCATAGCTTGCTACATTCCCAACCTCTTGTCCACAAAAATTTCCTACCTGAGCCTACACACAGCCACCCATTTATGTACCACTCAAGATATAAAATCAAAATTTTTCACCTGATAGCTTCATATACCCTCGGCATCCCCTTTCTCTTTTCCAAAAACTCATTTGTGAGAGAAACAAAAAATTACAGAATCAAATAATATTGCTAACATTATGAATAGAAGAAATCTTCATTTTTAGCAAAAGATTTAGGTCTGAATTACCTCAACAACTTTCAGCATATCTTATCTAATTATTTTTAAATTAAAATAAAAACTTTAATCTAATTAATTATTTTTCTGCAAATAAAATATTTATTAGCATACATAATATAGTAATAAAAATACAATATTAATCTAGCATCTTGATTTTTGTGAAAAATAATGAAAAAAAAAACTATTCAATTAATTTTATAAACCAACATCAATATAATCCGTATACAAAATAATGATCTGCGAAAGAATAACCATAAACAGATAAGAACTAATCGAAACAGATCTAAAATCAAAAGTCAAGATCCGATATTTAAAAAACAAGAGAACCGGAACTAAATTCAAAACACAATAAAATATTTTAGATCTTTCACGTCAAGAACAAATTGAAAAAAAAGAGCTGATGATACCTGAGGCACGTCCCAGCCGAAACGAGGTCTTTTCCTAGGTCGATCCAGGTGTGTTATGGGAAAGATGGTCACGTGTTCCATCTCCATGATCGAAGGGAAATCCAGAGAAGATTTAGCGATCTTGACAGGAAATAAAAAGGGAGAAATTAGGGATTTTTTTTTTTAATTGGTGCGAGGAGAAATCTATCTAGCTAACCCTAGTTTTAAGTAACGTGAACATAATGGGAGGCGAGGCGGTTAGGAAGAGATCTGACCGTCAACGTGGGTTGGTTTTAGCCGTGGATTTGAACCTGACAAGTGTTTGTTAGGGTTTATTCTTTTTGTTGATTCCATGATTCGGTTCGGTTTGTTTGACTACAGTTAGGATTTAACCGTGGTTTAGTTAGCTGTTTTGCGGACCATGGGAACTGTCTAAGCGTGACAACACGCACGTCAAAAGACTTGATCGTAACGGTTATGGATAATGCATATCTATTTGACCCGCGTTATTTTGCGGGTCAAAGTTTTTTTTATTGAGAAAATTATATATAAATGTTTTTTAATGTATTAATATATAACAAAAAGATTATAAGTATATTTTTAAACCCTTAAGCATTTATATAACTAAATAAATTAAAAACTATATGTATTTAAAAATAATAAAATTATTAATAATAAATGAAGACAAAAAAGAAAAAAAATAAGAGACTTATATAAATTAAGATATTTGACATTGCAACAAGGGCATTTAACTCGATTGTGTTGAATGACTTTATTTACAAAAATAAAATTTTTATTTAATCAAGCAATAATAGAAATAAATAAATAAAAAATTTATTAAATAAAAAAATATTATGTAAGGTTACACAAATTAGAAATACTAATTATATGACTCACACTCCGCCGCGGGTCAGATATTTTAATTTCCTATAAAAAAAAATTATATATGTAGGTTTTTTCAACTCACTTATGTAGTTTGAAACTTTTTAGTGCAAATCACAAGGTTTATGAATACATGTAATCAAATAAATCGAGAACTATATGAGTTAATAAATAAATAAAAAGCCATTAATAATACCTAAAAATAAAACTTGAAAAATTCAAAGACAAGTGTAGATCAAGATATTTAATCTCGTAAGATGAGACATTTACCCGATTATGTTTGTTACATTTTATTTATTATAATATATTTTTTATTCAATCAAACGATAATAAAAATAGACAAACACATTAAATTGATTGAATAAAATAAAACAAATATTATGCAATGCTAGACATATTAGAAATATTATTTGATAGTAAAAAACAATTATTTTCAAAAATATAGTTCATTCATACAAAAGATTAAAAAATATAGATAAATCAGAAAAACCTTTTCAAAAATTAAATGCATAACCAAAAAATAGTCATCATTTGATAGAGACTCTCTAAACAAAATAAATGAGAGAAGGTATATTAATCTAAATATAAATAATTAGAAAAAAAACATATAAAAAGAAGCATTCATTGAAAAACAATTAGGAAAAAAAAGTCAGTGTTACTAGGCATGGCAAGCCAGGCTAGCTCGCCTAGCCCATTTTGTTAGGTCTTGCGCTACTGCACATGGGGTGGACGACACGTCGCCTACTAAGACAAATAACGTGTCATCTGATCTTGCCTAGATTTTGGCTGCTGTAGTAGCTGGAAAATCAGGGCATAAGGTTTGTTTTAACTATAAAAAAAAATTCAATCTATTTTGATCTAAAACACCTTAAGAATCATGATAAACGTATTTGTAGCCTCAAAAAACCATTATAAAAATCGAAATCAATCCTAGCTCAAATCTTTTTCTTTTCACGAACTTTAAAAAGTTAAAAAAAACACTTAATATGAGCTCCCCTCATCAAAAGTAATAATTTGATATAAATATTATCCATTTTGGTGGCCTAAATCGATGTCAACGACATGTCTCTCTCTCAACCATAAAACTTTAGCGACCTCTCTCTCTCTCTCTCTCTCTCTCTCTCTCTCTCTCTCCTCTCAATTAGAGACTAAAAAGTAAAATTTTGTATCAAAATTAAATTTGAGAAATATTGAGGTACCAAAATTGTATAATTTGCATTATTTTTGAAGTTCGAGGACCAAAGTGCATCTTTTTCAAAACTTATGACACGTCACCCATGCTTGACACCTTTTTCATTTATGTCCCTCTTTTTTCAACCCCACCCTTCATAAAAAAAAAATCAACTAGTTTTCAATTAGGACTAAATCGCTAGAAAAAAAGTTTGATAACTAAATTGAAAAAAAAAAAAAATTAAAGTCCATCAACAGTAATGTGTGAGATGATGAATAGTGAGATCATGCATAGTGAAAAAACCATGCCTTTTAGTTTTATACTTAATTATCCAAAAATTAATATTTTTTATTTATATCAAACATAAAAAAGATTATAGATGAATTAGAATAATTTCTTCAAAAATTTAATGCATACAAAATAACTAAAACATAATCACCACTTGAAAGAAGCTATATAAAAAAAATAAAAAAGAGAAGGTGTATTAATTTAAATATAAATTAAAAAATTATTTGAAAAAATACATATAAAAAAGTATCAATTAAAAAATAAAAAAATAAAAATGTTAGGCCCATATGCCTCGTCCATTTAGTAAGGGCTTGTGTGTTTGAGCCCTTATTTTTTATTACGAATGGGGGACAATTGTTTTTGAAAAAAGATTAAATCATATGACACGTCGTCTAATTTTACTCAAATTTTAGCCATTATGATATCCAAAAAATCAAAATTTAAGCTTTTCAGACCTAAAACACCTAGAAAATACTCTGACATCTTGATAAACCCAAATAGGTCTCATAACCTGAAAGCAACCCAAAACCAAAAAATCTTTCCGAGTTTAGATATATATATTTTTAGGCACTTTTAAGGTAGAAAAAAAAAACGTAAATTTAGTTGTCAATAAAAAAAAAATTCATTTGAATCGAAATTTAAGTGTTTCAATAAGTAAGTATATTACACTGTCTTGTTTTAAGTTTTGATACTTACTATAGATTTCATTAGCTTTTTGATCCGCGCTTCGCTGCTGATCAAATTTTTTTTCCTAAGAAATAAATATGCATGCTTTTAATGTGTTTTTTATAGATTAAAAAAAAAACTTATGCATACATTTAATAGCATAAATTGAGAATTATGTGTGTTAATAAATAAATAAAAGTCATTAATAATAAATAAAGATGGAAATTAACAAAATGTGAGTTATATAGAACAAGATATTTGGCCATACAACTTGGATCTTTGACATTATTATGCTTAATAAGTTTGTTAAAAAAGATTTTTTTATTTAATTAAATGAGAATAAAAATAGACAAACATGAAATTGATTAAATCAAGTATGAGGCAAGAAAATATTATACAATGTTAAATGTATTAAAAATATTTTATGAAAATAGATATCTTGAACATGCAACCTTTCTCAGCATGTTTTTTTACATAAAAAAATTAAGTGTAAATAAAAAAGTTTATGAACCCATCTAATTAACTAAATCGAGAATAATTTGTGTCAATAAATAGAAAAAAAAGTCAATAACAATAATTAAATACGTATATGGAAAAGTCGAGAAGCGAATGTAAATCAAGATATTTGATCATATAATACAGATCATTTATCCAATTATGTTCAATGACTATGTTTATTAAAACTAATTTTTTATTTAATAAAATGATAGTGAAAATAAACACACATATAAAATTGATTAAATAAAATCAAAGGGAAAAAATGTCTTGCAAAGTTGCACTTATTAGAAATACTATAAAAAATTATTTTTTATTTTTAAAAATAAATTTCAATTATATATAACAAAAGAAAATTATAGATGAATTAGAATAACTTCTTTAAAAATTAAATAAATACAAAATAATAAAAAAGCAACCACTATTTAAAAAAAAATTACTAATTACACACAAAAAATGAAAAATTAGAGAGAAGGGATATTAATTGAAATATAATTTAAAAATTATTAAAAAACACATATAAAAAAGCATGATTTTTTTTAAAGAAAAAATTACAAAAAATATTAAGGGACTATATTAATTGCCACCATCTTATATCTTAACAATAATTGTGTCAGTTCTATGTGCATAGTGATGAACGACAACCCTAAAATTTGAAAGAAATAAAGTTGTTTAATGATTTATATAAATTATATATTAAAATGTTTTTAATAGTTTAAGTTATTGGATTGAATTAATTTTTTGATATGATATTAGAATTTTATTAACTAATTAAATAATCACGAATTCAAATCTTACTATCTTCATTCTATTTAATAAAAAAAATTAAGTATTAAATATATTAAAAAATTATGTAAATTATACTTTATACCTTCGTTTGCTGAAAAGATAGATAGCAAAAGAACAAAACTACTAGAATCAGGGTACTGTGAGAGCCACTCATTTG
>Ga0307514_10004235_pt1 | contig 13283 bp, 8 predicted proteins | sample 16_EM_MG_FD_203088 | JGI IMG/M metagenome (GOLD analysis project Ga0307514, IMG submission 203088) | Populus trichocarpa ectomycorrhiza microbial communities from riparian zone in the Pacific Northwest, United States - 16_EM | ecosystem: Host-associated > Plants > Roots > Unclassified | place... | reverse complement strand
ACGAGTTTTCATTTTGTTTGTTTATGACAAAAATAACCTTTCTTTGCAGGAACAAAGATCTTATACTAACTTATCGAACATTAATTGGCTTTGCGACATTATTTGCATACTTAGGGTTCTTAGATACAAGGTTATCTCTGGGTCCAAGTTTTTTTCCAATACCTTTAGTTCTTAGATACAAGATTACCTCTAGGTCAAGATTCTATCAAACATGATTTTTAGTTTTCTAGGTTGTTATCTACTTCGTTGGGGGTTAGTTGATCATATGATCAAGAGGTCCGCATCAGGTATGTTTATAATTTAAAACTATTTTACTACTTTGCATTGTAGTTCTTGGGTATTGGATACCGAATGTGGTTTTTACATTAGCAATTACATATAGAAACTAAAAAAAAAAAAAGTTGAAGATTAGTCGAAGATAAAATAAACCTACAACTTAGTAATGAAGCAAGGGTTGTTGCTTTTGCCGTAAGAACTAGTTAGGTATTAGTTGTAGGAACTAGTTATTTTCTTTTCTTTTGTCTAAGAGGCTAGTTGTAAGAATTAGTTAATTTGTTTTGCCTTGATTCGTATCCATGTGTCAATCTTTTATTATAAAGGCTCATTATTTTTCATATTATTTAATTTAATTTAATTTAATTTAATTTTTTATATATATAAATAAAATAAGAATGACATATGAAAAATTTTGATCATAATATTTTTGTTTTTATTTCTAGAATGTGGTTTGACATATTGCCTGTGGGCAAATACAAATCCAAGATTTTACTATTAAAATAATATGAAGTATAAAGCCAATAAGAATAATACGTAACACGGGTGTCTATATGTATGCATTTAAGTTAACAAATATTGAAATCGTTTTGTTTGATTTTGATTGTCTCTTAGCTAGAAGATTCCTTTAATTTTCAACAAACTTCATGCTCCAATCTGGACTTCCTCCGGTGTTTTATTTGGTCTATTATTGGCTTCTTCTTTTTTTAGGAAAAAAAAAAAACCTTTCTTTATACTAAAATGTATTTGTATCATGAATTGATAAAACATTTATTTTTTTTAAATAAAAGGCACTAAGATTTAATTTTTAGATTAAGCAATTTATTTATTTTAAAATCAATAGTTGACTTGTCAAGATTTATTTGATTAGTCAGTCACCCAAGCTATGTGTACATTAATTAGGTCAGCGACTCATTAATTAAGTTAATTCTCGAATTAAGCTTCGAGTCACCAGGCTTTTATGTCGCGAAAGCATAGCACACTCACTCGTTACAATAAACTAGATTATTTGTGAATTGCATATAATTCCAAAACAAAATTTGCTTTCACTGAGGAAAATATGTATGGAAACTTGAGGAGAGCTTATATCTTAAATTTATTTTTTATTTATTAATCATGTATTCGAGTTTTTTCAGAATTAATAAAGCTTACAGGATTATTAAATTTAAAATATATAGGATTAATCAAGTTATATGTAAATTAATTCAAATATCTATATTAATAATAATAAAAAAAAAAAAACATGAAACATAATCGGGTATATATATCTACTTGTTAGAAGTGCCTTATTATCTCCAAGAGAGAGGTGTAAGTACCCAATATCACGACAGCAACACCAAGTAGCACTATAGTCCATAAGACCACCATCTCAAATCCAAATCGCTGATAAGTTCCAGAAATCTTCATGTAACATAAGGATGGAAGTATAATAGAAGCTGTCATACTTAAAAATGCTCCGACCAGCGACATGAGATCACCAAAGAAAGGGAGAGAGAGGGCTACAATGACATTGCTGATCACCAAAGCCGTACCGATGAAGAGGCTAAATGGCCTTTTCTTGCCGTTCATTGGAAGCCAACTTTTGGTAGCATTTACAATTGGAATGATCATCAGGGCGTACTTTGTTATGGGACTGACCAGTGTGGTGTATATTGTCAGTCTTGAGCTTAGCTTTTCGGTTGGAAGGTTTAAGGTTATCTGCGACTGAACGCTTGGTCCAAACATTAGGTAACCCATAACTGCCATTGATGCGTAGCTCAAGGAGCATAAAATAAAGCACAGAATCATGACCTGCAATTAAAGCAGCACTAGACGTTAACGTCAATGAACCTCATTAATCATGTAAAATCGTAAACATAGAAGCCAGTTTTATGAGGAAGTAGAATATTACAGAAATCAGTCATGATGGTTGCTTACGTTAGAGAACTGATGCTTGTTTTTCATAGAAGTGTAAAGGGTGGGGAAGACTGGATGTGCACAGTAACAGAAGGCATACAAGCTTACTGCAGTAGGGATTCCATGCCAATTCACTAACGTTCCCTTTTCCTTAAATCCAACCCCATCAAATGCACCAGTCCAAAAAATTGAGATGAGAACGATAGCTGAAGCTATAACCCCACTGGCAGAGATATAAGATAGAATGCTCATGTCATCCAACCAAACCGTAGGCAAAATGATAAGGGCCACAATTATAACAGAACTTTGTCTGCCACCTATTTCAAACCCTGCGACTTCAATCCCCATGTTAGGAAATAAATTTTGTAAATTATCCCCTTCAAGAATCAGGAATCCTGTTGAAACTAAATACAGTTCTGTGTACATGAGAACTGAAACCAAAATTCTTCCCTTTTTACCAAAAGCACGCTCGCCTATATCAGGATAAGTTCTGATATTTGAATCCAAATCCATACATCTTTGGATCAACAAGCCGGTGTAAAAGGCTGCAGTGGAGATGACACAGAGAAGGATCAGGCTCAACCATCCTCCTGATGATAGTGCATAGGGAATTGAAAGGATTCCAACTCCTGAAAAATCAAACCGAGAACAAAATTGGTTAGAGTTTGAAGACTACAACGGATGCAGCGTATATGTTAAGAGTAGAACCTGACAAAGCATTGAGTCCGTGGAAAACAGTCTTGAAGGTAGATGTGGAGCCTGAACTTGTAAAACTGTAATTTGATTCCACATCTCTCAGTTTGCATCCTAGCCTGTGTTGCTCCTTGTCAACAAGGAGAGGCACGGCCAACGATAATTCGTCATGAGGCATGGTGTCCATGATATTGCAGACAGCTGAAAGAGAGAGAAAGCAAAATCAGCTGAAGGTTAGAATCTGCAACTTGAAAGAATTTTTTCTTTTCCTTTCTTTTAGAGAAGTTCAGCTACCAGCAGGTGTTACTCAATGTAAAGTTATACCTCCCAAGAAATAAATATTTTCTCTTTGCAAGTCTCAATGGCTTCTAACTTACAAGGCCGCTATTACATATATATATATATACACGCATTTTATAGTGTCATTTCCTAACAGTAATTCAAAAGTATTTTAAATGTGTCTATAATGAAATGAAATCCTTCAAACACATGAAACACGTCCCCTGTATAGTCCTGATCGAAGAACTGCAACCTGTGGAGATTCAGTGTGACCTTCCTTGTCGGTGTGATCTGAATAAGACTTTCCGACAGAAATTTCTTCCTAATGGATTTTACTGCTAACTCCCCACTTTTGGCGTGATTTTTCATCGCGGATTAGAATAATTATCTAATGTTAATGTCAAGCAAACACACCATACTGAAAAATCAAGCTGAAACTTTGCAAACAAAGCAGAAACGTAAACCAGATAAATTTTCACATATTTTCGTACGCAAAAGTCCTGTCAACAGTAGTTTGTTGTTACTAGACTACACCTACTCATAAACCCATGATTAGAAAGTCATGTTTTCTGAAAGATAATAATTAAAATATAGGACTATACAGTCTATACTCTCTTAGCAGATTAATGAGCATTCATTGATTTCATGTTGCAAATGTTTTCCCCGTACTCGCGGCCACGGGGTGTTTGGAATTCTAGTTTACTTTTTAAAATAGTTTTTTATATTAAAATATATTAAAACATAATCTCTATATCACATCATCTCCGTAGAGATGAGAGGGGACCATACTTCTAATAGCATTAAATTTGGTTGGTCTTAAATCCCTTCCTCAAGTTGTCGGAATATAACAGGTAAATATATCCTTAGCTTCGGCCTGCTATAGGGGAGGTGGGGATCCCTCTAAATATATGTGGTGGTAATGGAAGTAATGGGTTCAGCCCATCTTTATACCCTTTTTTTTCAAATAAAAAATAAAATCATGAAATGGAATATCCATTGATAAATGGAGTACAATTTATGCATCATCTACCGTCGAATACTCTTTTTTCCGAAGGTTATGAATCACGTACAGTCCACCAGTGACAAAATCATTGCCTTGAATTTAAGGTGTTTAGATAATTTCCAAGTAGCTGACTTAGTACCTTACCAGAATTTAGGCAATTGTTCAGCATGGTGTGTGTGGCTGACTGGTCAATAATATAATCATCACCAAGCTTCAAGAATAGGTGAGGTCCAAGATTAGCCAACTAAAGCTAACAGTGATTATATTACCAACAAGCTCGGTCTCTTGTACTACGATGTTTCACAATCCTCATGAATTAAGGTTTTTTTTTTTAGTGTGAATAATCATATGTTCATGTGCTTAAGAAATAGATAATTGATGGTAAAAGATGTAATAACACCAGTAAAGAATTTTTTTGATGGAGTTTGGGAATACTCATATCATAAAATTAGTTATTTTTTAAGGGATTGCAATAAATAAAAGAATATACTTTAAATTCTAAAAACAAAAGTATTTATTTTTGTTTTGGTATGCTAAATGTTCTAAGATTTAAAAGTATGAATACTTAAATAATAAAAATTGTAAACTCTATACCTTGATGATTCAGGTGACATTTATAATCCTTGAACCTTGTCGTTTTGATAGAGTGAGGGGGTTAGAGAGTTATTTCCTTTTGATAATATTAATAACGGATAAATATCTCTTACACAATATTAAAAGAAAGACAAATATTCTTTATAAAATATTAATGATGATGAAAATATATATAGTAATCTCTTAGAAAAATTTTATACACATAGGATGTAGGGAAATAAATATCTTTGACATTAATATTTTGTGTTAAAAATCATAAAAATAAATAAAAAGAGTATTATGAGTATGGTTTAAACTCTTAACCATGCCCAGGATGTTAGGTTTTGAAGCGAGTTAGATCTATATTATCCTAGTATAAATATAAACTTCACCTATTGGTCATGGCTAAACCTTTATACCTTCTAAAAATAACTAAACTTTTTCACAAAGTTCCAAAAATATTGATTGAAAAGTTCACAAAGTATTGATTCATCTAGTATATATTCATTGTTACAAGCACTAAAAAGATGAATTGAAACCATAACCGTACGAGGACAAAGTGTAGAAAAAATATACGGGATTTAGGAGGTGTTGATGTGGAATATTGAAGGGGAAAAAAAAACGAATTTAAGTTTCGAATATGGAATCCGGATCGGTCTTCAACTATATATCAAGCATCACATCAAAATTGTGACAAACGTTAACCTGTCTTACTTTTGAATCGACGAGTACATGGTACAAAGCTATTTAAGTTGTTTTCAGAGTGTGACAACTTATGCATTTATTGTTTTTAAAAGCGTTTTTATTTAAAAAAATATTAAATTAATGTATTTTTTTATTATTATAATATGCTAATACCCATGTATCACAATATTAAAAACACAATTAAATAATAAAAAATTAGTTAATAATTGATAAAAATATTTTAACGTGATTTAACAAACAATTTGGGATTCGACAACATCAAATTCTGTCAAGAGATCATCTTCAAAAATGTATAGAAATCCAAGCAGAACTTCTCTTCCTGTGCTAGTAGTGCAATGCGTGATAGAAACGGAAAGGAAAAAAAAACCCTACCGTACGTGATATGACATCGCTATGGACTTGACGCAAGCAATAAATTTCGATACACAGAGGATGTCTCAATACATTATTAAAAATAAATTATGTATTGAATAAATATATTTTTTTAGTTTAATGTGGGTGTCCGGACCAGCTTGCGCGCACCTCGACTAATCCTACGGGTCCCGAAGTTAACGACCATGTAAGTCTCCAATAGCTATCATATGAACAACCATAAGGCTCGAACCTGAAACTACAAAGGAAGCAAATATTTTGGTCTCAAACTCTTATCACTGGGTTACCATCTAGATGATTGTATTGAAATAATATTAATTGATTGATTGATCGATTGATCGATCACGAAAGAAAGAGTCTTGATTGGGTTGATCGTTGTTTAAATGGTTTCCTCTACATGGATTGTTTGGTTTTGCTTCGCTCCAAGAATTAGAAGGACAAACTCATCACGGGGTGTTGTCGTGCTTCATGTGCTGTGATCGATGTGTGAACGCCTTTATATGAAGGATAGGAACCCTAAAATGAGTCAATAAAAGTTCAAAAAGAAAATACAGAAATATACCATAATTAAACATTTGCTACATTTCACACTTCCGAATTGTGTTGCCTAACATTTGGTATCACCGAGCCTCAATTTTTATTTTTATTTTCAAATCTAATCCAATTAGTCTTTAGGAGACTCTAACTATAAAAAAATCCCAAATTAGTCTCATGTATTTTACAAATGCATTGTAATTGGGCCCACTAGAACTACTAAGTATTAATGGATTTTTTAATATGGTCTAGATTATATCATGTATTTTACAAACGGAATCACAATTATAATTTATCCAATTATGCTGAACTTCTTCAATACACAACACAAGACTAAAATAGATAACAATCATATCTAACAAATGCATTGTGAATTTTTGTTTTTCAAGAAATAACATAAACAAGAATATAAGAAATATTTTAAATTAATTACATGCATAATTAATTAATGAGCAAGGATAGGTTTAATGTCAAATTACAAACCTAATAAAAGAAGATCAATAGCTAAGTTACATACATATTTAATATTAGTTCCATTTACATAACAAGGATAGCCATAAAATAATGAAGAAAGTGCCCCCACATTAAGGAACACATTATTTATAATCCGTAAAGTATAAGGAATATAATGAACATTTCACCCAAAGTTCAAAAGCCATTTATTTTCTCTGTATTTTTTTATTTTGATCCTCTATCTTTTAAAGTCACCATTTCCTAAAAATTAGCCTAAGTTGGTCTACAAGTTGGTCTTATAAATGCTAAATAAAAAAAAAACAAAAAAAAAGCATAGTGAACAATGAGTCCATAGTGTTTTGTGAGGGGATCCACAATTTATTTTGCACAGTAAATCCCCCACACCTTTTAGATTTTCTTATAAAGTATATTTTTTGTTGGCTTATATATAAATTTAGATATTTATTTGGTTATAAGACTTGAAATGGCCTGGCGGGTTAATTCAAGACTCAGCAGACTCGGGTCTGAATCAATTCGAGTTGAAGAAAAAATAGTTTAAGGTTTTGACTTAACCTTACCTAGTCAGAAACCTGGGTCGACCAACAACCCAGGGCTAAACCTGATTCTCAACTTATTGTTTTCTTTTCGTCAAAATAACATTATTTTCATTCTTTAAAAAAAAAATTAAGGTTAGGATGACTTCTGAGTTGAATTTTATAACTATAAGTATTTGATAGGAATAATTTTTTATTGAATAACATTGACTTATAAAACCATAACAGGTGTCTTGAAAATCCATTTAATAGGGTAATTAAGACAATGCTGGACCATATGCAAGGCTGAGGCTGGCAGTGGTCAAGAAGAAATTGAGGTGGTATCCCCATGTCTTTACCACCCAATATGAATTTGGATCCCCCTTTTTCTGTGGGCATCATATATTAGGGATGAATAAAAAAATTGAAAAATCAAGAAAACAAAAAAAATAAAAAATAAAAAACTGAAAAAACCGAACCGTAAAAAAAAACCGATTAAAATTTTGAAAAAACCGGCCGGTTCGGTTCGGTTTCGGTTTTATAAGCCTAAAACCGAAAAAACCGAACCCAACCCAAACTGAAAAAAAAACGAGCCAAACCGGTTTGAACCGGGTTTTGTTCTAAAAAACCGAACCGAAATCGGTCAGTTTGAACCGGTTTTGATTAAAAAAAAAAAACAATTTGATTTATATATATATATATATATATAAAAAAACCAACCAAAAAATATCACCCCCACCGTACACAAGCTTTTTTCTCATCTTATATAGCTTTTTTTTTTCTTTTTTCTTTTGTATGGGACCTCTCTTTTGTCATTTCATGCACCATGGCATCAAAGAAGACATCTCCCCGTCAAACTTGGTGCCCCCACCTCCATTAATCCTCGCTCAAAATGACTTATACATCCCTTACCATTGCATTACTGAATACACTCCTTCAATGGAAGCAGCCCCCGTCACCATCACCTCCATAAAGTGTCAATATTTGTAGGCAGGGGTAACTTTTGAACTTACAACAAAAAAGAAGAAGCAAGTTCTTAAAAATGGCTCAAATTATATATAATTTGAATTAATACCCACTTGAAGATATTGGTTTTGATGGTTAAAGATATATGCCTTTCTTTTTAAAAAAAAATTTATACTTAGAGTAAACTTATACTCAGGTTTAAAAACACTATCAAAACCCTATAATTTGAATTAATATCACTCCTTTTTTTTAGGATTTATTTGAAATTATATTAGTGGTTACGGTTCAAAGTATTTTTCGCTTAGAAATAAATCAAAATAATATTTTTATTTTATTTTTTAAAGACATAAAAAAATTAATAAAAAAAATTAAAATTAAAAAAACACAATTTGCACCTTGTTTTCAAATACGTTCTTAGAATGATATATGGAGCTGATGTATATAATTTTTTTTTAAAAAAAAGGAATATTCTCTTGAATATTCATTAGTCTTTATAAAAAAATAAAAATTGGTTGACCAAAAGGAGAATTCTCTGTCTTTGAAAGAGAAAATATCCTTAAATGGATTTATAAATGTAACCAGTATTTTGATGTTGAGGAGACTGCTGAGCATTCCAAGCTTAAACTAGCCTTCTATTATCTAGATGGAATAGCTCTGTGTTGGCATTAGAATTTTATGAGAAGCTTGGGGGGCAGGTTGTGTCGTGGCTAGAGTATATGGAGGCCTTATGTTGCAGGTTTAGAGGTGGATAGGAACCCTTTAAAAGAACTTATTGAACTAAAGCAGAAAAATAACTTGGAAACCTACATCAAGGACTTCGATATCCTCTAGAATAGATCCAAAATTTCTAAGAAAAATGCCTTGGTGTTTTTTGTATGAGGATTGGACGTAGAGGTCAAGAATCTAATTAAGATGTTTGAACTAAAATCCTTAAACAAGCCTACACCTTAGCCAGGTTGCATGATAACACCCTTACCCACCGATGTTATAGTTCCAATTCTAACAAACAGACCTATCATCCAACCACATATGCCTACAAAAATAAGACCTTCACCCCTCTCGGCTACAACAAAAGCCTACTAGGACTTCCTAATAATAATTATAAACCACTCCACACTGGTATCCTACCAAACCCCCTACCTTATAACCCTAACAATGCTAATAGAACCACTAGACCCATCAGGAACAGGGACTTGGATGAGAGAAGAGCTAAGGGCCTTTGTTTTTTGTGTGATGAAAAATTTATACCTGGGCGGCACAAGTGCCAGAACAAGAAGCTTTGCTCCTTGTGTGTTGTTGAAGAAGACGGGGAGGGCAATGAGGAAGATGGAGTAACCAAAGGAGACCGTGACACTCACAACCCACTCATACCTCTTAATGCCTTAGAAGTGATTGGTCTAAATACTCTTAGAATCACTAGCAGAGTAGAGAAACAACAATTGTTTATCCTTGTGGACTCTGGATCGAAGCACACACAACTTCATCAACAATCAAGTAGTAGACATGTTGTGTTGTAAACTCACTAGTATTAAAGCTTTAATTGTGCAAGTAGCTGATGGTGAAACCATGACTTGCACTTCAGTGTGCAACAACTTCCAATGGTCAATGCAAGGAGTTGGTTTTGCGGCTGATATTTTTATCTTGGATCTAAAAAATTATGATATGATCTTAGGAATTCAGTAACTAGCTAAATTGAAAACCATTATCTGTAATTACAAAAAGATATGGATGGCATTTCAAGAAATCTGTATTAAAAGGGATAACCCAGTATCAGTAGAGACTTTCAGATTACATTAGCCTCGATATGCTTAAAAGTGAGTGCCTTGGTACCTAACTCAGGCCTGTGTAGTGGGTGGGTAGACAAGGCAGTCAAAGTAGGATTCGCTTGTTTCGTCCGTTCGGCTCGTACAGTTCTTGCTTTCAAGGCTCAGGTGGGCCGCTTAGTAGGTGACGAGGGGATTTCAAAAAAGGGGGTAATATTCTGCCGATGCATTCGTTCGGATACATTCTTCCTTCACCTTTTCAACCCACCCATCCTAAAAATGCGAATTTGCCTCTTCCTGGTAATGAATTGAGCGGCAGCGAGGAGGTCCGGTTCCATAGATTAATTATTGGTACGTACCTTAGGATTGGGACCATTTTAAATATGTAGGTAGGATCGGAACATGTTTTAAATGTGATTGTGAGAGGATTATAATGACATGATTTATACCAGGCCTCGCTGTTTTTGGCAACACAAGGGCCCATCGACCGAGTAATGCATAATTAAGTGTAATTGGAGCAAGTGTTCAGGTTAATTTCTACTATTAAGCTTAGGATTCCTTCGCATAATTAAGTTTAAATAGACGATTATCGATTATTATTAGGATTATAACTAGTCAACAATCCATAATTAAGATTACAACATATTCCTTATGAATGTATGTGTCTAAAACTGTTTTATGGTACGTTCAAATAAAAGAATTCATTATATTCTAGGAAGATTTATGTATTTAAAATCTGGACAGAGAGTTCTTTAAACTTATATTGTTTCTTTTATAGTAAGACTTTCTATTTTTCATTTATAGATATAGGTGTACCTGAATCACAAAATCTATGTATTGTGTGATTATTTTTACTAAGATATTCTATATAAATTATATTTATATTCACGATACTTAACATATGTAAAAAAGCAATAAAATCTCATCTTTCCTAGAACTATATTTATACTTTGGAGCACAAAGATACTTTATTTGTGCATTAGCTTACTTTATAAAACCCTAAAACTATTTATATATTCCATTTTATCTATATTTACAATAATATCATTATATCTAGTTTATGTATTTTTTTTTCATTTAATAGGATACTCAGTCACGGCCACCTTTTAAAACACCATACATATAAGTTTTATTCCATAAAACTTTTTTTTTTAATTATTTAATATTATTTGATTTTATTTTTCAATTGACCCATTTTATCACCGAGTTAAATTTTCAATGTTTTATTAATACCATAAAATTTTGAAAGGTGCATGTTCTCTAGAATCTATAATCTAACTAATCATTTCCTATCTCTCCATTTTATTTCTTATTCTAGAGCAGTCAACTTGTTAATTATTGTCTTTATATTACCATCATCTCTTTTCACAAATAAAATATCATTGAACTCTAGTTGATTTTTTATGATTAAACCCAAAACTTTTTTAATTATAGAAAACAACTCTATCATTTGACATCTTGCATGTCATGACATTAGTCTTGATCGATTCTAACTTCAAGGGAGGACGTAGTTTCCTTTTAATTTTTTCCATTAATTCACATTACCCATTAATTATTCATGATAAGAACACATAATTAAACCAAACTCATCATTCTAACCAACCAATCATCACAATCATAACTTTACATAATGCAATCACTAACACTCATGCTTAATTAAATCATAATAAAACTCAGAGTTCCTTACCTTAACAACACTAAAACGAGGTAGATTTAACAAAGAAAAAACTCAATTTCTCTTCACTCTTTACAATATCTCTCTACTTTCATCCATCACAACTCACCCAAAGCTTGAAATCTCTTGCTTTGATCCTTCTAAATGTCCTTTACAACTCTTAATCTAGCCTTTTTATGTGTTTTTATCAAGAGGCCCCCCTGTTATAATTGATCAAATGACTTAAGGAAGCGAAGACTTCTATTTATATATTTCATTTTATCCATATTTACAATAATATCATTATATCTAGTTTATGTATTTTATCACCGAGTTAAATTTTCAATGTTTTATTAATACCGTAAAATTTCAAAAGGTGCATGTTCTCTAGAATGCGTAACCTAACTAATGATTCATTATCTTTGCATTTCATTTCTTATTCAAAAGCGGTGAATTTGTTAATTATTGCCTTTATATTACCATTACCTCCTCCCACAAATAAAATAGCCTTGGAATCTAATTGATCTAGAAGTATTTAACAGCCAAATAATCCTCTCAAACATTGATCAAGCTCTTATAAAAAGGAGCATACTCCTCCTTGGAGTTCTTCTTTAAGAAGTTGTCACTCATAAAAAACCTCCTGGATCTTTTTCTTCTTCTTGGATTTAGTCTTCTTTTCCTCATCAACTTTCTTAACAAAACCCTTATCTTCCTTCTTTGGTCTATAATCTTTATCACCATTAATCTCCTTCTCTCCAAGGTGCTCAAGTTAATTCTTCTTGAGGTAGAGGGTAGTCTCAGTACCCCTACCAAGTTGTTATTCATTAACATCCCTTGTAACAGTGGAAGATCAACCAGCATGTGACTGCCACACATATTGTTCATCATCATTATATTTAATTGTCACCACAACCATCTCTGCAACAAGGTAAGTAGAATAGAACTCCTCACCAATTTGGCCAATCATACTCATATTAGCCCCATCAAGAACTGAGTTGTTGCCTCATTCCCTCTCTGTTGTTTGGCTCCCGTTGTTGTCTTAAGTATAGCCATTATAATATCCAACTGCAAGTTAAAGTGGTCGTTCCTTTTTTTCTGCCATTTCTTCAATTTTTTCATGAAAATGTTGTATTTGTTCATCGACCTTCCTTCCATGTGTCTCCAAGGACTTAATCTTGTTATTATCCTCCATTGTTAGCTGTTTATTGATGTAGAACTTCAATCAGTCAAGAATCATAAGCTCTAACACCAATTGTTAGGTCTCCCTTAACAACACAAAAGAAACTAGAGAGATAGAAGGGAAATAGAAGAAAAGGAGATTCAGATTAAGAAGAACTAGAGAGAATATAGAGAATATGTAGTAACTACAAATCTGAACTTTCTTATTGTCTGCCTTCCAACTCTCCATTACAATGACTTAAATACAATGAATTGCAGCCAAATAACTACTCCTACTAACTGTTGAAGTTTTTAATCTTGTGTTTGATTGTGTTTATTTGATGATTTGTAGGTTGATTGTTGATTTGGGTAGTAGGAGAAAAAGGTTTGCACAGAAGGTTGAAGAATGGAGAGAGTTGCAGAAAAAG
>Ga0307514_10004234_pt1 | contig 13286 bp, 9 predicted proteins | sample 16_EM_MG_FD_203088 | JGI IMG/M metagenome (GOLD analysis project Ga0307514, IMG submission 203088) | Populus trichocarpa ectomycorrhiza microbial communities from riparian zone in the Pacific Northwest, United States - 16_EM | ecosystem: Host-associated > Plants > Roots > Unclassified | place... | reverse complement strand
GACCGGGCCCGCTGGACTGGCCCGCCCAGTCAATTGGTAGGGCCACTCATCAAGGGACCGGTCTAATGATCACTAGACCGGGCTAGTGACGAAAAACACACTGGGCCGGAACATATATATCCCAAAATCCTCTACACTTAACCAGACTAGCAACTTGTGCCAGAATGCTCTGAGTGTGGGACTTGGTAAGTATGTATGCATAGCAGTATTCCTCTTTTATAATAAAAAACATATACATGCATATGGCGTTAACGCATAGAACAAGTCCTAACAAATGTAATAGCCTCGTAACGGCACTGCGCCGTTGCATTTCATATGGTGCTAGCTACAGAGATCTCAGCACACACGCAGTGCTAGCGGTATTCGAACTGGAAACCCGTATCATAGCTAATCACTATGAACAGGAAATTTGGTATCCGCCCAGGCCACTTGAGGTATGAAGAAGAGAAATAGGACCAGGGGATGGGTTTGAGGTAGAAGGCAGTGAGAGTTGGTTAAATGTGGCTGGCATGTACGAGTTCAGGCGCAGGCCCCACCATTCAGAGGAAACATGTATACTGACTAAAGTGAAAGAATTGCGTATAGTTATGCATTTCTGGAAGAAATACCAGTGAGAAACAAACAAGTGAATAAAGCTATTGATCAACATATAGTTTGATTTTATATTGAGGACCCACTGGCAGTGCTTATTGAGCTCACCAGGAGATATGCGCTGTAATTTGTATTAACCAGCGCTTAGAACCCTCATACCAGCAAAAGTGATCTCTATTCCAGGTGAGAGGATCTAAACTGCTCGTTGTTTGGGATAGTCTCAGTTTGACCGTGGAAGGATCTAGCCAATCTGGCAAGTTGGCTAAGATCTCACTTTCCACCCACATGGATTCTTGATAACCTCCGCACTGGGGTACGTTTCTGAGGGTTATGGGTGAGAAAATGATCTGTGGGGAGCTGTGGTCGTCTTGCCTGACGGAAACTAGCATTTCATGGTTTGCGTTCTCATGCGCTGGAAGGTGCGTTTGAGGTTGGGGTCGAGGTTGATTCCGCTTCACTATCGCCATGGCTGAGGGTTCGTTGATTTTTATGGCAACCATTGCTTGCGTCAGCTTGCCAATATTAACAGAAGTCGGTGCCCTCTCCACAGCCATTGACTGGCGCCTTGCGACAGGCAGACTCTGTTCCGGTTGAGCCAAACCCTCTCCGTAGACAATCTCAACACCATTATCCCCTCCCAACAGCTTCGGAACACAAACCCCGCCCTCCACCTCCGGGGCATATGCAACCGTAGTCACCATATACCTCAGAAACTGTCTCGGAGTCATACGATAGGACCCCTTCAGCACAAGCCCAAGCTTCCCGTCGGTTGTAGGAATGGTGGGATACAGCTCTTGTAGGTCCGCAACGAACTCATCGAGGGTGAGGTGTTCATTTGACACAAGAATGTAATCTTTTGGGGCGGCCGACTTGGGGCCTTGGAGTTTCAGGATGAAGATTTTTGTGGACATGTTAAGAATGGGGGTGGAATGTTTAGTTGCGGTAGGGGTCGATGTCGAGGCTATATATAGGCTTACAGATGTCTGCAGCTATGCGGCTCATTGTTTTTTTCACACATAACCAAGCTGCAGCAATACGTTTAAAGTAGAAGCTTTTTTTTTTTTGAAAATCATTACTCGTATTAAACCTACCTAGATTATGACGAGAGACCGCACCTACCGGTACAACAACCCCTCTGCCTAGCATTAGAAGCCTAAATTCAACAGACCACATCGTATGCGCCTATATATGGCACTTTGTTCTTGGGAACAGCTCGCATACTATACTATGGTGCTTTCAGCAAGTCTAACATAAACAAACAGGTATGTAGTTAACAATTGGCAAAGCCACCATTAAGGGTTGTACGCTGCCTGTGCATTTAGTCTCGAACCAAGTAATGTACAGAGGGGCCAAAAGCGACATAAAAATCACCTCTGCGATGGTCAATTACGCTCCTTAGGTAGGTACGCTGACGTCCAAGTGAATTGCATCCTAGCCACGAACAATACATGTGACACTCCTTGTTGTAATTACTCTCGCCTTGGCATCACGGGGCCTGCGGAAAGTCGTGAACATAGGGACATACAAGGGTATCTAATCAGGAAAGTCGTGGAAAAAGCTTTGGGATCAAAAATAAATCGGTCTGGGCACGAGAACACTCTCAACCACGATTCTCTCGTCTCTAAGTGCAACCGCCACAATTCAGCCTACTTATAGCCTGTATTTCTTACAACATGCACAACAAGTCCCAGTGTGATATACTTAGCTCTACATCTCTTTGAACTCTATCCGCGCACACGTTGCTAACTAAGTTTGATTATTCTCTACGTCTGAGTTACCTAGGGTAAAGTGGGGGTGAGTACGGGCAACTTCACCTTGACTCCCATCTGTCCTGTTATACCCTGGAATCGGACTTGATGTAATTTATATCGCGCTCCCAAGGCAGGCCAGAAAATGAAGTAACTCAGAATATACGGTGCATAAAACTGAAGTATTTTTTTGGTAAATCATTACTACTATATATGAGCACTTACTACTGTAGTAGGTTGTCCAACAGTCCCTGCTCCCTGCTCCCCTGACTAGATACAAGAAAAATAACTAAACCTCGGGCACCACTCCGGGTCCCGACTCGCCTCTTCTAACGTCCTCCCTTCCCCGCCTCCCACTCGCGGGTACTGGGGGAGGTGGGCCGCATTCTCCGCTATGCTACACTAGCACCTGCAATCCTCCGCTCTCCCAATAACCCACAGTAAAACCGAAGTACAAGAGATCGCTTATCCCACAATAACAGTAGTCTAGTCGCACAATAACAGTGTCTAAAAAACAATTGCTGGTCGAAATTTATAGATATATAAAACGTTCGATAAGACGCTCGAAGCTCCAAAGCCCTTTACACAAATGCACTCTCCAGAAGAAACCAAATCTGTACTACCTAGATTATCCTTCCCTCTTTCTTTTCACAGGGCTAGAACACACTTCCGGCTGGTTCGTATCACACCCTTGGGCATGCTGTACCGTGGGTTTAAACTCCTGTGCTCCAGGATGTTCCCCTGGTCCCCTTCCACTCTGCTCCATGTGTAATCCCTCCGCTGGGTGATGCTCCGGTACCCCTCTGCTAGAGTACCCTTGGCTACTAGAGTGACCACTAGCCACCGAACCCGCACTCCCTGGCTGCTGATCGTCTATCTCGGGTTTGTGTTCGCTGGCCTCAAGATTATGCCTCCATATCCCATGCCCAGGTCCATGGTTTCGCACTGGGTTCCTCTTAACATAGAAGCCTTCACGATTACTCTCCACACTTCTGCGTTCATTCTCATCCTCTCGATGCTCCTCTGCATAGGCTTGTCGATAGCTCCAGTCCAGACCACGTATTCTCCCTTGCGACTCATGAAACTGCATTGACTGCACCTCCTGGGCCCGCCTCTCACGATGTCCAGATTCTGCCTCAATCGGCCGGAGTGGGGGTAGTGGTTCCCTCGAAATTCTAGGCTGGGGCTGATAGGTTTCACGTGGGGTAGGCATATAGGGACCTGGTTCGCTTCTGATGCCTCCCCTGAGGGTGCAATACTCACCCCTTTGTGATGGGGAACTGGGCCTCGGCCCACGGTCAGGTACCTTGCCTTTCCTAGACCCTCGAGGGCTGCTGGTATCATTTCCTCCAGACTTCCATTCACAAAGATCAAGTGGTGTTGGCGGTACCCAGCCATTCACCCACCAGCCGAATTTACTTCGGGATAGAGGTAGACCAGTTGGTGCGCCTCCAGGATCCCCTAGTGGATGCTCAACGATCCAGGCAATCAAATGCAACTTCCACACCCCCCCATTTTCTTGTGGGTCAACTTCGGTGAAACTCTTCTCATTCCAAGCAAAATGCCTTGGGAGTACGAATGTATTGTATGCTAGGTGGACATCCACTGCTCTGGAGTTGACAACCTCCGACAACCTCCCGTGCGGAGAGACTGCATATGCATCACTGATCAGGGCCTCGACCTTGGCGTACAGCTCGGAAAAATTACCCTGCTCTTCAACGTCAATATCGAAGGGTGGCCGGAGGACCATTTTCTCGAGCCTGTCGTCACGAGGAAGAATGTGGACTGTGATAACGGCCACATACTTGTGACTCTTATGCACTGAGTGATCCTGTACCGCCTCAGGGCACTCTAGTGCTTGCGAGTGTTGTGGATGCTGGAACTGTACCGGAGCAGGTGGTAATGCTGGAGTGTCGTTTTCATGCAGCCCCCAATCATACTGCGATGTTCGGGGTTTCTCAAAAGCTAGAGGGTCGTACTCGACCATGTACACCACTCGGATCCTTTTCCCCATTCTCCCAGAACCCATATTTAGTATGGGTAACGCTAGGACATGACCATATTTACCTCCTTGAAATTCCACTGCGGGGTTGTAAGGTTCCTTCACTAAATATGATACAAATTCGCGAGGTAGCATCTGGAGGTAATTCTCATTCGGAAATTCTCTGTCCATTACTATAAAATTGAGTGTGTATTTCCCAATTCGTGCGGGGGGAGGATGGAAGCTCTGGATGAATTTGACAAAATTCTCAATTAACCAATTGTTGTATGTGAGATGCTCCACATCAATGGACCAAAGGATTGTTTTTCGGGAGTGTGGGGCTGAAGATTCGGTATCTAGGAGGTAGAATCGCGTCTTTGCCGAGCCTGGAGAACGGTCAGAGTGTGGGGAGTATGCTATATCCCAATTGCGTTGAGGCTGCTGTACCCCAATCTGGTTTGTTCTATTTGTGTGAGGTGCGTCCTCACGAGGTCCTGGCGCAGGAATATCTCTTCTATCTCTTTGATCGTGACCTTCAAGGATATGTCTAAGAGGTGTATGTGGAACGGTTGTTGGAGTAGGTAAAGTGGAAGCTTCTCTATCCAGCAACCGGCCTTCGTCGGGGTTATGTTTGCTTTCTGATTTTTGCCCTGCCGCACCTTCCCTGAGAAATCTTCCTGGATTTTCGGCACCATTTGTTGTACCCATCATTCCGGACACGGCGGCTGTGCGTTATATCTCGCAAAAGGGATTTGATAATTACTTACGGAGGGTATATATGAGGGTTTGAACGTTAGGTTGATGGTCCAATACCCTCTTGTGTGATGTGGTCTGCCATCATGTGTGACGAGAATAGCCGTCATGAGAAGTATATTGGCCACGTTTATGGAGGTTTATATAAAACTATCTAGAATGTTACAGAACTTGGGGTATATTTAATTAATGAAGTATATGGGGGCCTAAGCTTAAGCTTACAGACAGCGGAGAAGTATGTACTTATGCTGTTCGAGACTACCTGTAGTTAGTAGAGGTATCCAAACTTCACTTTTCCCAACGCCAAATACTCCACAATGCCCAAAATGATACTGGGCGATTTGGGCCAGGATGTATAGGGCCTTTTGCTCTGTGTTTTTGCGATAAAAATACTCGTTTTCGGGGTTAGGGTGATCTCGTGCCCAGACTGATTTATCTCAAGTGTTGGCCTAGGTAGTGTAGGATTTTTTCCTCAGACGTGACTAATATCAGTCACAGGTTGGTGGAATACCAGTACGACCAGCAGCTTCACATTTGGAATTGGTCTGGTGCAGTCACTGGCATATTCTGTGGTTCACTTTTTCGCATTGAATGGGGACTTTTAAGAGAATTAGCTTCAATGCCAGTTACTAGGTCAGAGCCCCGCGAAACTCGATGTCAGAAGCATTCCCATATGACTAATTTTGCATATCAAGTTGTGTGAGAGACTCCAGTCTGGTTGGTTTGATATAACCAGACTAGGCTTAATAGAGTTAAAAATGGATATTGGTGAGTAAAATGACCACTTTCCATGCAAGATATGGCCTTGAAAAGGTAAGCAATAGTATTTAGTATTAATCACTCCCCTCAGGGTAATTCTTCCTGTGGGTTCTGCATAAGGTAAATGAAGAGGCCATGTAGGTGACTAGTCTGGCTACATAACCCCTCTATGGCTAGTATCTACTTAAGCTTGTTCTTCGTCTTGATTTCCAAATCCTGCACGCATCTTGTATAGTCCCTGTATCCGATGAACGATGCCTGCCTTCCCTGCTCCGATAGGTGTCCTTGAAGGCTCAAACCCACTGGGTCTAGGGTTTAGGCCTAGGGGTCAGCTACGCTCAGCGGGGGACAAAGTTAAGTCTTCGACTCGAAATGCTGTGCCGATTCAACAGCCCCAGGGCTCTGGAGAAGCTACTGAGCGAGATGAGATACGTGCTGCGTTTAAGGTATATTTCACCTACTCAGTCGTGGCCCCTATCCTCCTCTCTATAACATGTGTGCCAAACTAATGCAAAACAGATGCGTTCTTCTCCAGGCCCTACCCCTAGCTTTCGTGGGCGCTTTCCCCACAGTCTTCCACCTTCTGTAACCCCCTCTGCAACAGTCTCAAGCTTTCCCCATAGGGCAGTGCCACCAGATGCACTCGAGGAACCCACTCCAAATGAAGCTGCAGCCAATATTCTCCAACTGGCCTTGCGTAATGCTGGCCCACGAAGGAATCGTGTCCGATCCCAGAGTATGGTGCAGCTACCATACCAACAAACTGACCCTCAGCCTCCGGTCAATCTAGTTACCCAACCAAAGCCTGCTTCAGATTTGAACCCTATCCCTGCGGATGCTCCTAGCTACAAGAGTGTTCAGCTATACAATAGATTCACCAATAGTTATGGGCGCTGCACACCGCCTCCACATTCCGTTAAGGGCTGGGCCAAGCACTGCCTGTCCGAGGAATACATCGAAGGTAGCACACAGTTTGCCCCGCCGCCTGTGAAAGGCCTAGTGGCTGGGATAGGCTCACAGGAGTACATCTTTCTGGTATTTGGAGTACTTGTATGTCTTGCTGGAATAATCATGTGGCTATATGGAATGATCCACGTTATCCGGTACATCTGGAAGTACTACTACTCCCCTCAACGCTCAAGGGAATGCCAAGGACTCCCTCTCCTTCGACACATTTATAGAAGGAAGTTCAGTAAGAGCCGCCCCCGAAAAGGGATATCTGAGGGTTGGCTTAATGAGGGTCAAAAGAGTGGAGGGGTCATATGGCCCGATGAGGAACAAGAGAACCCCTACGATGAGGAGTCCATAATATATGAAAATAGCCTATCAGATACTGAGAACGACTACGAATGCAGATATGGAAAGCCTATGGGGCGGGTGATTCTTGATGGCTTGGTGGGCAGTATGAAAGGAGGGACGTGGTTGAGAAAGGTACTGGGGTCAAGTAATTCCAGTCGAAGGAGTTGGAGAGAAGTAGCTGCGGTGCAAAGCGCCTCCATGCATACTTGCCACCCAACTTTTGGAGACTCTTCTACTGGGGAACAGCAGTCCTTCACCAATGGAAATGGTTCGAATTCAGTTAGGAAGCACATCAATACATTGGAGCAAATGGGATTATCTGATTCTATCCGTTCCGCGTCTGGCGTCGACATGAACTGGGAACGTGGAGAGGTCACTCTCGCGTTTAGGCGTGATGCTTTACTTCGTCGGGTGATGAGAGCTGATAAGAGTCGTATGGGTGGTGGGGCCTTGGGCACCCATGCCAGAAGTGCAACCTCCTCTATTCGCGGAGCGGAGGTAAATCAGATCCGGGCAGGGATCCACGATACCTAGCTTAGATCCAAACGAAAAGCGGAGGAATGGATATGATCTTAATCGGACCATTGGACTGAAGCCAGAAGACGAGTCTATTATATGCGGAGGAAATATCTAGGATTCTGTTGCTGGGGAAACACTATTTAGCCAAAGTGTGTCATGAGGGCTTGAAGTAGTGAGGTGGGGGCAACTCTTTTGGATTATTTCATCCGTTGCACTATGGTTGTCGGGGCTGAAGTGGAAGGTAGAGCGGATTCGGAATCCCATGCGGGTGGTGCACGACTTGACGCCTTTTGTATTTCTATTGGGATTGTTATCTATAATATTGTGCTGTTAGGCACCTTTGTTGGTACGCACGGTTTTTACCTGTGGAATAAATGAAATTATAGGAGAATAAACACAGGCCTGACCCATTAGGCCTACCTCCCGCCCAGGACACAGCAACCCTCACCCTCGAAGCTCCTCGCGAGAGTGCTGTACCAACCAAACTATAGTTTCTTGCTGAGTGAGTACTTGACCTATAGTTACCATCCAATGCTACTGATGTCTATAATCTAGCTCGCGAAAGACCTTTCAAGAAACTGCCACAGTCACCATGACTGATTAGCACACTACTCAATGGTTTGTTTATCATTAGGTAAATTGCAATTCGAGGTTCCCTCTTATATCTGTACCTCTGCCCGCTAGAGCACCTAGTGGGAGGCATAATACTAGTACACCTGTGGTACTTCATTACAATTATATGCACCCCATGTCGCACTACAACTGAAGAAGTCGGCGAAAATAGCCGCGAGTGGTATCGATACATGCCAGTACACGTACACTGTTTTATATACATGATGAGCACCCTGTAGAATTACTCTGTGACTTGGAACAGCATAAAGAGGTGATAGATAATACCTGACTGTACGTATGTAGACCTATAGTGAACAGCCCATACCTAATTCTAATATTCTAAATTCATACTTTGCACATGGTTTATCCTTTACGTCTCTGGTCAACTACGCTAGTAAAGGCGCTTATCTATAAATCAACAACGACTACCATATAGGGTAGTACGCTAGTCCTAAAATATGTCATACCTAGTACGTTGTTTTTAAAGAATTTTTAATGTCGTGCTCGGGTAGTGGCGCTCGCCCAGCCTAAGTGAAACAATCGAATAAGAGTGCTCAGCGATGTACAGTACTTGATATTATTCCAGTATTGCACCCCTGCCAGTGTAGCATGTTTAGTGCTGCCCAAACATACAGTACATATGTACATAAGTAATCACTCTCAGAACCAACAATACTCAAGCTCCAATTGAACTCCATCCGGTATACAGTACATACACCATTGACAATTGAACAAAACAACATTGGAGATGCAACATAGTCCTTGTCAGTTCACGGGATATCCCAGAAAAGCTCACAAACTTTAGCATCTATCGCTGTAAACATATTGACTCCCAAGCTCACGTAATTGAGTTGCTTTTTGACCATTTAGCGTTTACCAGGATGTGGAATTGTTCCTCAAAGTTCTTGAAAGGTGTACCTGGGCGATACCACTTGCCCCTTGGCAGCACTTTAGGGGGAATATAGATATCGGTTGTGAGGTATGGGTTACCAAGACGAAGTATCTAGATTTGCACGCTACTATACTACTGACTAACCAGACAGCCGTCCTTTCCCACCGTGAAAGTTCAGGTAGTCCTATAAACAAACATAGATGAATACACTGCATATAAAATTCGCGAGCTGAGCAGGAGGGGAGGTCGGTTGTGAATACTGTAATAGAAACTATTTGATCCGAAGTAAAAGAACTTCTTCATTCGAACCAATCTCAATAACTTTGTTTATTGGCATTATTAATTCAGGGTAACGCTGTGTTCCAAAAAAAGATTTTCCCACAAGAATCACAAGCCCAACATACAGCATACCTATACCATGGCAGGAGCAAAACTGGGCGCATCTGGGATGCTACAGTATTTTAACACTAGGTATACCTGACTAGGAATAACTAGACCAAAATGGGGGCTTGAGGATGGCCTCTAATCACTTTTGTGACCAAACTTAGGAAAAAATGAAATCGAACGAGTAACAGCGATCGTAATAAAAACAGAAAAAGGGATTTTAGGGGAACGGCAGATTCCCACTCAGTGCCCCCGCAATCTAGCATCATTCTCTCTGAATTACATGATGGATGTATTTTGGCTTCTAGCTGCTCGTTACATAAATCAGATCAGGTCAGTCTACCTTCGTATATTCCTAGGAACTCTTGTGCTACTTTGTGATAGTTGTAAACTTACTGCAATGTTCTAACAATAGTCTCACCACTTTCACATGGCCCTTCCTAGTTGCAACTGTCAATGGTGTCTCTCCTTTGGCGGTTATTAGGTTGGCGTCAGTAGTATCATGCGCTAACAGCTGCTGAACTATGCGCTCATTTCCTGAGTTGGCTGCAATGAATAATGCCGTCTCACCCTCATTATTTTGCGAATTGACATCACAATGATCCAGTGACCACTCCAATATCTCTGTACTCTGCTGCTTTGCTGCAATAGCTATCATCAAGACGGTTTCTCCTTTTTTGTTCCGCAAGTGTGGATTGATAGCAGGATGCCGCACCAGCTGCCGAAACATGGTCTCATTCCCTTTTCTAGCAGCTCTGAGCAACGCAGTTTCCCCCCCATTGCCTTGCAAGTTGACATCAATGGCACTGTGAGCCAACAATTGCTGAACTACTTCTGCATGCCCCTGAGCGGCCACCACAAATAAGGGGGTGCCGGTATATCCATCGTGCTCCCCCTTCATATTGACGTTAACGGCACTGTGAGTCAACAATTGCTGAACTACCTCTACATGCCCCTGAGCGGCCGCCACAAATAAGGGGGTGCCGGTATATCCATCGTCCTCCCCCATCCCCTTCATATTGACGTCAACGGCACTGTGAGCCAACAATTGCTGAACTATCTCTGCTTGCCCCTTAGCGGCTGCCACAAATAAGGGGGTGCCAGTAAACCCATCTTCCTCCTCCCCCTTCATATTGACATCAACGGCACTGTGAGCCAACAATTGCTGAACTATCTCTGCTCGCCCCTTAGCGGCCGCCGCAAATAAGGGGGTGCCGGTATATCTATCTTCCTCTTCCTCCTCCCCCTTCATATTGACATCAACAGCACTGTGAGCCAACAATTGCTGAACTATCTCTGCTTGCCCCTCAGCGACTGCCACAAATAAGGGGGTGCCGGTAATTCCATATTCCAGCATATGCATATAGTGTACCTCCCCCTCCATATTGACATCAACGGCACTGTGAGCCAACAATTGCTGAACTATCTCTGCTTGCCCCTTAGCGGCTGCCACAAATAAGGGGGTGCTGGTAAACCCATATTCATCCTCCCCCTTCATATTGACATCAACGGCACTGTGAGCCAACAATTGCTGAACTATCTCTGCTTGCCCCTCAGCGGCCGCCACAAATAAGGGGGTGCCGGTATATTCTTCCTCCCCCTTCATATTGACATCAACGGCACTGTGAGCCAATAATTGCTGAACTATCTGTGCGTGCCCTGAAGTGGCCGCTGCAAATAAGGGGGTACTGGTATATTCGCCTGTCTTCTTCCCCACATTGACATTAATCTCTTCATGTGTCAATAAGCGTGTGACCACAGCACTATTTCCGTTACATGCTGCAATGTAAAGTAGACTCGTTTCGGTAGTGTTTCGAATATGGAGGTCAAAGCATTCCCACTGCGGCCAGAACTCATCCGCAAACTCTAGTAAGAAGGGGCAAGCTGCAGCCAAGAATAGGGGGTTTGGAGGTTGGGAATAGTAGTCATATAGGCCTTTCTCAACCTCCGGTGTTGGTTCCCTGGCTCGACGCCGGTTGTACATTCCACGAACCCAGTTTGCATACGAAGGATTAGGGAGGCCAGGACTCCCAAGGAAAGAACACAGAGGCTCTTTGAATGTCTTGTGGGATGGGCCAACGGAATCTTTCGACACATGCTCTAACCAATAGTAATCTGCATATTCTAGGAAGCTAGTAATTTGACCGTATGAGGGACTCCCATGTGGCTTCTCTATTAATGTCGTCAGGCATGACTTTGCAGCCATTGCATGTGCCTCCACCTCGGTCCACTTCCCAGAGATCAAATATTCTTTGACAGAGAGATGGGCAAATTGAACTACATTAGATTTTTCGGATTTGTCCCATGTCAGCAGGTTGCGGCAGAGATCAAGCAGTGTCTCAGCCGAAATCTCATCCTGTGACCCAGTTGCATATCTTGTAGCCTCAAGCAAAATCTCCATTGTCAAAGGCTTCATCGTGCATGTGATCCACATAAGAGCACATTTAGCCGTCTCACAGCCATAGTCTTCTTCACCCTTGATCAGAGCATATATTTGATCATAAGCTGCTGTAAGATCTTTTGGCGCTTTCCCCAATTTCTGCTGGATATCTCTTTCAGTCTTCATGGAGATAAGGAACTGGAGCTGTAGCTTAACCCATTGGAACCTGCAACAAACATGTGTAAGCGAGTTCAGGGAGTGTAAAATAGCGAGTATCAAACCCACATTCCACTGGCTTTCTTGCAAAGCTCAGCATAAACTATATTCTTGAGCTCAGATGACCAGGGATGCCTGGTGAACCTCTTATCTATTTCAAACTCACGAAGAATATACCTCTCTATATCCTTCAGGTTATCCGTGGCCCTGATGAACAGGTTTGGTACTTTTTTAAACTCCATCACAATATCCTGGTCATCACGACTAGCCACAAAGATCTTGACTAGGCTTTCACACTGCAGAACGACATCATTCAAGAGCTCTAGCAGTAAATGACGATGCTTAGACTCATAATCAAGGTCTAGCTCATCCAGGGCGTCAATGATAATAGTTGTTTGTGGGTACATGTTGAGAAGTGACAATAATAACTCCTTACAATCATCCCACTGCAGGGCTCCTGATTTCCCTGCGGGAAAACCACTCTTTCGATCCTTTGAGTAGCGGATAAATATTTCATTGGGGAGCCCATCGGGCTGACAAAGGCTGAGTTGCCTAATAATCGCTTGTAAGACTGTAAGTGGTTTTCTCCGTGAAGCTTCGCCGTCTCTTTTGCAATAGAAAAAGCAAAGCGCTTCATTAGGATTTGTCGAACCAAGCGACTTTATCACTTGGCATCTGTGTATTGAGGAAGTTAGCATGACCAAAAGTGGCCCCTTGTATGTAGCACTGCTTCAATCTTGCTTGTGACATACGTGAGTTTTGTTTTCCCAGAACCCGCTATATGGAATTCTCCGAGTCAGTAATAGTCAGCAGCAAGTTTTTTTTGAAGAGGTGGTGTGCGGGTCTGTGGGTAGTTCTGCGGTGAGTACTCACGTATCCCATGTAGCCAAAGCATACTAGAAGTGCTTGCACTTCTCCATTCCTTGTACTCAATTCGATCAAAAAACCATTTGCCCGTATCTTCTAACAACCCTTGCAGTGCAAGATTGTGGGGAGCCTGGTACTCATTGCTTGTAATCCAATTCAATGCATCTCCCCGTGTTTGAGCTGCCAATAACATCTCATCAATTATTATCACATGGTTCAATGGTAAGGATAGCATGCATACCTTCGGCGAATTGATAACAAGCCTGTAGATCCGACACAACTCTT
>Ga0307514_10004233_pt1 | contig 13286 bp, 8 predicted proteins | sample 16_EM_MG_FD_203088 | JGI IMG/M metagenome (GOLD analysis project Ga0307514, IMG submission 203088) | Populus trichocarpa ectomycorrhiza microbial communities from riparian zone in the Pacific Northwest, United States - 16_EM | ecosystem: Host-associated > Plants > Roots > Unclassified | place... | reverse complement strand
CGCCCTTCGGGCTCCTTGCGATGCGGCCGGGTCGGGCAATTCGGTCGCTGCGGTCATCGTGGCCTTGGATTGAAACGTGCTGGTCATACCTACCTCGTTGCTCACTGATCTCTCGGGGGTAGGTGTAGCAGGTCATATTGGCACGGGGGGGGTTGCCGAAAGAGGTCAAGTCATCCACCAGCCGTTGCTGAACGTCGCGCACCAAGAATCGCTCTGGGAACTCGTTGAGAGCCGCGTCGCCACGAAGTGACCAATACGCGGCAAGCATTGAGCCACCAGAGACGCCGTAGACGATGTCTACTTCGTCGATCAGGCGCTTGCGCGCGCCTCGCCATTGGATTTCGTGTCGAGCCAGTTCCTCCACCACGCCATAGGCCAGCGCCGCTGCACGCGTGCCGCCGCCAGAGAACGTGACGACAATGGTCAGCTCTTCGTCCCCCTCTGAGCGAAAGGGCAGCCTCAGGCTGTATGGGGGTGTTGCCGGTACTGCTCTGAACTGCGCTCACGCAACGGAGCGTTGATGGGATAGTGCACTGAACTGCAGGCAGACAGTGCTACTGCAGCCAATGGAACAAGCCAACGTGCGAGGCAGTGGTGTGATCGGGACATGTGCAGCCTCACTTGGCTTTCAGCTGCCATGGCCGAGTTGCGGGCCGGAGGCCAGTGATCGCGACAGCAAATTACCCCGCGTCGAAGGAGTTGGCATTCTGAGGCACCCAACCAGTGCCGGTGGCGCGGGCAGCCGTTCGGCCGATGCCGCAGTGCTAGGAGTCCCGCAAGGCCAACTCGCACTGAGCGCACAGTTGGACGACCCAACCGTCCAGGCTTTGCACCTCACCCAAACGCTGCCGGAAATACCGCGCCCCCCACACAGCAAGTGCGATGGCGGCTACTTGGGCACGTTCGGGACGCGGCCCGTCCCAACTCTCGAACAGCGCCAGCCATCGCCGCTCCAGCATTGCGAAGAACCGTGTGTAGTCACCGCGCTGCGCGAGCGAAGACTCCAACTGGAGCATCTGATCGTCGCAGTAGCCGATGGCCTCGAAATCACAGCATGCGCGCACGAAGCGGTGCAATCGCTCCCTCCAACTGCCCTCGTTGCACGCGAGTTCCTGGTCCAGCCTCTCAAGCGCCGTGTCCGCGAGGTGGCGCGCGTAGGCCATGAGCAGCGCGTCGACGTTGGGGAAGTATTCGTACAACGTCCCTATGGCGAAACCCGACTCAAGCGCCACTTTGCGCATCGGTGCCGCGGCCGGACCATCACGAGACCAAATCCGAACAAGTGCGTCGAAGATCGCCAGAACGGTGAAGCGAGATCGTCGCTGCCGCGGCCGCTTGCGGGGCTTGGCGGGCGCGTTGTCGGGAGCCGCGACCCCGGCGACCAAATCCGAACGCATTCTCGGCTTGCCTTCGATATGCTTGGTCACAAGGTCGATCCTTCTTCTCCATGTGCCCGGTCTTGGTCACCGAGCGAGCGGGGAGCGGACGAAACGGGGCTTCGTTGAACACAAGCGGCGCGTTGTACTTCGGGCGGTCACTGCGGCCAGAGGTTGCGCCCAGGTGCTGAACAGTTCCACAGCCCGCATTGTCGGCGACCGAACCTTGCCGATGCGCGCAGGTCGGGTTCGCCTGCTTGACGTCCGACACCAACAAGAAGTTGACGGCAAGAGCCGTCGCAGCAGGATACAAACTTGCAGTCCGCAACACCAAACCCACCGGCTTTGGCCGGTGGTTGTTCAGTCCGAGCATGTCCGAGATCCACACCCATTTCAGAACCTGCAACATCTGCGAGGCCATGTGCGGCCTGGAAATCAGCCATCGGGGCGGCACCATCGCGTCGATCAAGCCCGACAAGCTGGACCCGTTCAGCCGCGGCCACATCTGTCCCAAGGCCGTCGCGCTGCAGGACTTCCACGCCGATCCGGATCGCATCCGCGCACCGCTGCGCAAGACGAGCGGCGGCTGGCGCGAGATCAGCTGGGACGAGGCCTATGCGGAGATCGGTCAGCGGGTGCGCGCCATCCAGCAGCAGCACGGCGCGGACAGCGTGGGCGTCTACCTGGGCAATCCGAACGCGCACAACCTGGGCAGCGCCGTCTTCCTGCCGCAGTTCCAGAAGGCACTGGGCAGCAGGAACCGCTACAGCTCGGCCTCGGCCGATCAACTGCCGCACCACGTCGCCGCGAACTACATGTTCGGCGCGAGCATGGCGATCTCGGTGCCCGACATCGACCGCACGGACTTCATGCTGATCGTCGGCGGCAATCCCGTCGTCTCCAACGGCAGCATGATGAGTGGCGCGGGCATGCCCGCGCGCATCAAGGCCATCCAGAAGCGCGGCGGCAAGGTCGTGGTGGTGGACCCGCGCCGCACCGAAACGGCCAAGATCGCCAGTGAGCACCTCGCGATTCGCCCGGAGGCCGATGCGTTGCTGCTGTTCGCGCTGATCCGCACCGTGATCGAAGAAGGTCTGATGGACCTCGGTCACCTGGACGGCAGGATCGACGGCTGCGAGCGCATCGTGGCCGCCAGCGCGGACTTCACGCCGGAGCGTGTCTGCGACGCCGTGGGCATTTCGGCGGAGCGGATCCGCCGCCTGGGGCGCGAATTCGCAGCGGCGCCATCGGCCGTCTGCTACAGCCGCATGGGTGCGTCGACGCAGTCCTTTGGCGGGCTGTGCCAATGGCTGACCGTGGTGCTGAACGTCGTGACCGGCAATTTCGACCGCGAAGGCGGCGCGATGTTTCCGCAACCTGCCTTCGATCTGCTTGCGCGGGTCCAGCGCAACGACCCGGCCGCGCGTCCACCGGCGCGCTCGCGCGTGCGTCGACTGCCGTATTTCAGCGGCGAGTTTCCGGTCGCCACCATGGCCGATGAAATCCTGACCGAAGGCGAAGGGCAGATCCGGACCATGTTCACCATCGCCGGCAACCCGGTGCTGTCCGCGCCGAACGGGGACCGTCTCGACACGGCATTCGCGCAACTGGACTTCATGGTGTCGGTGGACATCTACTTGAACGAGACCACCCGGCACGCACACATCATCCTGCCCGCCACGACCGGTCTCGAGATCGCCCAGTTCGATGTGTTCTTCAACAGTTTCGCCGTGCGCAACACGGCCAAGTACTCGCCGCCGCTGTTCGACGCGCAGGGCGACCAGCGCCCCGACTGGCAGATCCTCAAGGGCCTGATCGCTTGCCTGACCGGTACCGCCGAAGACGGCACCACGCCCGAGACGCTGCTCGACGCCGCACTGCGCTCCGGCCCCTACAAGGACCAGGGTCTGAGCCTGCAGACGCTGCGGGAGCACCCGCACGGCCTCGACCTCGGTCCTCTCAGACCGTGCGCGCACGAACGCGTCAGAACCCTCAACGGGCACATCCAGCTTGCACCCGCCATCTTCCTGGGCGACCTGCCGCGCCTGAGCGCATCGCTCGCGGCCGATGCTGGCGAGCGCGAGCAGTACCCGTTCAGGCTGATCGGCCGACGCCTGGTGTGGAACCACAACACCTGGACGCACAACTCGCATCGGCTGCTCAAGGGCGCCGGCCCGATCACCGTGCAGATGCACTCGCGTGACGCGAGCGATCTTGGGCTCAGCTCCGGGCAGCTGGTGACCGTGCGCTCCCGAGCCGGGCAGGTGGACATCGCGCTCGAGATCGATGACGACATGTCCCCCGGCGTGGTCAGCATCCCGCAGGGCTGGGGACACCATCGCGCCGACATTGGCATGCACACGGCCGCCGGGCACCCGGGCGTGAGCATCAACAGCCTGACCGACGGCAGGCGCATCGACCCGCTCACCGGCAATGCCGCCTTCAACGGCACGCCAGTGGCCATCGGCGTGGCGCGCCATCACGCGGCCTGATCGTCGCCCCTTGTCAGATCTCCCACTTCGCACTCTTGCCAACCCATGGTCTTCATCGCCCCCCTGCTGCCGTTCGTAGGCGCCTCCCTCCTGTTGTTCTTCCTGCCTGACATGGCCCAGATCGGCTGGGTCAACGGCGTGGGCCAGTTGCTGCTGTTCGCGCTGGTGGTCTGCATCCCCGCCTGGAGGACCGGGCGCCTGTCCTATGTGGACATCGGCTGGCCCCTGGGCCTGGCGCTCATCGGCCTGGTGACCTTGAGCCTGGCACCAGGCCTGGCTTGGCGCCGCACGATCATCGGCGTCATCTACCTGTTCATGGGCCTGCGCATGGGCATCGGGGCGCTGAGGATGTGGCACGCAGGGCACTTCAAGAATGAGTTTCCGCGCTACCAGTACCAGCGCCTGCGCTGGGAACGCAAGGGCATCACCAACACCCGGTTGATGATCCAGGTGGAGGCGCTGGTGCAGGGCTTTGCCAACATCTCCTTCCTGGCGTTCCCGGCCTTCGTCATCGCCACCAACCGAAGCGAGCAGGTGCATCCGCTCGAAGTCGCCGGGCTGCTGCTGTGGGTCGCCGCGTTCGCGATGGAAAGCGTGGCCGACGCGCAGAAGCTGGCGTTCCTGCGCGAGATGAAGCGCCAGAACCAGACGCGCAGGGTCTGCAATGTCGGCTTGTGGCGCTACAGCCGGCACCCCAACTACTTCGCCGAATGGATGGTCTGGAACGCGCTTGTTCTGGCGGCCCTTCCGGCCTGGCTGGATCAGCAGGGCCGCAGCCCGCTGGCGGCCTGGGCGCTGCTGGGCATCGGCATCCTGTACGTGTCGCGCGTCATGTTCACGACGCTGGTGCACTACACCGGCGCCAAGCCCGCCGAGCACTTTTCGGTGCAGAAGCGCCCAGAGTACCGCGCCTATCAGCAGGCGACCAACATGTTCTTCCCCGGCCCGTCGAGGGCCGTCGCATCGCGCCGCTCGGACCTGTGACGCGTCAACTGATCTCGACATCGAGCCATGGGCGCCTTTCATGAGGAAGAGGTCCTGACCGTCCGCCGCGGACTGCGGGCGCACCGCCGAATTCCCACCCGCCCCCACCGCAGCCACTGCGCCTGCGTTGGCGTCCAGGCGCAAACCCTCCAACCCACCAGCGGCCTGGCTGACCTGCCCGGAACCAAGTCCGCCACCTCACCAGCGAACAAACGCGGATCCTGACCAGCGTTCACAGCTGGACCTGGTGCGCAGCCGCGTCGCGCAAAGTGTGGCCATTGCCGACGTGGCTCAGGCTGTCGGCCTGAGTCGGTCACAGGCACCCGCCCGAGGTTCCGCGCGTCGGATTCCCAGTAAGAGTCCGGTAATACGACTGACCTGATCATCTCGTCCGCCGCTGCTGTAGAGCTCCGGCGTTCGATCTCACACAGGAGCGCCCAAATGACCAGTATCACATCGACAACTCAGCAGGCAGAGCAGCTTGTTTCGGATCAGGGCCCTCGCGCCGCAACGGTGCGAGGGAGACTGGCACTGTTTGGCCTCGTCGCAGCGTGCATATTCGCCAGCGGGTGTGCGACCGTCGAGCGTCCGGACCCGCTGGAGGCAGCCAACCGCAAGGTGTTCGCCTTCAACGAGGGCTTGGACAAGGTGGTACTCAAGCCTGTGGCCACCGCGTACAAGGCCGTCGTGCCTGCGCCGGCCCGGACGGGGGTCGGGAACTTCTTTTCAAACCTGACCGAACCTTGGTCTGCCGCCAATCTCATGCTGCAGGGCCGACCGAAAGACGGGCTCTCGGATCTTGGGCGTTTCGTCACGAACACCACCGTTGGCGGTTTGGGCTTCGTCGACATGGCGAGCGACTGGGGCATGCCTCGTCACGGGGAGGACTTTGGCCGCACGCTGGGGACTTGGGGTGCCGGCACCGGCGCGTACCTGGTCCTTCCGATTCTGGGGCCGTCCAACGTGCGCGACTTGGCTGCGATGCCCGTGAACAGCTTTGGGAATCCGCTCGGTAGTGTTTCCGACGTTCCAGTGCGCAACACCCTGACAGTGCTCAGTGCGGTCGACAAGCGGGCGACGATGCTGGACGCAACCAAGCTGGTCGACGAGGTCGCTCTGGACAAGTACTTGTTCGTCCGTGAAGCGTCTCTGCAACGGCGGGGCCAAGGACAGCGTTCAGTCCCTCAGGATGCGCCAGACAGTTCCAACCTGGAATAGGTTTGCAATCCAGCCACCGGTCGTTGCAGCGACCGGGGCATGAACTTCGGACCGCGTGTTGTGGTCCGTGACACCTTTTGTCTTTCAACGAAGGAGAAATTGCCTTGAACTTACAAGCCCGACTCTATCTGGGCCCACTGCTTGTGTCGGCGGCCTCGGCCGTGATGATTTGCTTGCCAAGTGTCGCTCGCGCGCAAGGGAAACCTGCCGCATCGGAATCCTCATCGCAATGGGGCCTCGGTGTCGCCGCGGCGGTGTCTCAGAAACCCTACCGAGACATGGACAACAAGACGAGCGGCCTGCCGCTCATCTTCTATGAAGGTGCGTGGGCGAGCGTGACGATCCCGCGCGCGGATCTCAAGTTGTACACAGGCGACTCAATCTCGTTGCGCCTGCGCGCCCGCTACGCCGGCGACGGATATGACGCGGCCGATTCGCCGTTCCTCAGTGGCATGGAAGATCGGAAGGCGAGTCTGTGGCTGGGTGGGGCGGCCATCTGGCGCACGGACGTCGCCACCTTTACCGGTGAAGTGCTGGGCGACGCGATGGGCAACAGCAAAGGAAAGCGCCTCAAGCTGCAGGCGGACCGGCGGTTTGCTGCGGGCTCGTTCGGATTCACTCCCCGCGTGGCCGTGGAATGGCTCGATGGCAAATACGTGGACTACTACTACGGCGTGAAGCCCAGCGAGGTTCAAACGGACCGGGCACTTTACGAAGGCCAGTCGACGGCCAATCTCGAGGTTGGCTTGCGCCTGGACTACAGCCCGTCACGAAACCACAGCCTGTTCGCCGATGTCGGCATGACGCGACTGGGCAAGAGCATCAAGGACAGCCCGCTTGTTGAACGAACCGGGCAATCCACGGTGAGCGCCGGTTACCTGTATCGCTTCTGATAGGAGTGCGCTTCCGGGGACGTCAAAGTGGCCGACAGCCAAACCAAGATGCTGTTTCGCTTCGGCCCGGCTGGTCGAATTCGATTCGCCAATCTCGCCGCGCGCCGTGCGTTCGGGCTCACCAACGTGGCTTTGAACCATCTGACCTGGCATGCGCTGGTCCCGCCTGACCAACGCGCAGGCGTGGCCGGGCGCCTGCGCGAGCTCGGGCCCGCCACCGCGGTCGTGAGAACCGAAACACGTTTCATCGGTGAGCATGGCGACGTGCGAAGCGGTGAATTCCTTCACCACGGGTCATTCGACGCCTTCGGCAGGCTCGTCGGGGTTCGCACCGTCGGCCAGGACGTCACCGAACGACATCGGATCGAGCAACAATTGGCGCGGGCTGCCGCGCATCTGCAGGATCTGTACGACCACGCTCCTTGCGGCTACTGCTCGCTCGACGCCCGGTTCCAGTTCGTGCAGATCAGTGCGACGGCTTTGGCGTGGTTCGGCTGCACCGCCGAGGAGGCGGTCGGCAGGCTTGGCCCCAAGGACTTTCTGACGCCCGAGGGCGTCGCCGGATTCGAAGCCCACTTCGCGCAGTGCTTGGCGCAAGGACACGCAGGCCCCTTGGAGGTCGAGTTGTCTGCGGGCGGCGGCACGGGCCGGCGCGTCTGCATCTCTTCGTGGGCCATTCGGGACCCCGGCGGCACCCTTGTTCGCAGTTGCTCGGCCATGTACGACGTCACCGGTCTGGCCGGCGTGCGTCGTGCAGTTCGGTCACAGAGCCTTCAGCACGAGGCAGCGGCCGGGAGCGAGTTGATCGGCATCGCCAAGGTCAGGGACGGCCGGGCCCTCTGGAGCAACAGCGCGCTGGAGCGAATCTTCGGCCATGGGCCTGGCCAACTCGAGGGGCAATCGTTGCGATGTCTCTTCATGGACGACCAGTCCTACGAGGCGATGGAGACGGGGGCTCGCGCGACGTTCGCGGCAGCCCGCACTTTCCGACGCCAGATGCGGATGGCACGCAAGGATGGCCTTCCCGTTTGGGTTGACCTGATCTGCGACATGACTTCACCGGAGGCCGGTGAATCGACTTGGGTCATGCTCGACATCACTGCGACGATGGCTCACCAGGAGGTTGTCGAGCAGGCACTCTTGCGCGATTCACTGACTGGCCTGCCCAATCGCATCCTGCTTTCGGAGCGGATTCATCAGGCCCTTGCCGTCGCTGAATGCACGGGCAGTCTCGTTGCAGTGTGCTCGTTCGGACTTGATGGGTTCAAAACCGTCACTGACCGCTTCGGCTCTGCCGCCGGCGAGACCTTGCTGCAAGTGGCAGGGCGGCGCTTGCAGCAGTGCATCCGCAGAAATGACACGGTCGCCCGCCTGAGCGGGGACCGGTTCGTGCTACTGCTGGCGTACCTGCGTGGCAGCGACGCGTGCCACCAAGTGCTGGGCCGCGTGCTGGCTGCCATGGCCGAACCGGTCGAACTCGGTTCGAGTTCAGTCGATCAAGTCTCGGCCAGTGTCGGCGTGGCCTTCTATCCCAAAGTTGCCAGGGACGGCAACCTGTTGCTGAGGTTTGCCGACGATGCAATGCAGGTGGCCAGGCTGGCGGGTCGGAGGGTCGAGGTGGCGCAACCCTGAGCCGTCGGCCTCCCCGCGAGCGCCAGCGACGCAAGCTTGCCAAGGGCTCCTCACGGGGCGAAATGCAGTCGATGCGGTGATCTGCATCGCGAGCCACTCTGCGCGCGACAACTTCCCAGCGAACAAGAGGTACATGAATTATTTCCACACACTGACGCTCCTCCTGCGCATGCCCTCGCGCATCGGGCTGTTCGCGCTGGTGCTGGCGCTGAGTGCCTGTGCATTGCAGCCAGCCCGCGCGCCCGGAGATCCAACTGTGGCCACTCCGGCGGCTTGGTCCATCGGGCCGGCGCCAGTGGGCGACGCCCGCATCGAGCCCTTGCCCGAGCGTTGGTGGGCCGTGCTTGACGACCCGGCACTGAACAATCTGGTGGATGCCGCTTTGAACGGCAACCCGACCTTGGGCCAGGCGCTCTCGAAGATCGACGAGGCACGCGCCATGTCGAGGGTCAGTGCCGGACAGGCCGGGCCGGCCGTTGGAGCGAACGCGAGCATCACCCGAGCGCAGCAGCAGAGTTCCTCCGGCACGCTTGCGAATCCGACGCTGCTTGTGACCGACATGGCCATCGGCCCCAGTCTCAGTTGGGAGATCGATCTTTTCGGCCGCCTTCGCCATGCCGAGGAGGCGGCTCGCTGGCGCGTCGACGCACGCTCGCAGGATGCCGAGGCCGTTCGCTTGAGCCTGGCGGCTGACGTGGTGAGCGGCGTGCTCAGCCTGCGCGCCTGCGAGGCCATGAGCCAGCGTTTGAGCGACGAGATGGCATCCCGCGAGGTGACGCTGGCGTTGACCCGGCAGCGTGTCGCGGCAGGCTTTGCCGCCTCGACCGCTGTGGCACGTGCACAGCTTGCCTTGGCGTCGACGCGCACTCAACTGACGAGCCAGCACGAGCAATGCGCACGCCAGACCAACGCCCTGGCGACTCTGGCCGGCAAGGACCCCGGCACGGTGCGAAGCATGGCGGCCGCATCGCCAATGGGCAGCGCTGGAGCCACCCCCGTGGCGATACCGCATCCTCCTGTGGCCGTGGTGGCGTTGCCGGCAGAGCTTCTCTCACGTCATCCCGCCGTTGTGGCCGCCCGAAGCGAGGCCGACGCGGCCTGGTCGGAGATCGGCCAGGCGCGGGCGAACCGCCTGCCTCGACTGGACCTGGCCGCCACACTGGCCGGGCAGTGGCTGAGCGCGGCCGGCACCGGCGTGACCTTCGCCACCTGGTCGATCGGTCCCAGCTTGTCGGGAACCCTGTTCGATGGCGGTGCCGGGGCGGCGAACGTCGACGCCGCCGAAGCGCGCTACCGACGTGCAGTGGCAGTCGTGCAGAGCACCTTGCGCACGACCATGCAGGATGTCGAGAACGCCCTGGCCGCGCAGGTTTCGGCCCAGGTACGCGAGCAGTCCGCAGGGGATGCGCTGGCGGTGGCGCGCACGCTGTTCGCTTCGGCTGAAGCGCAATGGCGCGCCGGCGCCATCGGTCAGATCGACCTCGAAGACAGCCGCCGTCAGTTGGCCACGGCGCAAACCGACGCCATCACCGCGCGACGCGACTTGGCACAAGCCTGGGTGGCGTTGGTCAAGGCAACCGGCGGTGCCGTCTCCATGGCTTCAAGACAGTCTCGACAAGATGTTTCCCATGACTGATGCACTCCCCTCGACACGCAGGAAAAGCCCGTCGCGCCGCCTGTTCTTCACCTTTGTCACCCTGATGGGCGCCGCGGTCGCCGGATGGGCTGTATGGCACGCCGTGCGCGGTGGCGCATCGCCAGCCGCGCCCCAGCGGGCACCGGCATCCATCGCCACCGCGGTGACCGGCGTGGTGGCGGCCGAGGTGCGCTGGCCGGTGCAGTTGCGGGCGACAGGTGCCATTGCCGCCTGGCAGGAGGCCGTGGTCGGCGCGCAGGTGCCTGGTGTTCGCCTGGTCGAATTGAGAGTCAACATCGGCGACCGGGTCAAGCGGGGCGAGTTGTTGGCGCGTTTCAACGACGCGGCCCTGAGGAGCAACGAGGCCCAACTGGAAGCGTCGTGGCGGCAGGCCGATGCCAATCGCCAGCGCGCACTCCAGCTCAAGGGCTCAGGCAGCATGAGCGAGCAGGAGCTCCTGCAGTACGTCACTCAGGCCGACGTGACGAAGGCGCAGCTCGACGCGGTCCGACTGCAGCTTCTCCAGACTCGCGTGCTCGCACCGGACGACGGCACCATCGCCGCGCGCAGTGCGACCCTGGGCGCCGTCTCCGCGCTGGGCCAGGAACTGTTCCGCCTGATCCGCCAAGACCGGCTCGAGTGGCGCGGCGAGCTGACCGCCGCGCAGCTGGCGAACGTCGCAGCGGGTCAGCGTGTGCGCCTTGACCTGCCCGACGGCAGCACTGCCGTCGCGGTCGTGCGCCAGACGGCTCCGGGAGTCGATGCCCAGACGCGGCTCGGCACCGTGTTTGCTGACATCCAGCTCGGTAGCCGCGCGCGCCCCGGCATGTACGCGCAGGGCAGCATTGACCTGGCCGAGCGGTCGGCCGTCGTGGTGCCCGCGGCGAGCCTGGTCGTCCGCGACGGGCGCAGCCATGTGATCGTGGTGGGCGAGGGGAGCCAGGTCAGCGAGCGCCGCGTCGAGACGGGGCGCTACCGCGACGACGCCGTCGAACTCGTTTCCGGCATCAAGGCCGGTGAACGGGTCGTCGTGCAAGGCGCGGGCTTCCTGTACGACGGCGACGCTGTTCGCGTCGTGTCGCCCGGCGCCTCTGCCTCTGCCTCTGCCTCTGCCTCTGCCTCCGCCAAGGAGCAGCGATGAATTTCGCCACCTGGTCCATCCGCAACCCGGTCCCGGCCATCCTGCTGTTCGTGATGCTGGCGCTGGCCGGCTTCTACAGCTTCCGGCAACTGCCGATTGCCAACCTGCCGGACATGGACTTGCCGCGCGTCACGATCAGCCTGAGCCAGCCCGGTGCGGCCCCGGCGCAGCTCGAGACCGAGGTGGCGCGAAAGGTCGAGAACGCGCTGGCCACCTTGTCCGGCCTCAAGCACATCCGAACCTCGATCACGGATGGCCTGGTGCAGATCACGGTCGAATTCGTCCTCGGCACGAAGCCCGCCGATGCGGTGATCGATGCCAAGGATGCGGTCGACCGCGTGCGGTCCGATCTGCCGAGTGACTTGCTGCAGCCGACCGTGAGCGCTGTTCGTGCAGGAACGGGGCCGTTGCTGGTCTATGCCGTCGCAGCGAGCGCCATGGACGAGGAGGCCTTGTCTTGGTTCGTCGACGACACGCTCAACAAGGCGGTCATGAACGTGCCGGGCATTGGCCGGTTCGAGCGCCTCGGGGGCGTGCAGCGCCAGGTGCGTGTCGAGGTCGACCCGGTGCATCTCGTGGCGCTTCGTGTCACGGCGGCCGATGTGTCGCGAGCGCTGCGCTCGACCGAGCAGGCATCGTCGGGCGGGCGCGCCCAGGTCGGTGGTGGCCAGCAGGCGCTGCGCACGGACGCCACCGTCCAACTGGCCGGCGACCTGCGCAATCTGCCCATCGTGTTGAGCGACGGCCGGCGCATCAACCTGGATCAGGTGGCCACGGTCACGGACGCGCACGCCGAACGCACCCAACTTGCCCTGCTTGACGGCAAGCCGGTCGTCGGCTTCAAGATCTACCGGGCGACGGGTTACGACGAGACACGCATCGCGGCCGGCGTGGAGGCGGTATTGACCCGCCTCGGCGCGGGCGATGGCCAGCTGGCGTACACGAAGATTTCGGGTACCGTCGACGAGACGCGAGAGCAGTATGAAGGCTCGATGCGCATGCTCTATGAGGGGGCCCTGCTCGCAGTCCTCGTGGTGCTGTGGTTCCTGCGGGACTGGCGGGCCACCTTGATCGCGGCGTCCGCGCTGCCGCTGTCCATTCTCCCGACTTTCGTGTCGATGAGCTGGCTGGGCTACTCGCTCAACACGCTCACCTTGCTGGCCCTGGCGGTCATCGTCGGCATCCTGGTCGATGACGCGATCGTCGAGATCGAGAACATCGAACGACACCGACTGATGGGCAAACCCATCAAGCAGGCGGTCGGCGACGCGGTGACGGAGATCGCGATGGCGGTCATTGCGACCACCATGACGCTGGTCGTCGTCTTCCTGCCGACCGCGATGATGAGCGGCATCGCCGGAATGTTCTTCCAGCAGTTCGGCTGGACGGCGGTGGTGGCCGTGCTGTCCTCGCTGCTGGTGGCGCGCCTGCTGACGCCGATGATGGCCGCCTATCTGCTCAAGGACGCCACCGGCCCACACGGAACCCATGCGCCGTCCGGCGACTCGCGGATGATGACGCGCTATCTGGGCTGGGTGCGCGGGTGTCTCGCACACCGAAGCCTCACGATGGTGGCCACTGTGGCCGTGTTTGCCGCCTCGGTGGCCATGCTGCCTTTGCTCAAGTCTGGGCTGATGCCTCCGGCAAACAAGAACTACAGCAACGTCGGCATCGAACTGCCCCCCGGCGGTGGCCTGGACCGGACCCTGGCCGTGGCGGAAGCCACACGGCGGGCCATCGCCGGCCTGCCAGGCATCGAGCGGGTGATGACCACCGTGGGCGACAGCGGTGGGCAGGCGAGCGAGGCGCGCCGTGCCAACCTGATCCTGGTGTTCACGGCGCGCGGCAAGCGGCCACCTCAGGTCGACATCGAAAACCGCGTGCGCCAGGTCCTCGCCGAGGTGGCAGGGGCGC
>Ga0307514_10004232_pt1 | contig 13288 bp, 7 predicted proteins | sample 16_EM_MG_FD_203088 | JGI IMG/M metagenome (GOLD analysis project Ga0307514, IMG submission 203088) | Populus trichocarpa ectomycorrhiza microbial communities from riparian zone in the Pacific Northwest, United States - 16_EM | ecosystem: Host-associated > Plants > Roots > Unclassified | place... | reverse complement strand
TCAAGAATCCAATAATCGGCAGATCGATTTGCCGATGCCACATTGACCGTGATCACAGAGTCTGGCGTAGAGTCCGGGATAGGGTCGGAATGTATGACCGAGACAGGGTCGGAATGTATGACCGAGAAGAGGAATGACTCTGACTCGAACTGGGCAGTAGAGGTTGATGCGGTCGAAGCCAGGTTAGCATCACTTTTAGACTTCTCATACGAGGCCCACTTATGCTTACTCCTGCACTTCGCCTTGGTATGGCCCTTTACTCCACATCCATGGCATATGACCTGGCTCTTCCAATCGTGGCCCTTCCTATCGTTGCCCATTTCACCGTTCGAGTGTCGTCCTCGGCCTTTAATCATTATAAACAATGCGGCATCTGGAGCAAGACTGCGGGCCCTGCGGAGGCGGGCTTCGAAGAACAGGAGGTTGGTGACAATGCTCGCCACTGTGTCCGCTTTTTCAGTGAGCTCGAGTGTAGATGCAAAGGTTCGCCATTCTTCGGTATTCGGGAGGTTGGACATGAGGTAGAATTTCCTCCAAGAGTCTTCGATCGTGATGTCGCATACGGTAAGGTCATTGATTATCTTGTCCTGAGCTGAGATCCACTCGTTGACTGAGGGATATGACTCGAGTTGACATGATGTGAGCTTCGCCATCTCGTATCGACCGTCGAGCTTGATGACCTTCTCGAAGTCGGTTTTGATCGTATCCCAAAGTTGTTTCGGCTGAGTGAGGTCTCGGTACTGTATCTGGATTGTTGATTCCATTAGGGCGGTGAGTTGTCCGCATGCCTTATCATTGTTCATCTGCCAGCGTTCCCAATCGCGGAGGAAGTGGTATAACTGATTCAGGTAGGACGTGTCAGTTGATTCCGGCAGGAAGTCGTAATTGGTATCCAGAGGGTCATGAGCTGCGGGAGTAGTAGTTGAGGAGGCGTCGCTTGTCGATGCTACAATCGGGGGCCTGGGAACACGCATTTCTCCAGATACGTACTTCCAGAGGCCTTGCGCACAAAGTAGGGCTATCGCTTCTATGGCCCATTGTCGATAGTTGGGCTCATTGAGTTTTGTAGCCGTGTTCGACATGGCGGAGGTTTGCGAGACAATCAAAAGGGCAAAGGTTAAGAAACTATCAAGAGGGGCGGAGGTTGAAAAAAGGGAGAGGCACTACTAAGATGTCGGCTCGATCCACTGGAACAGGGGCAGAGGAGAGGCAGTAACAAATAGTAATAGTAGGCGTCGAGTTCAGCTCAGCGCCGGGCTCATAACCTGTTGACACGAGAAGATGGAGAAGAAGATGAATTGTCTATCTATCCAAAGAGACGGAAAACTATGGACTTATATATGAAAGAGAGAGAAGGAAAACCCAATGCCGACTGCCAAAGCCGGAGCCCAATGCCGAGTACCAGTGCCGAGGCGTCCTCCTCGCCATGGGGGCAGGCGAGGCCGACAGGGGCAGGCGAGGCCGACAGGGGCAAGCGAGGCCGACAGGGGCAAGCGAGGCCGATGGGGGCAAGCGAGGCTGGTGGGGGCAGGCGAGGCCAATGGGGGCCGTAAGCCGCCGGGCCAAATCCCTAGTCAACAGATACATCTGTTTGTAGAACAAAGCGTCTTTCGGAAGCCTTCGTCTCTAGACTTCGGAGGTCTTCGACTGCGCTGCTCTTTTGGCTGGTCTTGGTCCACTTGCTTCGTTTCCTTTTTCCACTTGCTTTCATCTCATTTTTGCACTTGCCTTCGTCTCATTTTTCCACTTGTTTTGTGCTTTCATTGTGACTTCACTTCGGTCGTTGACCTGCTTCGTGTTTGGACTTGCTTCGTGCATCGACTAGCTGCGTGTTTTGACTTGCTTCGCCCTGACCTTCCGACGTCTTTTCGCCGTTTTTGACTTCGCTAGGTCTCTTCTCATCGTCTCTGACTTTGGACATTCGCTGTGAAATGACTGACGCATTTAGGGGTACAGCGAGAGTATAGACTTCAACAATAGGTGCTCAATGTAGCTATCAGTATTTAAACTAGTGTCAATCGACCATAGCAATTGTTCTCTAGGTGGGCTTATCATCTTCTGGATGTTAGGTGCGTCTGTTGATTCTTTGCCAGGTACACTTGTCCCCGCTCTCTGGGTGTATTATCGGCGCTGGACTTCTCTGTCGGTAAGTGTACACTGGTCCTTCATTTTGGCACCTCCGGTAGGGTCATCCCTCTCTTTAAACGTCGTTGCTCTGGCGACGACTTATCTCCTCTAATTGGTATCATAGCTTCGTAGTGTGGTAGCTGGTGCGTTCGTCAACCTGAATGGTATGACTCGGTACTCGAACTGGCCTTACCGGGTGCGATACTTGGATTTGTACTTGTCGTCTTCCTTGATTCGCCTGAGGTCTTGGTCATTACTGAGATCCTGCCGAGCATCTCCGAGATCGGTGGAAGAGGATATCGGTTCTTCACCATGGCTTTATTGAGAGCTCAGTAGTCCACACACAGCCACAGTCTGTTTTCCTTCCGCGCAATCAAAATCGGTGCTGCCGCAGGCAATGATCATTAAAACGATTGTAGATTCAGTTATATGGTAAATTGAAGCCTGGATCTTCCAAAGTGGTGACCTCCACAAAATCTTGATATTATGCTTGGATACGACTCCCATTATATGTCGTTGCCAGTTCCATGTTAACTATATCTGTTTGTATTCTCATTAGCCTTATCTGCATTGTAGCATGATTTAGCAGAGTGGAGTTGGGTTGAGGTCCCAGGATGGCTGGATCAGCCGGTTCGTCACAATAGGACCAAGCCCCATTAACCAGCTTCTGCCTCTGTGTCTCGGCGAGCCGGTAGCAGTAATTCAAGTACCGTAACTGTGTTACTCTTCTGCCATAACCACAGACCTCCCAACGGTGGAAACCAGTTGGGTTTCCGCAGGGAAACTGCACTGCACCAACTACTTAATTGTTCAAACTGCACTGCATGCTAAACCAGTGCAATGAACTGGTTGACGACTGGTTCAACTGTATATATTGGGTTCAACTATCTTAACTGGTTCGAACCAGTGTACAGTACTGCCATGAATTTTTCTTCGCCAGCTCTAACCCTTGCCCACGCTGGACATAGCCCATTACATTCAAACATATCTTCCTTACTCAAGGAAAGCCATGAAAATCTTGAGATTCCACAGAGAAACCATTGTGAACATACATCACAAATCGACCAGTGGCTATGCAAGTGGCGAGTGACTAACTATACATGAATCTACATTGTGACTCAGATCATTAGCAATCTCTTCAGTCCATTCTAACAGCTTCGCTGGTCATCTGGAAACTCGCAGACCTTTCGGCCAAAATCCTGTGTCAACAAGAAGTGGAATGGGTAATGAGTGGCAAACTAACTAACTAGCAGTGAACTAGTGGATTTTGAACTTACAAACGGCACTGCACTGCACTGTGAGCCTCCACCAACTTGCACTGCACTGCCAAGAACTAACTACAAACTGCACTGGTTAACTCTTTACAAGCAGTGCACTGGTTTAGCCGTTGGGAGGTCTGATTCCTGTCCAGTCCCACCTTCTTACTAGATGGGCCTGGTCTGGTCCAACCTCCAGACCGGAACCGTCCTTGAATGATTTAGTCTAGCTCGACCATTCTGTTAGGGTAGATTGGATTGAGCTCGATAGACTGATGTCGTCCGGACTGGTGCAAACATTTTTTCTAACAGGAGCTACGGAAGCTTCACTATTTGGGCACTTTACGTAGCCATCGTGGCTATGGAAATGAAGTATGCTCTTAACTTTGGCTTTGAAATACCTCTAGTTGATTGTATGGGGCAACTACCGGGGTGCCTGGGCAGCTTAGTGCGATTATATGCGTTCAAGTCATACAAGGGTTATTGTAAATATACCCAAGCAATTTCCCACAATAGATGGATACTATAATGTTGGCATGGGATTTGGCCCGATAGCTTATAGGGCGTTCGGAGGCTTACAGCCCCCATCAGTTCAAAGCTATAGGGGCTCAAGGCTATAGGCATATGGCCAGTAGCTTGCGGCCCCCATGCACAGGACGAGGTCCAGCCCCGGGAGTGATGCCCGGCATCGGTCTCCGGATGTGATACTCGACTTCGCCGAGTATGGTCTCTCCTTTCTCATATATTTGCCTGTCTTTCTCTCTCTCGTTTGCTCTTTGGGCAATCACTTTTATACAATAGTCAATTCAATTTCTCTATTCGTACTCGATTGATCTTAACATATAACATTATCCATTTTCTGCCATTTGGACAAAATCACGTCAGTCCAGGCCAGTGTTTGGACTAGACTGATCGACCACCAACCGCAGACCGGGCAGGACCCAACCCAAGCATCGACAAAATCAACTCAGTCTGGACTGGGCTCAATGACTTCAAAGATTCCACGACTTGCGCCTCTAGCTTTTCCGCTTCCTTCGATCGCCCCTGGTTCGATATTATGGCTGCGAGGGTACTCATGCTGCCCAAGGTGGAGTGATGATCGTGGCCGCGCACCGTCTTATTTATTTCCATGACCTGTTCCTGCAGCTTCTCGGCCTCCTTCCATCGCCCTTGGTTCGAAAGTGTGCATACTAGGTGAGTCATACTTGCCAATGTATCGGGATGTTCTTGGCCAAGTACCCTCTTTCTTTTCTCCAGGACCTCGAGTTCCAGCTCCTCCGCTACTTTCCATTGCCCTTGCTTCGCTCTTATCGACGCGAGCTTTGACATCCTATTCAAGGTATAGGGATTCTCACGGCCGAGTATCCTCTTGCTGATCTCAATAACTTTCACCTCGCGCTCCTGGGCCTCATTCCATCGCCCCTGGTCTGAAAACATCTCCGATAGGCTTGCGATACTGGCCATGGTTTCTTGATGATCTTCGCCGAGCACACTCTGGAATTTCTCCGTCACCAGCACAAACAGTTCCTCAGCCTCCTTCAGTCGCCCCAGGTTTCTGTATGTCACAGCCAGGTATGCCATGCTAGTCAATGTAGAGGGATGTTCGAGGCCAAGTACCCTCTTTCTTGTCTCCATCACGGGTTTATCTAACTCCTCAGCTTCTTTCCAGCGCTTCTGGTCCCTGTACATCGATGCGAGATGGGCCATGCTGGTCAAGGTAGATGGATGATCTAGGCCGAGTACCTTTTGGAACTTCTGCACGACCTGCAACTGCCACATCATGGCATCATCCAATTGCCCCAGCTTGTGGTACGTTACTGCGAGGTTATTCATGCTTATTATGGTATCTGGATGATCATGGCCGAGTATCCGCTTGGTCATCTCGATCACTTGCACAAATAGCATCGCAGCCTCATTCAATCGTCCTTGGCTTGACAGTGTTGACGCAAGATTGGCCATGCCGGTCATGGTCAAGGGGTGATCTTGACCAAAAACTCTCCTGCATGTCTCTATGACTTTCATTTCGAGCACCTCAGCCTCCTTCCATCGCCCTTGATTTGCAAATGTTGATGCAAGGCTAAGCATGGTGGTCAAGGTAGAGGGATGCTCTTGGCCGAGTCCGCTCTTGAAAATCTGTAAAACTTGCACTTCAAGCTCTTCGGCCTCCTGACATCGCCCCTGGTTCCGGTATGTCGATGCAAGGTTTGCCATACTCGCCATGGTATGAGGATGCACTTTGCCAAATTTGCTCTTAAATGTTCCCATGACCTGTGCTAACAGCTCCTCCGCCTCTTTCAATCGTCCCTGATTCGTAAGTGCCGATGCGAGATTATTCATACTTGCCAGTGTATCAGGGTGCCCTTGGCCGAGTGCCCTCTTTCTACCCTCGGTGACCTGCACTAGCTGCTCCTCTGCCTCCTTCCATCGCCCTTCATCGACGTATGTTGATGCTAGGTTTGCCATGCTAGTCATGGTATCTGGATGATCTTCACCGAGTACACACTTATAAATCTGCACGGCCTGCATGAACAGCTGCTCGGCCTCCTTCCATCTCCCCTGGTTCCGATATGTCGATGCGAGGTTATTCATGCTGACCAATGTTGAAGGATGCCCTAGGCCGAGTTGCATCAGTTTTATCTGCACGGCCTGCTGCTGTATCTCCTCGGCTTCCTTCCATCGTCCCTCGTATGCGAATGTCGATGCGAGATTGCCCATGCTGGCTAAGGTAGTGGAATGCTGTTGGCCAAACACCCTTTTGGCTGTTTCCATAATCTGGTATTCTAATATCTTCGCATCATTCCATCGTCCCTGCTTAGAATATGTCATTGCGATGTTGTTCATGCTGGCGAGCGTAGAGGGATGCTCTTGGCCGAGTACACACTTTCTCGACTTCATGACCTGCAATTGCATCACTTCGGCCTCTTTCCATCGCCCCTGATCCCAATATATCCATGCCAAATCCGCCATGCTGGACAAAGTTGAGGGATGCACTGGCCCTAGTGCACTTTTTCGTGACTCCATGACTTGAGACTCCAGCTCCTCGGCTTCCTTCCATCGCCCCATGTGCCGGTATATACATGCGAGGTCGTGTTTGATTTCTTCGGCCAATTTTCCTGGAGTACACTCGCATTGCTTTAGAGCATGTTCGCTCAGCAATTGTGCATTTAGCCAATCCCTCCGTTGCATATGTGCTTCTGCAACCTTTAGGATTGATGGAATGTAAAATGGGTGACTAACACCGTCACCTTGTTCGATTTGCTCTCTGATCCGCGTCCACAGTGCCTTCCCTATTTCAACTTCTCCTAACGCACTCAGCAGATCTGTAAAGATACTGCATAAGATTAATCGAATGAAGTGGAGCTCTCCAAACTGTCGCGTCATATCGTTTATCTCTCTTTCGTGCTCTTGCCTTGCTTCCTCCAATTTATCCCATCCCCATGCCATATATTCATGAACCAAATCGACTGAAACCAGTCCACTGAGCCTGCACACACTACCTGTCGAGTAATTCGGAGGCAACACCGCTTCCTTTTCGTTCGTTAAATCGTCGAGTTGTTTGCTGCTTTTTTCAAGCCATATATGACATTTCTTGATATCTGACTGGACCCCGAATCCAATATGATAGCAAAATGCAAGTTGGAATGCAATACTAGCGGCAAATGGATGATGTTGATTTCTGAAGTACCTATTTTCAAGGCTTTCTCGAATTTGTCTCCGCACACGATAATCAGAGTTCACAAAGCTAGCAAGGTTTCCCGCAATCTTGAAGAAATAGTTGTCAGCAAACATGAACAATGAATACAATATGGATGAACTCCTACCTTGAAATCTGGTTGACCTGAATGCATTGGAAACGGTGATTGGCTACGATGTTGTGGTTCGGTCCTGAACTTGTCAGAAACGGTTGCAATTATCTTTAATGAAACTCACCATTCTTGGCCCAACAGTCCTACTAATTTACCGAAATCTGAGGTCCGTTTATTGGGGTCAAGCGGAACTGTGAAGCTGAAAAATTCTTTCAGAAGATTCCTATGTGCTGTATTCAGGTCCGCTAGGGGCACAGTTTCCAAGAGTTGATTGGCAAATTGTTCCACTTTATCTTCATCTTTGAGCTGCTCAAGCGATGTGCGGGTCCCGGTGGTTGATTCAAATCCGTATTGCTTACTATGCTGCAGATGACGCACGTTCCCCAATAGAAACCAAAGACACAGCATTCCAAACGAGTAGACATCAGTTTGTTTAGCTTCTGTAACTGTGAACTCCCCATGATGGTGTTCAGGAGCATTCCAAGGTCTTGACTTCGGCAGAAAAACTTTCCCGTCTACACCAGCGGAAAGTGTGGAATACCCGAAGTCGGTCATCTTGATTGTAGTCTTACCACTAGAGTCTTTGAAAACTAGCACATTTTGTGGCTTAATGTCACCATGAACCACACCTGTGTTCATATTAGCATTCTGAAGATTGATAACAACTGGAATGACCAACCACATGCATGTAAAGCCATGATGGCACTTCCAATGTTTGCACAGATTTTGAGCCGGTCATGAATCAACATATTCATGCCTTCACGCACGTTCATGAACTCCTTAAGGTCCCACGCTGCTTTCTCAAAGACCAACACAGGAACGGCTTTTTCAGTTCTACGCATAATTTCCCAACAAATACCCTCGAGGCTAACTATGTTAGGGTGACTGTGAATAGAGTGTTGACTCAAAATTAATACTTCCGACATCAACGGTAAAAAGTCCATGTCGGAATCTCCGGAATCGTGGAATCGCTTGAATGCGAGAGGCATATCTTGGATGTATGTCGACTGGCTGATAGTTCCATTCCCACCTTGGCCGAGATTACCGAGGGCAGGCTGCCACGTGATGGGAAGGTATTCGACATTGAATAGCTGGACAATTGAAAGAAATGCGACCAGATCGTTCTGCTCTACATCGTTTGGGCGTTTCGTTGAGGCAGAGTGGTGGGTAAACATTCCATCGGAATGAGTTACCAGTGAACCGTTGGGCGCTGAAAACATACTATAGTGTTTGTGGCGGGGTGTGCAAAAATATAACCGGTCCAGTGTAGAAAGATGGTGAAATGGTGAGACGCAGACCCGGTGTGCTATTTATGCAGTCAGCGTTTAGACTTGCACATTCCCTTGTGCCAGTGGGGGCGAAATAAAACCTGCAGAGTGCAAGCTTGCAATTACGTGGCTAGAGGAACTGGGAACAAGAGAAACTTACACAGACCATGTGCCCTGAGGAACAGAAGTTGGACATACGTCATCATGACACTCACAATAATCCTTGCTTTCAGTCGCATTTTATCCGTTGCTTGAACGCAGCGGATGAGGCTGCGTAGTCAAAATGGATTTCCGTGCAAGCCAGTGCTCTGTGCACTTGAGCCAATCAAACTATCTGCCCCACAAAAGGGAAAACACGTGGGGGTAGGTATATGCGACATAGTTCCCTGTGTCAGGCTAAATAGCTAGCGTACAGCACAATGTGCTACATGTGCACAACTGGTTATGTCACAGTTGTGCGCAACACGCTTGGTAACACCCTGCAAAAAAGTTTGGGTGAAAACCTTGCAGGGATCGACAACAACGAAGTGGTTGCCTATGACGCTCAGACGCGTCAGCATGCTGAGAAAATACTGACCAATGAGATAGACCAGCCGAGACACGTGGAATACGCAAAAAGCGGATAATACAATATCCTTTTCTGCGAAACATACGGCACATAATGCAGTCACAGACAAAATGATTGCAATGGGCTATCTTCCGCCGGGGATACCTGGCTTGCAGCAGCTGGTACATTTGAGATGAAGTTCCTTACAGTACTCTACCTATCTATCGAGGGAGTTCGGTGTACGACTATATACAGTACTTGTGTATGGCTTGTAGGCGTGTATCTGTACCCAGCTGTTCATAGCCAGCTAACTAGATCTCAGTAGCCCAGGGAGTCCATTCATCCCACCAGCATACCATCCGCCAGTATCTCTAAGTATAACAGAGACGGACCCAGGTACTCTGAACATATACACAATAGCAAAAGTGCCACACCACCACCACAACTGATAGCGAACAGGAAATTTAATATCATAAACTAAGCTTGCAAATACTCTTAGTAAAAATCTTCGTTTTTTCTAGCTGTTTTGGTGCCACAATGGCTGGATGAAAATTTAACACTAAGACAGCGTCATGTGGGAGTGTAGGTGCACGGTTTTTGGCAACCTGAAGCAAACGAGTGATGACGTCTCAATAGTACCAGTAATTATTAACTTCGCCCTGTGCATAGTTCTACATCCGGCTTTTTGGCGAATCCGGCGCACTGGGAACCTCCAGCTTCATGTAACTGGAATAGCGGAGGTGTTAAAAACCCATGCTTACGTCATTTATACCGGGCTGAGATCCAAAAGGAGTAAAGGAAGTCCGAGAGAGAAGGACAGAAGCCATTCAATCGACTTCCTCCAACTCCCGAATCCCATCTTAGTTATGACCATCCACTCCCGCATTCTCCCTAGCTCGCATCTGGCGGTACCAAGCCCTATCTCGATTGAGGTCGTTGCAGTGCAGGGGTAATCGCGGTGGAATCACCGACCAACTCTTTAAGCGTTCCTGTGGTTTTCTGTTAGCTCCCAGTTCCCAACTCTGCTGCATGGATGTCGAGGATCAGCTCAACCTCTCAATTCGCTGTCATTGAATATCATCGGTCAATATGTATCATAGCTTCCCCTTGTGATTAATCGTACATGTTCGTTGTCAGCATTTCAAGCTACAGCCATTGGCAAAAAAAATCGGGAAATGCACAAGATGACAAGGGGTTTGCATATCGCATTTGCATGTTCTATAATCTACACTACATGACCAAAAATACACACTTAGCATTGAAACCTTCTACCAGCCCAATAGAAAGCTAACCCACCATCATCTCACACATGCATATGCAGCACCTTCCCTCTTGTGGGCGACACTTTCCTTTGCACGGTAAAGTCGCACGAATTCCCGATTAAAGCTCCCGATGGCTGTATCTATTGACTCAGAATTTCGCCCGACAAGCCTACAAGCTTCTGGAATGGCCTGGAAAGCCATCGGTGCTACTGGAAAGAACTGAAGAGTGGTTGCTAATACCATCGAAGATACTAGCATGTACCGGAGAGTGATTTCTAATGTTCTGGCTAATCAGTATAGTCTGATTCACGAACTATCACTCTTCACCTCGTGTATATGCAGTGTTGCATGAACCTGACCAAGCTGAGCTTCAGCTGAGCTGATGTCAGGGTACACAGCCGGTAGGGCATAAGGCACCCAACTACCTTGTCTATATCTCGAGTCTTACTCCTGCTCTCCAGTCTCTATCTTAAGTCTATTCACGCGGTTATCCTCTTCCATATTTCAACAGGTTATGACCCCGGTGGTCGCCTTTCTCTCTACACAAAACTCGATTCTATTGTTACACAGATATCTCACCATATCATCAAACCCTAACCCTTCGCTCCTTCGCCGCCACCACCACCGCCACCCCAATGTCATCATCCGCTCTCCACCATCTCGTACCGAAGCTTACTGGCGCCAACAATACAACAGGGCAGCGAAGATGGAGATGGTCCTTATTCCAGATGACCTTTGGCCAATTGTTTGTGAAGAGCGACTACGACCAACAATCACCCAATCCGGAAGTGCCAGCACTGGTCGAACACGCACCAGTACCACCGGTCCAGCAAATGATACTGAAGCTGTCCCAAAGTAGGATGGCGATGCGCCCAAGGCATCCGCCAATATATTCCTCTGTTCAGACGAACGAGCAGAAACTATATTCGAAATCCAGTTGACCTCTTGAAGAAGCTGCAGCAAATCTATGAGCAAAATGGATTCTCTTCATGTTTCTATCTTCGAAGGAAGTTTTTTGCATTATGGCTGGCTGACTATTGTTGAGATCAATCGAGTACGAATAGAGATATTGAATTTACTGTCGTACAAAAGTGATCGTCTAAAGAGCACAGAGAGAGAAAGACAGGCAAATATATATGGGAAAGAAGAGGACACACTCGGCGAAGCCGAGTATCACATCCGGAGACCGATACCGAGCATCACTACCAGGGCTAGACCTACTCCTCGGCATGGGGGCTGGTGGCGGCCCATCGGGGCCGCAAGCCACCGGCCTCATGCCCGCAGCCTTAGGCCGAACGCTACACAAGTCATCGGGCCAAATCCCGTGCCAACAACTATTTGAGATCGGAATCCAATGAAGGCAATGTGATGACCCTCTACCTTGATCTCTATGCCAAACAGTTACGAAAAGCTGGAGCAACAATTGATAATGAAACTAAAGCCTCAGTCTTACTTGGTGGTCTTCGAGATACATACAAAAGCTTTGAGGTAGCGACTACTCAATCATTCTGCTAGCATGCCGATGATGTTGACTAAGGGATTTAGCCCGCAGGCTATTGAGACTAAGGTATGCACGAGATTTAGCGGGCTTGGTACGGAGACTATTTCCCCGCTAACCTCGGGCTTGGTGCGGAGACTATTTCTCCGCCAACCTCGGGCTTGGTGCGGAGACTATTTCTCCGCCAACCTCGGGCTTGGTGCGGAGGCTATTTCCCCGCGAGCCTCGGGCCTGATTAGTATTTTCTCTTAGTGCTTTTGATTAGTGCTTTCTCTGATTGATTCGCACTTAGTGATTGAGATGATTTCTTTCTTTATATATTTGTCTATCTTCTCTCTCTCTGTACGATAGACAGTTCAATCAATCATCATCTCTCTCACCCTCATTTGATTGTCTCATCAGATGATGATGAAATCGATGTGGAGCGCCTTGTCAACCAGCTCTGGAATGAAGATCGCCGCTAGAAGGGCGAAAATGACCCAATAGAATTTGGTAACTCCAGTATAGGATCCGCTTTCAATTCAAACCGCAAGCGTTTATGGCCACAGTGATGAGACAATCAAATGAGGGTGAGAGATGATGATTGATTGAACTGTCTATCGTACAGAGAGAGAAGAAGATAGACATATATAGAGAAAGAAATCATCTCAATCACTAAGAGCGAATCAACAAGAGAAAACACTAAGAGAAAGCACTAATCAGAAAGCACTAATCAGAACCCGAGGCTCGTGGGGAAATAGCTTCCGCACCATGCCCGAGGATGGCGGAGAAATAGCTTCCGCACCAAGCCCGAGGTTGGCGGAGAAATAGTCTCCGTACCAAGCCCGAGGCTGGCGGGGAAATAGGCTCCGTACCAAGCCCGCTAAGTCTCGTGCATATCATAGTCCCAATGGCCTGCGGGCTAAATCCCTTAGTCAACACACAGTGTGGTCAACCGTCCCGTCCGTCCGACATCACCCAGGATTGGGACGGGACGGCAACTCTCCGTCCGTCCCCGGGACGCTGCTGACATTTGGATCATGGACGGGGACGGATCAGTTCCGTCCCCGGCAGTCCCTGGCGGTCATCTACCGACATCCATGGACTTTGTTCAATGTACATCATAAAAATAATATAAATTTGGTATATACTTGAATGTAGGTTCATCGATGTATAGATAAATATGGCTGAGCATCGTCAGCCCGTATCTCCAGCCCCGTACCATCAGCCTGTATGTCAGCTTGTACCTCTAGCCCCATATCCATAAGCCCGTATGTCAGCCCGTATCCATTAGCCTTACAAAGTTCTAAATATGTGAAGTTCTTGGGTTTCATCTAAATATAACTGTAACCGCCCAATGACGCCCGGGGACGGTGGATGTCTCCCGGGGACGGTGATTCTATCGTCCCCGGCCGTTGTCGGTCGTCACGCCGTCATTTATAAGCTCGGACGGGACGGACGGATTTGCGCCGTCCCGTCCGTCCTGGCAAGAACTCGGACGGCACTACCGTCCCCGGCCGTCGGACGGGACGGTTGACCACACTG
>Ga0307514_10004231_pt1 | contig 13289 bp, 7 predicted proteins | sample 16_EM_MG_FD_203088 | JGI IMG/M metagenome (GOLD analysis project Ga0307514, IMG submission 203088) | Populus trichocarpa ectomycorrhiza microbial communities from riparian zone in the Pacific Northwest, United States - 16_EM | ecosystem: Host-associated > Plants > Roots > Unclassified | place... | reverse complement strand
CACCACCACCCAAGGTCAAGTCACCTCCACCACCCAAGGTCAAGTCACCACCTCCACCACCACCCAAGGTCAAGTCACCTCCACCACCCAAGGTCAAGTCACCACCTCCACCACCCAAGGTCAAGTCACCTCCACCACCCAAGGTCAAGTCACCACCTCCACCCAAGGTCAAGTCACCACCCCCACCACCCAAGGTCAAGTCACCACCCCCACCGCCACCAATGGTCATGTCACCACCACCACCAATTGTCAAGTCACCACCGCCACCAATGGTCATGTCACCACCACCACCAATTGTCAAGTCACCGCCACCACCAATGGCCAAGTCACCACCACCACCAATTGACAATTCACCGCCACCACCACCAATGTTCAAGTCACCACCACCACCACCTCCATCACTACCAAAAGGCACTTGCCCTAGAGATACCTTGAAGTTGCAAGCATGCGCAAATGTGCTGAATTTGTTGAAAATCTTTGTTGGTGAAAAAGAAAAGGCCAAATGCTGCAGCCTCATTGATGGTCTTGTTGATCTTGATGCTGCTGTTTGCCTTTGCACTCGAATCAAAGTTGATCTCCTGGGCCTTATTAAGTTAGACGTTCCTGTTGCCGTGGAGTTGTTGCTCAACGAATGCGATAGGAAGGTCGCGGAAGATTTCAAGTGTCCGCCCTCCTAAGTCCTTCAGTTTAATAAATTGCCGCGTATAATTTAGCTTTCCTTGCTATCTATCCCCACCTCATTTTATTGTTCTTTGGACTTTAGTAGCAAGGCTTTTGCTGGCTCGTGCCTTAAACATTGTTATGTCAAAAACGCTGTAATTTGCGATTAGTGTAGTGACTAGCTTGAAAGGCTCCTTTTGCCCTTTCTTCCTAGCTCGTAATCTATTTCTAATATTATGCTGCAATAATACGAAGTTTGATTTATGTTCTCGCGCGTTTTCTTTTTTCTTTTAGTAAGCTGACATATGCCCTTCGTGCGTGTGAGTTCTACCATTCACTAGGGCCGGGGTGACATCGGTAGGTAAATTGTCATTGACTTACCACTGTTGCATTTATGCCCTTGCATTTAACGTGGAATATCAGATTACTAACTGGGATAAGATCAGAGAGGTTCTGATTTTATGAATTATGCCACAATGGAGCATGGGCCGCATGCATGCAGTCAAAATTATGCACAAGCAAACCATATCTCATACGTGTATGCAGTTGTTTGGGGTGGTGGTTATTCTAGCTAATCTCACTCTGCAATATTGTGATTGAAAGTCGTGAAATACTTCAGAAAAGAATTGAGTTTTTTCAAGCCCGCGGATTGGTGCTGCAAAATACTTGTAAACACATGAAACATTCTGATATTTAAGTTAGTAAGATGTAAGAACAGAAAAATAATATGCGTTAAATAAAAATAGCAGGAAAATATAAATGAAATTGTATGTTTTAGGAAATCTTGAGTGATCGTTCGTAGTTTTAAAAATTATTTGGTGTTTATTTGTAGTTTTATTAGAAGTTAAATGGTTGTTGATGGTTCATGAAATTGTTGGGTGGTTAATGATGATTCTTAGAATTGTTGGGAGATTGATGATCATGTATAAGATTGCATGACCAAGCCTTTAATGGTTGTGTATGGCGCCCAAGACTTATATGACCTTCTTATCCTTACATGTGACTAGGGTATTTATATACCATATTCTTGAATTTACTATATGAAGAAGGAAATAATTTTCCTAGAAAATTATGTCATCGCATGTTGGGCCAAACTTGCCATTGGAAGAGATATTGATGACAATATTTTCATAGAAAGTTGAGAGTTGGTATGCTATGCACATCATTAATTGGTAAAGATATTGGCAATTACAATATTAGGACATAACCATTGATTAGAAAAGCGGTGTATGCATTGCATTGAACAAATTATATGCATGGAAAGTTTATGTGCACGACTCATAAAAACTTGAAAAAATGCATAAAGATGTGTGCCAGGATAAGATTAGAAAAAACAAGGTGAGTTGGGGTCCGAAATTCCAGGTTTCTAGCCATTGGGTAAGCTCATACGACCTCAAACAATCAGTATGGCTGGCATGTACGTGCAATCTTTTTTTTTTAATATAATTTTTCTAATCATCACAAACCTTATCTTTAACTTTAATGATATTAAATGTAATTGGTCTTAATGAAATTATCATTTAATAATTAACTTCAAATTTACTAAAATTTGTGACCTAGTATACATACTTGTGTTTTTATTTAGAAGTAGGATAAATACTTGTTTAAACTATAAAGTAATTTATTTTGCTTTGCTTTCTATAAGGTTATCTTGGTCTCATGAACCAAGTTATGAGTTTGCAGGTTAACCTGGGTAGACTCAGGTCATTTTAAGGTGTCCTTTTTTTAGATTGAGTTTTTTTTTTAATTTCATCATTCAACAATGAGTTTATTGAGAATTGATTTTTATAATTTATTTCAATTTTATTTCTATAGAGTTATCTTAGTCTCATGATCTAAATTAGAGGTTTGGCAAGCTAACCCATATTGAATCAGGTCTTCATGGTTTACTTTCTAAGAGGATAGTCTGATCTCATAACCCGATTAATAGGTGTGGCGTGTTAACCTGACTTGACTCGGGTTATTTTTTGTGTTTTTTTTAATTGAATTTTTTTTCAATTTCATCATTCAATATTGAGTTGGTAATAAATTAAATTTCATAATTTATTTTGATTTACTTTCTCTGAAGTTATCTTATGACCCGAGTTTTAGGTTTGACAAATTAACTCGGATTGAATCAAATTGTTTTTTTGGGTCTTTTTCTAAATTAATTTTTGTTTTACAATTTCATCCTTCAACACTGGATTGATTAAGGATTGAGCTTCAAAATTTATTTTAATTTGCTTTATTTAGGGTTATCATGGTCTCATCACTCAGGTCATAGATTTGACAAGTCAACTCGGGTTGACTCAGGTTGATCAAATATTTTTCTGTATCAATATTTTTTTAAAAAATGTCATCTTGAATTTGTTTTAGTCAAACTACGATTTTATCGGCCACTCAGGTTGTCTTTAGACCTACCAAGTCAATCAGGTCACATTAAGTTAATCCCTGTATGATTTACATTTTTTCTACTATAAAAACATTAGTAATGGTTGAATATTTTTTACATTAAAAAAAAATGGATCCAACTTGCAGCATAGCGCAAGCCAACAATCTAGTATTTGATGAAAGAGCATGTATTGTATAGTTTATCATAACAAAACCATTCTATTTAAATTATATATCCAATATTAAACAGGAGAACATATAAGTTTAGATAAAAGCATGTCTTGACAAACTTGAAATCAAAACTAAAAACATATAAAGATTCTAGCATGCATACAAAACATTTATTTAAAGAAGCATAAGATATAGAAATACAATTCTAGTATGCATATTAATATGTTTTAATTAAAATAAAAAAAGATACTTGTTGAAACATTTTAAAATAACAAAGCTTTTGTTGTTATCAATGATAAATTCTTTATTCTTAATACTTTATTTTAAAATAACAAAGTTTGCTGGTAAAAAAACAAGAAGAAAGAGAAGTACACGGTAACTGTAGGTTGCATTGACTTGCAAAATCAAATTTGGTTCGACTTATCAATAAATGCTTTCGAAGTTGTTTGTTGTTGTGTTTTATCTTATTATTTTAGTACATTTTAAAAGTATATTTGATAAGAAAGAACATTAAATTAATTATTTTTCAGTGTTTTTCAAATCAAAAGTGTTTTTTATTAAATAATAAATCGTGGTCACCAAAAAGTAGAATATTCAAACTTGCAAATATCAGATCCTGACTGATGTGCAGAGGATTCTTTTAATCACCGCTATAGACATGAGAACGAGAAACTTTGACGAGTTAGATATGCGAAAGATTATTGTATGTGGGAGACAACTAATCAATACAGGAAAATTATAGCAACAGTGAAAGATACTTGAATAAAGTCTTCCAAGAGGGAGGTTGAGCCAAATTAGTCACCTCCATTTTTCCCGGCTTCATGGTTCACGCTGAGGATTTTAATAGCCAACTTGTGCCCTTCTCCTCCCCTTGAATCTCGTCCTCTTCACTTCGGTGAGATCTACCTATACCTATAATTGCCGCAAGGATGGCCTAGAGTTGAAAGCATGTGCAAATGTGCTGGGTTCGGTGAGGCTTGGAATTTGATCTCCACGAACATATCCTTCCTGTAGCCTAGTTGAAAATCTTGTCAATCTTGAAGCTGCTGCTTGTCTCTGCACTGTCATCAAAGCTAGCGTCTTCGACTTTATAAAACTAAACATTCCCGTTTCTATGCGTTTACTCCTCTGCGACTGCCACATGAAACCTCCAGATAGATTCTCGTGAAGAAGAGCGGAAGATATCAAGTTTATTATAAATTAAAATCTTTAAAAATCAATAACATCATAACTTAACTACAGGAGACACTCAAAATATTTCATGTTATTCAAGCTAAAATACAAGCTTTGTATTTATATTAGTGCTAGTCTTTGTTAAAATACTAGCTACACAGCTCTATTTATATTAATATTTGATCTAAACCCAATAAAAATATAAAATTCCTAAATTAAATAAGAAAAAATAAAATTTATAAACTAAAAAAAGAAATATAAACTCAATTAAACTAATCGGTTTCCTCGAATTAGACAGAACTCATTTTCAAGTTTAAATTGTTCTCACCTCAATCTTGTGGATATCTAATCAAGGCTCTCCAATCTTTTTTCTTTCTTCATTTTAGGTGTATTATAGTTCTATATTTCAACTCTAGTCCCTTTATATTACATTTTACATTAGAAATATCATTATTTCTTTCTCATTAGCTTCTAAAATAATGAATTGCAATCCTCAAACATGTTTCATCAACATGTATTGCATCCATACTTTAGCGGGGTGCGCGCAACGCGACATCGTTTGGTGACGGTAGAGGCTTTTGTCGTGCCTCTTGTGTGAGATGTGGTGTTGGAAAGGTTTTTTGATTTAATCATAAAATTATGATTAATGTTGAGGAGTCGCCACCTAGTATATGGTCATTAGGAACCTATAGTCTGCGAGAGTCTGGGTAGGTGACTGGTTGTGCAAGGGGAAGACGCATCACCCCCATTACACCCTACCTAAGGTAAACTGCATTGTTGTTTGATTGTTTTCTAGATCGAGTTTTTATTCGTTGGTCTTTTCTAAAGTTCAAGACATATCTCTCTTCATGAGAGAGTTTCTACCTTATCGAGTTAAATCCTAACCGTTCTAAAATCTTAATTTTAGCATCGCATTTATTTACACCTTGTATCTTTAATTATACCTGAGAGTGTACTTTATCGTATAATTTTACACCCCACAAATATTAAAGTCTATATTTGGACCCTAAAAAAAGATTGGAAAAATGTTTTTGATATTTTAACCAAACCCTAATGAATGATCATAAACTGGTTATGACATCCATTTTTTTGGATTTTCAAAACATGAGAAAATGCAATTTCTTAATGAAAATATGCATTGAAAATTTTTAGGATTTGACCATATGCATGAAAACAAAATATTTTTTTTTTGTTTTTGAAAAGGGAAATTAATTTAAAAGTATTTGAGATTTTTTATAAAAAAAGTTTTGAATTTTTTTGAAATATTTCGGAGAAAACCGGGTATTTTAATACCGGATTTTTATTTTACAGTGTAAATATACAACCCGATATTATGCAAAATTGGTAGAAAAATATTTGAGAAAATCATAATTTTTTGAAATGATTTTTGAATTTTTTTTGGATTTTTTATATTATAATATATATTATTATAAATAAATATATATACTAAATATACATGGACTGGGTCGGCCCAACTAACTGGGCCGAGCCTAGGAACTTTGGGTTGGGCCAAATCCTTTTCTTTATGGGGTCGGACCGAACCCAAATGGTTTGGCCCAGGCCCGCATGGTTGCTAGCCCGACCCAGCAACCATGCTAATTAATTATGTTGCATGCAGAATGAGAATTCGTTCTGCATGCAGCAACTTGGTTGCAGCAAAGGAGGGGCGATGCTACCTGATGCTGGAGTGGCTAAATGGATGCCTGGCTGGTCGAGACGGGGAGGGACAAACGTGAGGACGGTGGCTGAGGCTGTGGCAGAGATGATGACCGGTGGCAGAGCAGAATGAAAGAAGGAGATGAAAATCTACAGGGGGAGAGGGACCGGTAGTCGCAGTGGCTGTTCTACCACTGATGAGGATTTGGGTTCGCAAGGAGGCTGCGCTGTCATATGTTGGTGGAGGAAAAAGGTGTCTGTGGGGTCTTCAGGGGCTGAAGACACGGTGGAGAGAGAAGGAAGGGAGGAAAATGTTGGGTGGGAACCGGGGAATGACTGGTTTTTAGCCGACTTTGGACCCGATTTTCTCCTTACCCAGGCCATGAAATGCACCCCTATTTATAGGAGGTGGAAGAGGGACAATGTGTCTTTAATGGTGCCAAATCGTGGCCTTTGGTTTGACTGTAAAGGATCCCAACCGTTGGTTCAAAGTGTGCATCGTGAGTTGTCAAATCTGCAGGAAAAGACCGTCTGAGTTGGCCTCTTTAGGCCGGGGTCGGTGTCACGTTAATAGGCCTGAACGTACCATACTCGAGGATATAGGGATGTTAGGTGACCATTGTGGTGCATGTGTTATCAAATTTGGTGGACATATGAGGTATTAAATGCACCTTAAAAGTAACTCCTTAGCTGTCATTTTGGGTTGAAAAATGAAGAAGATAATGAATAGTGAGCAGACGATGCGTTGTCTGGTCCTTTTTAAAAAAAAATGCAAAAACGACACCGTTTTGGGTTAAATAAAGGAGTTTTGTCAAACTTCAATTGAGTCCTTCCTCTTTCATATCTGTTCAATTGCACCCCTAATTAACCCTAAACCTTTGATTTAGTGCAATTTAGCACCTGCCGAATGTCAATTGGAACCCCAAATTTGCGTGCCTTTTGCGCTTTGGTCTTGACCTTGGTTTTATGCAATTTAACCCCTAATTGACTCCAAAACTTCAATTTTCCTGCAATTTAGCCCATGATTCAATCGATTAGCTTGATAAAAATTAAATTTGGTTTCTTAAAATTTTAATTTTCTCAATTAAGCTCAAATTAGACTCCCAAGCTTATTTTTTCACCAATTAAGCTCTAAATAAAATTAATTTGACCCATTTAAAGTATAATTATGTCCTTGCACTTAATTAAATCCTTCAATTGGACCCAAATTAATTCTTAAACATAATTAAAATTCAATTTGACCCATGATTAAATCAAATTGGCCTATTAAAAATTTGATTATGTCCTTGGACTTAATTTTTATGCAAATTCATCCAATAATCATTTAATTTGACTTTAAATTTGTATTTTTTCTTCATATTTGGGCATAATGGGGTACAATTAGGCCTTGAATTTCCTTCAAATTTGCAGCTTGGTTTTTATGTATTTTTTGGAATCCTCCCTTGTCTTCTTTCTTCACGTCGCTAACCTTTATTTTAATTTTAATTTTTTTATTTTTATTTTGAAAGAAAATGAATTTTGAGGAATGACCCAGAATTGGGTTATGACACATGCAATCCTTGAATAAATATACCTTTGTAGTAATATTAAAATTGTAGTTAAAATGATCAATACCGATTAAATCAATAACTTTCTTTTGTTGAACATTTTTCATGTTTCATTTGCACTTAACCTCTAGCTTGTTAATAAGAAAACCATTAATGACATCATTACTTCCTTTACTGTCATTATTTATGTCAAATTAACGTCATAACCATATCAAAATAAATATCATAAATTGGTTCAAAATCTCTTCTTATTTGTTTTCTTGATTTTCTTTCCAAAATTAATTAATTCTGACTGCTAACTTCTAGCCTTGTTTCCTTAAGTAGATTGATTTATTTTAAGAAAGTTAAAAAATTATATCAAAAGATGTTTGGAATTTGAAATAGATCTTTTAAAATGATCGAGATGGACTGGAAGAGGCTGAAATAGTAACAACAATACTGGAAAAGTTGATAGCAACAGCTCGAATTATGTCATGTCATTTGGAATAATGACAAAAAAAGGAGGCACGTTGATATGTCTGCCAAAAACAATATCCTCTTATTCTTTATCTTAGTGGTGGCAATGCTGGTCATGCCTTTTGATAAGGGAGACCCAGTCATTCAATGTTTGGCCAATTCTTTCTCCTCTTGTTGTTTTATATATATATATTCAACCTTTCAACATGTTGTTGGGCTTGATGATGTGGTGGGGGGGAATGTCTCCACTAGTAGGAGGTGGCGCAACCTGAAGGGTGGTCCACCGCCTCCCCCCCCCCACATGATCATTGCTATTTAAAGAAGTATATCCAACACTTGAAAGTTTTGGTAGTATATTGTTTCTCTATTCTCTGTTTTTTTTAATTGATTTTTTTAATGAGAAGAAGCTGGGGTAATTGGCTAGATAGTGAGGAGAGATGAGAGAGGTTAGGGTTGTTATTGGAGAGAGAGAGGGATGAGAGAGGTTTTTTTATGGGTTGGTTTGTGATATGGTGGCTAGGGTTTTTTTTTTCTCTTTCATTATCTCTTCCTATGATGGCTAGGGTGTCTTTTATGGCTAGAGTTTCTCCTTCTTCTTTTTTAACATCTCCCCCACCCTCTTTATTTTTCTCAAGAATTCACTCATCTATTTATGGCTAATAAATTGTCACTTTCTTTTTAATTGTTTGGTCCCTAAGGAGACATTTAGAGTGGAGGAATTCCTTATTTGAGACTCAAAACTCATATGACTTTGAGGATGTGTCATAAGAAGCATCTCAATAATCTATGATTTGTATTGGTAGGCAAAATTAAAAAAATAGGATTCACCACTTAATTTTATGATAAATAGAAACTCAAATTGGTCTTCAGAGTTCTAGGCAATGAGATAGTTATGTAATAAAGAAGATTATAATCACCCTGTAAATCTTATTTAAGACAAACTGCTTTGTTGCTTGTTTTTAATGATAAGAGAGAAAATAAAATTCATGATCCATAAAAAATAATAAAAATATCTTCACCTAATATTTTTCTCTTACTTATATTTCTTAATTTTTTTTAAAAAAAATAGTCCTAAAAAGTAACTAATAGGATATTATTAGTTACTCTCTAAGCACTATATATTTTTTTTAATCTTAAAAATCGATATTAAAAATTTTAAATTTCATTACAATTACTTGTTAAGCATAATATTAGAATTAAAAACCTATATATAGTATGCGAATGGCAGCTCAGTCATCTATAAAAGGAATAAATAGCCTTGGAGAAATGTTTGATAAGGGGGAGTCAGTCAACTCCTTAGCCCTTATATATTTTAGGAGTTGGATTCGAAATCCATGGGCTAATTATTAATTCTCCCACTGGACCATTACTAGATAAGCCCGTTACCCGCCTTTTTCTCAAATGTCCAGAACCCATTTCCCACTTCACTTCTGTACATGGCTCAACGTCTAAAAAGGCCGTTGTGATTAATTAGCATAACCAAACAGACAAAATATTATGAACACAATATACCTTTCCTTTCTTTCTTGTTTTTTCTTGTGTGGCCAGGGGGATCCATACTAAGCTTTTGTGACTAAATGTACCTTTTAGAGTTGTCCTGTGATTTTTATTGTATGGAATGTGGTTTTTTTTAATTGTTATTTATTTTTATTTTTTTTAATTTTCTTTTTTATCATTTGATTTCATTTAAATTTTATATTAACTTTAGTCCTCATTCTTTTGATTGTTACTTTTTTTTCTTATCTTTTCTTAATTAAATTTATTTTTCAATTGCATCCCGCAACATTTAATTTAATCTTTATGTTAATTTTGATCCTCATTCTTTAGAATGCTATTTTTTTGTTCTGGATAATTTTTTTTATTAAATTTTTTATTAATTTTACCCCTCATTATTTGATTTATTAGAAATTTAACTTATTAAATCATATTATAAAATTATTAAATTATAAAAAAATTTAAAAATCATATTATTAAATTAATCAAGTTTATTAAATCTAGTCATGTTTGGATCTCAAATTTTTCTTATTTTTTTTAAAAAATTAGTGTCGTCTGAACATTTTTTTTTTTACATAAGAAAAAGCTTCACTTGATCCACAACGGGCACCTATAATAATTTTTGATAATTTTAATTTTATAGCTTGTGAGCCAGAGGCTTTTGCAGATGAACAAGGCATGCATCGGTTCAGTTCAATGCATTATAACGTGAAGAATAATCTGTCCTTGTCTACCACAAGTGAACAAACAAGTAATCCTGGAAAATCAATCGACATGAAAAGCTGCAACCATCAAATCACCGTTTCGAACAATACAAGATTAGTCTTCAATATGCCTTCATGAAGAAGAAGAAGAAGAAGAGAAGGTATTATCTTCGATTTGAAGACATAGTTGGAGCATTAATTAATGAGATTATTTTGCATGTGTGAGAGAGCATCGACAACTCAAAGTAGGTTTGATATTGTAGTAGCACGGTGGTTTAAAATATTTTTTTGTTTAGAAATATATTAAAATAAAATTATTTTTATTTTTAAAAAATTATTTTTAATATCAACATATTAAAATAATTTAAAAACATTAAATAATTACTTTAAATAAAAATATTAAAATTTAAAAAAATATAATTTAAAATCACATTCTCAAATACTCGTGATAATTACAGAAAGCTCCAAATCCACCATGTTGGAACGCTGGTTGTGTCTAATTTGTAACTTGTCCAATGTGCCGACATGCATGGATGGGTCACAAATATAGATTTTTTTGAGAGCCAAGCCAACTAGCGCATGACCTTCATCTGTAAAACCCTCGACCCTCCACACCATCCATTACAGTATCGTTTCTTAAATATTATCAACCTAGATTACTTCCTATCAAAATTTATTTGAATATAAAAAAGTTTTGAAATAATATTTTTAATTGTTGAGACAACATGATATTAAAATGATATATTAATTATATATTAAAATGATTTAGGTCAACTCAAATTAACTTGTTAAACATATAATATAACTACTAGATTCAACTGAGTTCAATAATATATTAATTAATATGGTGAATATATTAATTATTCATTAAATATCATAATATCATAATATGTTATAATATGTTATCATAATATCACAAAATGAAATTAATTATTCATTAAATATCATAATATGTTATACAAATAGCAATTGAGTATAATTTTGTTTTAAAAAATAATTCTTTAGCTCATGCATTTCATGTGGTGAATATATTGATTACTATATTTTCCATATCTTTAATTATTAACCTGGTTGCATATATATATATATATATTTTTTTCTTATATTTTTTTTGGAAACCAAAAATAAATCTTAATTACCAATTCAAATATCTAATGAAAAAAAAATTATAAACTTCTTGGTCGTAATATAATCACATTTTCTCTTTTATGTTTTATTGTTTTATGAAAATTTCCCTCAAATCACCAAAAGAAGAATTAATTAAAATAACAAAAAAAAAGAAAAAAAGAAAATTAAAAACCCTATATAAAAAAAAAAGACCGAGTGGCCCAACGCATCTCGACCTTTAAAAAAAGTTCAAGTGCATGAGCTTTCCAGCTCAAGCTCGTATGTTTGAGACTGTTTCCTTATATTTTATAAGGGTGGACAATATGTCATTTTTCACTCCTGTTTTTTTTATATAAAAAAAAAACGTCTCAACTGCTAGAATATCCAATAACCACTATGGTGGTTAAAAATTTAGGGGAAGGATTCTTTTTGTCACAATTTCAATTTTTTATGCCATTTTCACCTAAAAACATCTCGAAAACAACATACCACCTGACTGACCTAAAATCATTAAAACAAAATCAAAATGAATTGAGTAAAAAAAAAAACCTAAATTGAACTTGATCTCCATTTACAAGAGTGTTTAGAGAAAAAAAAATCATCACCATCAAACTCCCCTACTGAATGGAAATTATTGACATCAAAAACAATAATTTTTATCACCAAAAAATAGTTAAATCAATGACTTTCTCTCTTGTCATCATTTTTATAAGACTTTATCTCTCTTCTTTTCAACTCAGCAATGAAAATACAAAAAAAATGAATTTTCATATTAAAATTGAAACAATAAAAAATATGGGGACTCTAGAGAAAGAAGAAATGGTACGAGGGAGAAAAAAAAATCCATACCAAATAAATTGGTAAAGGACTTTCTTTTTATTTTACACTTTGACCCCTTGTTTTTATAATTTTCTTTTTCCCTAACAAATTTTAACAAATTAATCATTAATTTGACCACTAAAAGTTATATTTTTTTTATTTTTTAGATTAATACATTAAAATTATAAAAACAAATATTAAAAAATATCAATTTAATATTTCTCAGGCAACATAACAAATTAAAAAGCATATTAAACCACAAAAATAAACACACCCTTAATAACCTATCACATGTATCAAACTGTGATCGCTAGTGTGCATCACGTGTAGGCAACTTTAACAAATTGATGGTAGGATATTGACATTCCAAACAAGATAAGGGACCAAAATCAGATTAAAATAAAAGGTAGAGACTAAAGTTCCAATGTACTGAAAATCCAGGATAGTTTTTTTTTTCAACTGAAATATAATTAACGCGTAACTATCCAGCGTTGTTCGTTTACAGAGTGAAAAGCTGGAAAGCACAGAGGATTGTTCACGGGATTGAAACTTGTGTACTTAATACTCATCAAGGACATAAAATTTATTGATTTCTTAATTGGGTTTATTTTATAACGAACAAACAAACATTTGATAGGAGGTCAAATGACATGTCGTTTTCGCATCATTAGGTCTCAAAAACACACAGAAACAAGTATATATATTCAACACGTTTAGGGCGGCCATATATCATCATTAACTTCTTGAAAACTAAGCGTTTTAATTGGTAAGTTTGAATCAAACAAAATATGGAATCTTTGCCTTTTCGAGCAGCGGGGAAGTGAAACGGAAGGGAATGTTAACTGTTTTTCTTTTTGCATGTGACCATGAAACGCGTTTACCTTAAGCAAAGTTCTCAGTCACGGGCTGAAGTTGCAATCGACTTTATGGAATGTATTGGTGCTCTTGATCAATGAACTAATTGAGCAGTGCTGTCTTTTAACAGCTACTTCCATCAGTAGAAGTGCTCCAAGGAATAATTAGCAACAGTTCTGGAAAATAAAGACATGCTTGTTGTCTCCACTTAGTGCGATCCAAGCTCGATTATTGTCGTGGCTTTGAATTAGTTTTAATTTTCTTCTGAATATATTTT
>Ga0307514_10004230_pt1 | contig 13290 bp, 12 predicted proteins | sample 16_EM_MG_FD_203088 | JGI IMG/M metagenome (GOLD analysis project Ga0307514, IMG submission 203088) | Populus trichocarpa ectomycorrhiza microbial communities from riparian zone in the Pacific Northwest, United States - 16_EM | ecosystem: Host-associated > Plants > Roots > Unclassified | place... | reverse complement strand
TTGTCGTAGGCCGAGTTGTTCACCTCCATCGGGATCTCCACCGTGTGCGCGGCGACCGTGCCGTGGAAGGCCGCGTACTGCGGGGTGAAGATCGGCGGCCAGTCGTCCCAGCCCTCCGCCTGGTCCCGGAACGGGATCTGCGCGGGCTCGACACCGTCCTTCGCGGGCGTGTAGCCGAGGCCGTTGACGGCGGCCTCCATGCCGAGCGCGTTGGCGTAGGTGTTCTTCAGGAAGAGGTCGTACTCGTAGTTCTCGCCGTGCGGGGGAGTGGTGGGCTCGATGAGCGTGCCGTTGACGTAGCCGTGCAGGTCGAGCATGACGGCCGGCTGCTTGTCGATCTCGATCTGCCGCATCGCGCGCGTCTCGGACTGCGAGGCGGTGACGAAGTCCCGGTTCAGGTCGAAGCCGTTGGCGTTCGCGCGGGTGCCGGCGATCCGGCCGTCAGGATTGGCGGTGATGTTGAAGTAGAGACGGGAGTGAGCGAGCAGGTCCCTGGTGCGCGCGTCGTCGGCCGTCGCGAGCTGCTCGATGAGCTTCAGGGAGGCGTCGGTGCCCTCCCACTCGTTGCCGTGGATGTTGTTGTTGAAGAAGACGGGAGCCTTGTAACCGCTCTTGATCGCGGGATCCGCGGCGGCCCGGGCGGGCGCGTTCTCGATCAGCTCCCGCATCCGCTCCTGGGCCCGGGTCTGACGGGCGGTCTCCGGGGCGGTCACGGTGACGAGATAGAGCCGGTGCCCGCCCGCCGAACGGCCCGTGACCTCGACGCTCACCCGGTCTCCGAGCCGCTGCAGCGCGTTCAGCTCGGGGGCGATGGCGTGGTAGGGGGTGAGGCCCAGCTTGATGGACTTGTCGGCGGGGTTCTCCGGGTCGGCGGTCAGGACCTGCTCGCGCGGATAGCCGTGCCCGGTGCGCCCGGTGTCGGCCGTGGGGCCGGCCGGGCCGGAGAGGGCCCGCTCGGCGGCGCTCTCGGGGGCGCGGGCGGCGCTCTCGTCGACGGCGGGGCCCTCACGGGTGACGGGGCCCTCACGGGTGACGGGGGGCTCGGGCTCGGCGGCGGCGGTGTGCGGGGTGAGCAGGAGTGACCCCGCCGTGGTGACGGCGAGGGCGGCGAACAGAACGGGTCGCGCAGGAACGGGTCGCGCGGGAACGGGTCTCGCAGGAAGGGCTCTCTTGGTGCGCACGCGTACCTCCTCCGGGGCTTCCTGAGATCGGTACGGCGAGGTGTACCTGTTCGACTCAACCGCAACAAGAGGGAGTTGGTGTCGCGGATACCCCGGATGGCGCATCCCGGGGGCGCGGACCGGGCATGCCGAGGGCGGACACCGGGCCGGGCGAGGCGGGGTGACTGCCTGCGGCGACGGGCCTCGGCGACGGTGCCGCGACGCGGCGGCCCGGGGGGTCGTGGCCGCGGTGACGCCCCCGCGTGGGCTGCGGGCGGGTGTGGCCGTGGGGTGGTGTGGCCCCCGGGACAGTGTGGCCTGGTGGCGGGGTGGCCTGGTGGCGGGGTGGCCCCGGGACGGTGTGGCCTACTGGTGGCGGAGTGGCCTGGGGATTGTGTCGCCCGGCGGCGTGTGGTCGCGGGGTGGCGCGGCCCGGCCGTGGTGTGACCGCGGGCCCGGGACGGCGTGCCTCGGGACGGCGTGTCCCGGCGGCGGTGTGGCCCGGGACGGCCTGCCCCAGCGCGGGTGTGGCCTCTCGAACCCGCCCCGATAGAGTTTTCCCATGCGCGATCTCGGGGCGGGATTCAAGTACCTTCTGCAGGGCCAACGCTGGGTGGCCGGACACGGCAGGCAGTACGGCTTCGGTCTGCTCCCGGGACTGATCACCCTCGTTCTCTACGCGGCGGCACTCGTCGCGCTGGCCCTGTGGGGCGAGGACTTCGTCGCCTGGGCGACACCGTTCGCCGACGACTGGTCGAGCCCCTGGCTCGGGCTCTTCCGCGGCTTCCTCACCGTCGTCCTGTTCGCGCTCGGCCTGCTGCTGTCCGTCGTCACCTTCACCGCGGTCACGCTCCTCGTCGGCCAGCCCTTCTACGAGAACCTCTCCGAGAAGGTCGACCGGGACGTCTCCCCGGACGGCATCGCACCCGAGTCCGGCCTGCCGCTCTGGCGCGAGCTGTGGATCTCGGCCCGCGACAGCCTCCGTATCGTGGTGCGAGCCGCCGTCTGGGGCGTCCTGCTCCTCGCGTGCGGCTTCGTGCCGTTCGTCGGACAGACGGCCGTCCCGGTGATCGGCTTCTTCGTCACCGGGTTCTTCCTCACCGAGGAGCTCACCGCGGTCGCCCTGCAACGCCGCCGCGTCGACCTCCGCGACCGCCTCGCCCTCCTGCGCGCCCGCAAGACCCTGGTGTGGGGCTTCGGCACCCCGCTGGCCGTGGCCTTCCTGGTGCCGTTCGTCGCGGTCTTCCTGATGCCGGGCGCGGTCGCGGGCGCCACGCTGATGGCCCGCGACCTGCTCGGCGAGGAGAACGGTGGGGAGAACGGCGACGGTCAGGGAGACGCCGCCGAGGACGTCAGCCCGCTGCCGCCGCCACCTTCAGGATCGACCGCACCTGGGCGATGATGTCCAGCCGGTTGCGCACGAACCCCGGATCGGTGACCGTCCCCGTCGCCGGATCGGTGTTCCCGGCCCCGAACTCCAGCACAGGCGTGTGCACATGCCCGCCCGGCAGCACGTCGTGGCGCCCCAGCCGGTCCCGCAGCAGCGTGGCCCGGTAGGCGATCTCGTTGGAGAGGTAGTCCCCGCCGCCGCCCTTCCGAGCGGTCGATCCGGGCGTCGGCCCGTCCGGCCGTACGACGGGGGCGGTCCCGCCCGCCGGGATCTCGGTGACCTCCGTGTTGTCGTACACGGGGAACCGTCCGGTGTCGGCGGCCACGATCTTCGCGTACGGCAGGGTCGTCGTCGTCCACTGCGGCTGCGAGGCCGGGTCGCTGACCGGCACCGTCCCGGTCACGCCGATGCCGTCGTTGTCCGCGAAGCCGCCCCGCCAGGCCCCGTTGGTCCGCTCGACGTCGAAACGGCCCACGCGTCCCTGGCTCACGGTGGTGAAGAGGTCCACCTTCTTCAGACACGGCCGCAGCGTCCGCTCCACCGTCCCGTCCGTGAAGTCCCGCCAGCGCACCGGGAACACCACGGTCTCGATCCGCGCCGGCCCGTCCGCCGTCTCGATCACCGTGCCGTCGAGTGCGAGCGCGGTGGCCCCCGAGGGGTTGGAGATCCTGATGTCCCGGTCCAGCGTGAACGGATCGAACCCGGTGACCAGGATCCGCTTGGTCGTCTTCCTGCCTTGCGGACTACCTTGCGCACTGCCCTGCGCACTGTCCTGCGGAAGGCGCACGGTGGTCTGCCCGCGCGAGGTCCGCTCCAACTCATCGATCAGCGCGGCCCGTTGAGCTTCGGACAGACCGAACCCGGGCTCCCAGGTGCGCACTTCGCGGGTCATCGACAGCCGTGCCCAGTACAACGGCCGGTCGTCGTCCCGGCTGAGATCCCCGCCCGCCGGCCCCCGCCCCTGGGCCCGGGACACGGCCCGCTGCCACAGCCCCGACCCGTCGCGTACGACGACCCGGCGGGCCTGCGCGTACGACCCCGCCGAGCCGAGGGCCCGCGTGAACTCCCCGGTGAGGGAGTCGAATCCGGACCGCCTGAGAATCTCCCGCGGCACGGCCCGGTCGAGCCGCTGCTCCTCGGTGGTGGGTGAGGGCGCGGCCTTTGCCGCCGCGGTGGTCGTGGGGGCCGCCAGGCCCGCCAGGAGAGTCAGTCCGAGAACACCGATCCGAACCCGCAGAGAAGTCGTCAAGGCAGTTGGGCCCTTCTGTCGCCGTGGGGGAAGCATTGCTGCCGACGGCCGCAGTATGGCGTGACGCGAGTGGTCTACGCCATCATGCGTGACGTACGGGACAGCAGTGTCGCCGCCGCAGGCGAGGCGGGTGCGGCGGTCAGCCCTCGCCCAGCAGGGTGAGGAAGTCCCGGAACGCCCCCGGCATGTCCACCGAGTCCGGGTCCAGCAGCCACTGGTACTGCAGACCGTCCATCACCGCGACGAGCAGCGGGGCCGCGCGCTCCGGCGTGAGCCCGTTCGGCAGCCGGTCGCCGTACTCGGCGCGCAGCACCTGCGCCATGTTCGCCCGCACCTGCTTCGACGGCGTCAACGTCTCCGACTGGACCGCCGCCGGGCCACCGTCGGCGGCATCGAGGGCGGCCTCGGCCTCGCCATGCCCGGCCCCCACACCGCCTACGGCGAGGCTCTCGCGTGAACGCCGGAGCCTCCTCGCAAGAATCAGGTGAAGGGTTCGTACGAGATCCAGGTGGGACGCTCGATCACGGACCGTCGGCTCACCGCGACGACTAACGTCTGATCCGGGACAAGTCTCCCCAAGAGCAGCCCCGGCCCGGGACCTGACCCCTGGGCCGGGGCTCATGACGTTCGGCGGGTCCCGGCGGCCCGCGGCGGCGCCGGGTCCCGGCGGCCTCCGGGAAGCGGATCCTTAGCACAGTGCTGGTTCACCCGCCCGAGGCCGCGCCCGTCACGCCTTCTTCCCCGTGACCGCCCGATAGGCGATCTCCGCCAGCCGCGCCTGTCCGTTCACACTGGGGTGGAACCAGTCCCAGTGGCTCAGCTGGTCGGTGCCGAAGCGGTAGTCGTGCACCGCGCCCCCGTCGAAACGGCAGCGGCGGTGTTTGGCGCAGACCTCCTTCAGCACCTTGTTGTAGTCCTCGACGCGCTGCTCGACGGTGTCCCGACGCTCGGTCGCCGCCGCGTCCAGCGCGTCCGCGTCGCCCAGCATCGACGGGCAGATGCCCAGCTTCCAGACCTGCTTGCCCACCGGGTTGCTCCGCCCCTGGGACCACAGCCGCTTCAGGTTCGGCACACTCGCCACGTACACCTGCGCCTTGGGCGCCGCCCGGCGCAGGATGCCGATCGCGTCCTCGAAGTCGGCGCGGAAGTCCGCCACCGGGGTCATCGCCGAGGTGCTGGCCCGGCAGGCGTCGTTCGCCCCCGTCATCACCGCCACCAGCTCCGGCTTCCTGGCCGCCGCCTGGCCCATCTGACCTGGCAGGTCCGCCATCCGGGCCCCCGTCACCGCGTAGTTCCAGCTCCGCTCGGCCGCCTTCGCCCGGCCCAGCAGCCGTACGGCGAGACTCTCGACCTGCGCGCTGCCGCCCGTCGCCCACGACACCTCGGGGCAGTCCGTCAGCACCGCGCACGCGTCGAAGCCGCGTGTGATGGAGTCGCCCACGGCCGCGACCGAGGCCGGGCTGCTGTCCCAGGCCGGCTTCGGGGACGGCTTCGCCTTCTGGGCGCCGGTGCCGCTCGGCCCCGGCGAGTTGCCGCCGACGGCGTCACAGCCGGTGACGCCTAAAACGGCCGCCGTCAGGACGGCGAGAACGGCACGCGAGCGATGGCCCTGCATTCGCATCCGGTGGAGTCCCCTCGGTCGTCGGGTGCTGTGTGTGGTCGGGTGCTGTGTCGCCTGTCGCCGTGCCGTCCGGTGATGGCATGAAACGTGGAAAAGGTCGTCCGTCCATAACAACGCGCGGGAGTTCCCGAGGGGCGGTGCGCAACGGTTCGCACCCGTACTAGCGTCCTGCCGGGTGAATGATGGGCGTTTCGGGGCATCGGGACGGACGGTACGTCACACTCCTTGCGCCCCCGCACGGTAGCCTCGCCATCAACGTGGCTGCCCGGCCACTGACTGCCGTCCGCCAGTCGCAAGATGTCCCGCTCTGCCCGGAGGTCCCGGTGACGACACGTGGAGTTCTGTACGTGCACTCCGCGCCGCGCGCGCTGTGCCCGCACGTCGAGTGGGCCGTCGCCGGGGTGCTCGGCACACGCGTCAACCTCGACTGGATCCGGCAGCCCGCCGCGCCCGGCACCTGGCGCTCGGAGTTCTCCTGGCAGGGCGAGGTCGGCACCGCCTCCAAACTGGCGTCCGCGCTGAGAGGCTGGCACCTGCTGCGCTTCGAGGTCACCGCCGAGCCCTGTGCCACCGCCGAGGGCGAGCGTTACAGCTGCACCCCCGAACTCGGCATCTTCCACGCCGTCACCGGCATCCACGGCGACATCCTGATCCCGGAGGACCGCCTGCGCGCCGCGCTGACGCGGTCTCAGCGCGGCGAGACGGACCTGGAAGCGGACATCGCCAAGCTGCTGGGCAAGCCCTGGGACGACGAGTTGGAGCCGTTCCGGTACGCAGGCGAGGGCGCCCCCGTGCGGTGGCTCCACCAGGTCGTCTAGAACGACGTCCAGGGAACCCACCCCAGGGGCGCGGGGAACTGCGCGAGCAACCCCCACGGTCCGCATCCGGCATCCGGCATCCGGCATCCGATAGACGGCAGACGGCAGAACGGCGAATGGCCCGACCTCCCCCTGGGAGACCGGGCCATTTCCAGTTCACGGTGCTGTCACACCGAACGGTGCTTTCACACCGAACGGAACGCCAGTACCACGTTGTGCCCGCCGAACCCGAACGAGTCGTTCAGGGCGGCGATACGGCCCTCCACCGGCAGCTTGCGGGCCTCGCCGCGCACGATGTCCGCGCTGGCCTCAGCCTCCGGGTCGAGGTTCTCCACGTTGATGGTCGGCGGAGCCACCCGGTGGTACAGGGCGAGGATCGTCGCCACCGACTCCACACCGCCCGCGCCACCCAGCAGATGACCGGTCATCGACTTGGTCGCGGAGACGGCCATGTGGTCCGCGTCGTCGCCGAACACCTTGCGCAGCGCCTTCAGCTCGGCCACGTCACCGGCCGGCGTCGAGGTCGCGTGCGCGTTGACGTGCACGATCTCCGTCGGGTCCAGGTCGGTGCGCTCCAGCAGGTTCTGCAGGGCGTGCGAGATGCCCCGCCCCTCCGGCTCCGGCTGCACGATGTCGTGGCTGTCGGCGGAGATGCCCTGCCCGACCGCCTCGGCGTACACCCGGGCACCGCGCTTCGCGGCGTGCTCGGCGGACTCCAGGACGATCACGCCGGCACCCTCGCCCATGACGAAGCCGTCACGGCCGGTGTCGTAGGGACGCGAGGCGCCCTCGGGGTCGTCGTTGTTCTTGGACATCGCCATCATGTTGCCGAACGCGGCGATCGGCAGCGGGTGGATCGCCGCCTCCGTGCCGCCCGCGACGACGACGTCGGCGCGACCGGTGCGGATCATCTCGATGGCGTAGCCGATGGCCTCGGCGCCCGACGCGCAGGCGGAGACCGGCGTGTGCACGCCCGCCCGGGCGCCCACGAGCAGGCCCACGTTCGCCGAGGGGCTGTTCGGCATCAGCATGGGGACGGTGTGCGGGGAGACGCGGCGGACGCCCTTCTCCTTCAGCACGTCGTACTGGTTGAGCAGAGTCGTCACGCCACCGATGCCGGAGGCGATGACCGCACCGAGCCGGTCGGCGTCGACCGTCCCGTCGGAACCGTCCTCACCGGCCTTGCCGGTGAAGCCGGCGTCGGCCCACGCCTCCTGGGCCGCGATCAGCGCGAACTGCGCCGAACGGTCGAGACGGCGGGCCTGCGGCCGAGGGATCACCTCGGTCGGCTCCACCGCGATCTGCGCGGCGATGCGGACCGCCTGGTCGGCGGCCCACTCCTGCTCCAAGGGCTTGACGCCGGACTTGCCGGCGACCAGCCCCTCCCAAGTGGAAGCTACGTCGCCACCCAGCGGTGTGGTTGCGCCGATACCGGTGACGACCACGGTGCGATTGGTCGGGCTCACGGGAATTCTTTCTCCAACGGATCGGGAGGACTACCCCCGACGAGGCGGGGACATACGGCGCCACCGCCGGGTGGCGGGGCAGGCAACCGGCCTGAGGATCAGGCCTGGTGCTTGAGGATGTAGCTGGTCGCGTCGCCGACGGTCTTGAGGTTCTTGACGTCCTCGTCGGGGATCTTCACGTCGAAGCGCTCCTCGGCGGCGACGACGACCTCGACCATGGACAGCGAGTCGACGTCCAGGTCGTCGGTGAAGGACTTGTCCAGCTGGACGTCCTCAACCGGGATGCCGGCGATCTCGTTCACGATGTCTGCGAGACCGGCGACGATCTCTTCCTGAGTGGCGGCCATGTCGGGCGCTCCTTCGTTGTTTTCCAGAGGGTGTTGGCAGTTTGACTCCGTACCGGACCTGATGATCCGGCACGCAGTGCCTAGGGGAGGGTAACGACAGTGGCGGCGTACACGAGACCCGCCCCGAATCCGATGACGAGCGCGGTGTCGCCGCTCTTCGCCTCGCCGGTCGCCAGAAGCCGCTCCATCGCGAGCGGAATCGAGGCGGCCGAGGTGTTGCCGGTGGTGCGTACGTCACGGGCGACCGTGACATGCTCCGGCAGCTTGAGAGTCTTCACCATCGAGTCGATGATCCGCTCGTTGGCCTGGTGCGGAATGAAGACGTCCAGCTCGCTCGGGCTGATCCCGGCCACGTCCAGCGCCTGCTGGGCGACCTTCGCCATCTCGAAGACGGCCCAGCGGAAGACCGCCTGGCCCTCCTGCGTGATCGCGGGGAACTTGGCGACCTCGCCCTCGCGGTAGTCCGTCCACGGCACGGTCTGCTTGATGGTCTCCGACTTGTCGCCCTCGGAACCCCAGACCGTGGGGCCGATCGCGGGCTCCTTCGACGGACCCACGACGACCGCGCCCGCGCCGTCGCCGAACAGGAAGGCCGTGGCCCGGTCCTCCAGGTCGGTGAGGTCGCTGAGCCGCTCGACGCCGATGACCAGGACGTACTCCGCGGAACCCTCGACGACCATGCCCTTGGCGAGGGTCAGGCCGTAGCCGAAGCCCGCGCAGCCGGCCGAGATGTCGAAGGCGGCGGCCTTGTTCGTGCCGAGCCGGTCGGCGATCTCGGTGGCGACGGCCGGGGTCTGCTTGAAGTGCGAGACGGTCGAGACGATCACGCCGCCGATCTGCTCGGCGGAGATCCCGGCGTCGGCGATCGCCTTGCCGGACGCCTCGATGGACATCGCGGCGACGGTCTCCTCGTCGTTCGCCCAGTGCCGCGTCTCGATGCCGGAGCGCGAGCGGATCCACTCGTCGGACGAGTCGATCGTCTCGAGGATCACCTCGTTCGGCACGACCCGGGTGGGGCGGTAGCCGCCCACCCCGAGGATGCGCGCGTACGGGGCGCCCTTGCTGGGCTTGATCTTCGACATGCTCTCCAGGCTCCTTGTCAGGCGCCCGCCGCGTCAGCGGCAGGGGTAGCAGTCGCTGCGATGAGCTCGCGAGCGGCGTCGAGGTCGTCGGGGGTCTTGAGCGCCAGCGTCCGCACACCGGGCAGCGCCCGCTTGGCGAGTCCGGTCAGTGTGCCGCCGGGACACACCTCGATCAGCGCGGTCACGCCGAGTTCCTTGAAGGTCTCCATGCACAGGTCCCAGCGGACCGGGTTGGCGACCTGGCCGACCAGCCGCGACACGATCTCGGCACCGGTGGTGACGGCCCGCCCGTCCTTGTTCGAGACGTACGTGATCCTCGGGTCGGCGGGCGTCAGTGCCTCGGCGGCCTTCGCCAGCGCGTCGACCGCGGGAGCCATGTGGTGCGTGTGGAAGGCGCCGGCCACCTTGAGCGGGACGACCTTGCGGACCCCCTCGGGCTTGTCCTCGTTCAGCGCGGCGAGCTGCTCCAGTGTGCCCGCGGCCACGATCTGGCCTGCGCCGTTGACGTTCGCCGGGGTCAGGCCCAGCTTCTCCAGGTGCGCGACGCTCACCTCGGGGTCGCCGCCGAGCAGCGCCGACATACCGGTCTCGGTCACGGCGGCGGCCTCGGCCATGGCCAGACCACGGGTGCGTACGAGGGTCAGCGCGGCGCTGTCGTCCAGGACGCCCGCGAAGCTCGCGGCGGTGATCTCGCCGACGCTGTGACCGGCGACGGCGCCCGGCGTGATGTCACCTAGTGCCGCGGCCGACAGGAGTCCGGCCGCCACCAGCAGCGGCTGGGCCACGGAGGTGTCGCGGATCTCGTCCGCGTCGGCCTGGGTGCCGTAGTGGGCGAGGTCCAGTCCGATGGCGTCCGACCACGCGGCGACGCGGTCCGCGGCACCGGGGAGTTCGAGCCAGGGAGTCAGGAAGCCGGGCGTCTGGGCGCCTTGGCCGGGAGCGACGAGTACGAGCACTCTCACACTCTCTCTTGTGGACGGCCACGACCGCCCGTGGGGACAGGGACGAAGAACACGAGGGGGTTTTGTGGGCCCCCGACAAAAGGCTAGAGCTGGAGATCACCGTCGGCGAGGCGCCCCAGGATGAGCGCGATGCGCAACGTGAATGCTGAACGTACATCGGAGGGCGACCATCCGGTGACGTCAGTCACACGTCGAAGCCGGTAGCGGACGGTGTTGGGATGGACGAAGAGCATACGAGCGGCACCCTCGAGACTGCTCGCCTGTTCGAGATAGACGGAGAGTGTCTCCAGGAGCGCCGACCCCGCCTCCTCCAGTGGTCTGTAGATCTCCTCCACCAACTGCTCGCGCGCACCCGGGTCACCCGCCATCGCGCGTTCCGGAAGCAGATCGTCCGCAAGAACCGGCCGCGGGGCGTCCTCCCAGGCGGAACACGCCTTGAGCCCGGCGGCGGCGGCCTGCGCGGACCGGGTCGCGGCGAGCAGGTCGGCCACCACGGGCCCCGCCACCACCGGCCCCGCCGCATACGGCCCGATCAGCGACTTGGCCACGGCGAGGGGGTTGTCGCTGCCACCCGCGATCACCACGAGCCGGGCGCCGAGCACACCGGTGAGGACCTGGAGCTTGGCATGCCGGGCGGCCCGTCGGATGGCCTCGACGGTCAGTTCGCTGTCACCGTCGGGCGCCTGCCCCAACACCACGCACACGTGCTCGGGCGAGTTCCAGCCCAGTGCGGCGGCCCGGGACACCGCCCCCTCGTCGGCCTCGCCGCTCAGCACGGCGTTCACCACGAGCGACTCCAGCCGGGCGTCCCAGGCGCCGCGTGCCTCGGCGGCCTGGGCGTACACCTGGGCGGTCGCGAAGGCGATCTCGCGGGCGTACACCAGCAGCGCCTCACGCAGTACGGACTCGTCGCCGGGGGCCGCGACCTCGTCGATCGCGGACTCCATGACCTCGATCGTGGTGCGCACCATCTCGACGGTCTGACGCAGGGTGATGGCCCTGGTCAGCTCGCGCGGCGCGGTCCCGAAGACATCGGTGGAGATGGCCTGCGGCGCGTCCGGGTGCCGGAACCACTCGGTGAACGCGGCGATACCGGCCTGCGCCACCAGCCCGATCCAGGAACGGTTCTCCGGCGGCATCGCCCGGTACCACGGCAACGTCTCGTCCATGCGCGCGATCGCCTGCGCGGCGAGACTGCCGGACGACTTCTCCAGCCGCCTCAGCGTCGCGGGGTGCGAGTGGACGGGGGCGGGGGCGTCGGGGCGGCGGGTCTCTGGTTCGGGCACGGGACAAGACTGCCTTATCCGGACGGGAGCGCGCGTGGCCGGGTGTCGGGTGAGGTCTACGGTGGTGTCGTGATGGACGTACGGCGCGCGACGGAGCGTTATCGAGGCGGCGACCCTGGGGTCGGCATCGAGTCCCTGCACGCCTTCTCCTTCGGCCCGCGCTACGAGCCCGACAACCTCCGCTTCGGCGCCCTGATCGCCTGCAACGAGGAGCGCCTCGCCCCCGGCGCCGGATTCGACGAGCATCCGCACAGCCACACCGAGATCGTCACGTGGGTCGTCGAGGGCGAGCTGACCCACCGCGACTCGACCGGCCATGAGACGGTCGTGCGTCCCGGTGACGTCCAGCGGCTCAGCTCGGCGGCAGGGGTGCGGCACGTCGAACGCAACGCCGGCCCGGCTCCCCTGTCCTTCGTCCAGATGTGGCTGGCCCCGCTGGAGCCGGGCGGCGATCCGGCGTACGAGATCGTCCACGGCATCGCGGACTCCACGCCCTACGCCGTCCCGGAGGCGGGCGCGATGCTGCACGTACGGCGTCTGGGTGCGGGTGAGCGTACGGCGGTGCCGGACGGGGCGCATGTGTACGTGCATGTCGTGCACGGCGAAGTGAGCCTGGACGGCGCCGAGTTGGGCCCGGGCGACGCGGCACGGATCACGGACGCGAAGGATCTGGAGGCGGTGGGGGTGACGGGGGCGGAGCTGCTGCTGTGGGAGATGTCCTAGGGCGGCCCGGGAACCGGCGGCTCACAGCTCGGCGAGCACCGCGTCCGTGAACGCCGGCCACGCCTCGACCGCCCAGGGGCCGAAGGCCCGGTCGGTCAGGGCCACGCAGGCCGCTCGGGCGTCCGGGTCGATCCACAGGAAGGTTCCCGACTGGCCGAAGTGCCCGAAGGCGCGCGGCGAGGACGAGGACCCCGTCCAGTGCGGCGACTTGCCGTCGCGGATCTCGAAGCCGAGCCCCCAGTCGTTCGGGTTCTGGTGCCCGTACCCCGGAACCACGCCCTTCGTCCCCGGGTACTGGACCGTCATCGCCTCGGCGACCGTGCGCGGGTCGAGCAGCCGTGGTGCCTGGACCTCGGCCGCGAACCGTACGAGGTCGTCCACCGTGGACACGCCGTCCTTCGCCTCAGAGCCCCGCAGGGTCGTGGACGTCATCCCGAGCGGCTCCAGCACCGCCTGGCGCAGATACTCGGCGAACGGGATGTCGGTGGCCTTCGCGATGTGGTCCCCGAGCTGCTCGAACCCGGCGTTGGAGTACAGCCGCCGCTCCCCGGGCGGGCCCGTCACCCGGTGCTCGTCGAAGGCCAGCCCCGAGGTGTGCGCGAGCAGATGCCGCACGGTGGCCCCGGGCGGCCCGGCCGGCTCGTCGAGGTCGACGGCCCCCTCCTCGTACGCGACGAGGGCGGCGTAGGCCGTGAGCGGCTTGGTGACCGACGCCAGCGGAAAGCGCTGCCCGACCGGGCCGTGGGCGCCGAGCAACGTCCCGTCGGCCCGTACGACGGCCGCCGCGGCGGTGGGAACCGGCCAGTTCTCGATCAACGCGAGGCTCTGCAAGGACATGCGGACGAGCCTAAGCGGCTCAGAGCTGCAGACTCATCGCGGGGTCCGGCTTGTGGACGAAGCCGAGAGAGGCGTACAGCGGCTCGGCTTCGGCGGACGCGGTGAGCAGGACCTGCCCGGCACCCCGCTCGCGGAACCACTCCAGCAGTTCGTCCATGCACGCGCGCGCGTACCCGCGACGGCGGGCGTCCGGGTCGGTGGCGACGCTGAAGACGTACCCGGCCTTCCCGTGCGGATTGGCGGCCTTCCCGATCCGGTAGTCGACCGTCCCGACCACCAGGGCGGCGAGCGCTCCCGGCCGCTCGGGGTGGTCGACGGTGAAGGCCGCGAAGTCCTCGTCCCGGGCGAG
>Ga0307514_10004229_pt1 | contig 13293 bp, 7 predicted proteins | sample 16_EM_MG_FD_203088 | JGI IMG/M metagenome (GOLD analysis project Ga0307514, IMG submission 203088) | Populus trichocarpa ectomycorrhiza microbial communities from riparian zone in the Pacific Northwest, United States - 16_EM | ecosystem: Host-associated > Plants > Roots > Unclassified | place... | reverse complement strand
CTGCATTTCCGGTCCAGAAATCTATACTCTCCCTAGCAATCGAAGTATCTCAGCCAATCTCGACTTCAGAAACCCATACTCTACCTAGCAATCGAATATCTCAGCTAACCTCAAGTTCAGCCCCTCAACTTCAAACAAAATGGCCCCACCATGCGACGATTGTGGTAATAGCTACTAGGGGGGGACTTGCGTACGTTTGATTGCTGCTTACGTGGGGATTGGTGCTGACATTTCATGATCAGACCTGCGGCGTGTAGATATCCAGAGGACTCAATCCTCCTCTTACTCCCCGACAACGATATTCAAGATGTCTTGATACCGCATGGGGAGCTTGGTTGAGAGTGGATAGCAAATGGGTGTTGTAGTTTTGGTCTTGTTCACGAAATTGTTTACGTTTTTTATCCTATTGTTTTGTGGATGGAATGTTGGAATTATTCACTTGATTTTTGAGCGTCAACACACGCACTGGAATGATTAACTCAAATGGCCTCTCTGTGCTCTGTCTGCCCCAGTGGAGTGGATGCCCCACGTGCATGTTGAATAAGAAACAGCGGAATTCTCTACGCTCAGGCAAATCTGAAGTGCAGGAATCCGGCCAATCCCTTAATAGCCAGTTTTGGGCTGAGACTATCACTAGCTATCCCATGCCCCCGGTTGGCATGCATATTACGTTCTTGCAGCTTTTGGTAGAAAAGCAAACACTTGCAAGAATTCTGTCATCCCAAAATAAAGAAAGGCCCAATAACACGGACAGGCCTCATGCAGCCTGCAAGAGGTAGGATGTTCGAGTGGGGTAAAACTAATCTATGTGTTGCTCAAGCTGGGCATCCATTGGTATTGCGATATTGTAGACTCAATCCCAAACATTACTTGTACTACGTCTCACGGTATATCAACGTCTTTTTTCTAAAAATTAATCATTACTCGCATTCAGCCTATGTAGACAATGGTGAGCGACCGCATCCCCCGAGTGGAAACCTGAAGCCGCTCTCGGAGGACTTGGGACCTTGTTGAGCTAAATTCCTGCCATTTACCTCTAATGGCCTTCCTTAAACCCATTCGGTGCCCCATGTCGCCCTTATGCACTGGATTCTCGGCTGTAGGAGCGTCTGAAACCAAGTAGGTACCTAAGAGCATGGTGGCAGCAGTGGGACGATGCAGCTAGAGTATGGTTGCAACGCAACTAACAACCCTTGTCTTGGCTGCATCACCTCGCGGTCTGTGTGTCGGTCTAGAGGAGGCAGCAGCCTACATATCGCTTCCAGTGCCATGCCGGAAGTCCCCACCCCGCTCCTCTTGCGCTCGCCCCAGACCCGGCACGAGGTGGCCTTCGAAAAGCATATAAGGGGGGTGGGCATTTCCCATCCAGAAACCCATACTCTCCCTAGCAATCGAAGTATCTCAACTAATTTCGACTTCTGAAACCCATACTCTACCTAGCAATCGAATATCTCAGCCAACCTCAAGTTCAGCCCCTCCACTCCAAACAAAATGGACCCGGAATGCGACATTTGAGGCTCCTGACCCTGCGTACTTTTGATTGCTGCTTACGTGGGAATTGGTACTGACATTTCATCAGATGTGCAAGGCGTATCCAGATCACTCAGACCTCCCCTTACTCCTCACAACGATATTCAAGATGTCTTGATACCGTATGGAGAGCTTGGTTTGGAGTGGATAGAAAATGGGTGTTGCAGTTTTGATCTTGTCCACGAAGCTATTTACTTTTTTTTATCCTGCCACTTGATCAGAAGATGTTGAAATTATTCACTTGATATTTCTGCGTCAACACGCATAATTCCGATGGTGCGTTGGAAATCTACATACAATGGATCTTTTAAATTTAAAAATCGCTATACTCTGCCCCAGCGGAGCCGACTACAGCAATCCGTTGATTGCCGCCACGTTTTCGCTGATATATGGGTGTGGTCTCTTATGGTAGTCGACATCACTCCAAGCTCACGGAAGTGGTGGGCACGAGGTGACCTTCGGAAAGCATATACGGGGAGCATTTCCCATCTAGAAACCCATACTCTACCTAGCAATCGAAATATCTCAGCCAACCGCAACCTCAGTCTTCCACTCTGGACAGGATGGACTCAGACGCAGCCTGCCCAGATTGTGGCTTCTATCCCTGCGTGCACTTGATTGCTGCTTTCATGTTGATGTAGAAATTGATACTCACATTTCGTGATCAGATCTGTAATGGGGCTTTTTGTTTTGGGGCCTTTTGCTTTTCATGCCGTTTTGGGGAGGAGAGTGTAGTCTTGATTTATAAACGTCCGAATATACCATTCCTACAACCATTCCGTGATGGGTCAATTGATTAATGATAGGGTTACTTTTCCTCAATACATTCTTTTCTGCGGTGAGGGTTAGGCCCCAGATTCCCAGAGGCCGGTAAGAAACGAGGTGATATTGAGATTGTCCAATATAACCCCGACACTGGCAAAGTGGATATCACCCACTATCTAGCAGGTGGGAATATAAAGCGGACATATGGATACCTCCCTCAGCTCTCACCCTGCTCTGACTCAGATATACCCCTACTACTTGATATCTCAGTTCATGTCTCCGCTGATCCTGATACTCTCTCCCTCCTCCACAGAGAAAAACAAGAGGGATTCTGTAAACTCTAGATTAACCTTTTCCTAGCAGTGACTGAAACGGTGACGAAGACTACATGTGGTGGGGGAAATCCAGTGTGTTCACCTGTCATAGTGACAAGTGTGACGGAGTTTATAACGGATGTGGTGACTGCAGATACTGAAACTGGTGTGTTTGAGCCCCCTCCTTCTTCTTCCAAGAGGTTTTCCAAATTCAGGTAACCAACAACAGAGTAATACCATTAATAAATACTATCCAACCTACCGTAACTTAATCTCCACTGTGGGTACACCACTCGCACTACGACCGTTACGATAGAACATATCATTCACACAAATACCCCACAGACCATAACTTACATCAGCACCATTGTAACAACCATCACCATCACTGGAACAGACACCGTAACTCCCACAACAACTGTTTGCCCAGCGACAACCCCATATATCTTCGCTTTTGGGGATGGGCAAGGTTCGGAAGTTGTTTGTACGCAGCGGGTTTCTAAGACATCAGAGTGTCCACGTGGGAAAGGGGAGTATATCCTCTTAGCTGACCAGAATGATGCGGGGGTGGAAGATGTAGGGGGAGTAGGGCCATACTGGTCTGGGAAAGAGTGATAGATGTAAGAGGGAGGGGGATTAGGTAATGATTGGGTATGGTGCTAAGGGAAGTCATGAGATATGATAATGTGGGAACAAGTGTTTTGGATTTTGCATTCCTGTTTTTTTTTTAAAATACCTATACCATTTGAATCAGAGCTAAAGAATTCCAACTTGCTCAAAAATTCGGTTAGAAGCCTAGGTAGCCTTAACCTCTTCCCAGGCGCTTTGTATATACCGCTTTGTATATACCCACAGGAGTCAGTGCCAAGTAAATAACACGAGCTAACGACTCGTTAGGTAGGTTTCTAACTTTACTCGTGAACCAACTTTTCCTACATACTTGTAAATATTTTCCCACAACAACCAGCGGCTTAGGAGCAGATCTTCAAAACAACGAATGTCTTGGCAAACATATGTACACCAACTTACATAGGTAGGTAAGCAGTGCAACAGGTGTTGAAACAACCCACGGTAGGTAGTCTCATACCAAGACCCTGAACTCCGAATCACGTACCCAGATCATATTTCTATATTAATATAGCATATAACATTCAATTCTTGATAACATACAAGAGCTGTACTGACTTCATTGAAGGAGCCGAATAAAGGCAAAAAGCCAGACACGAAGTAGGATGACTTGTTTGCACTTTAGTTGTGGGTGAAGAAGAGATATCACACCTACAGTTTCCTCAGCGTCTCACTCAACTTTTTCAAGCTTCAAATCTGCTATTGTGTATAAATCAAGTGGATGTGAAGTATCCGGTGAAGCTTAAACTGTATTTTAACTGCATACTACCAAGCACATTTTCGATTTCGTAAGCAAAACCCGCCTGGCAAATAAATCGGCATCCTGAAATATTCGCCAATCAAGCATCAAAGGAAAGCAACAACAAATCCACCCTTGCAGAAGCCACGGTTTAATGTAACCAAGTATCACCAAATCCATCTACATACCTTCCACCCAGACTAGATTCTTCCGTAAAACTAAATTTCTCTTCAGAAGAAAATCCAATCGCATCCCCCCAGCAGACCGTAAAACAGTGTCAAAAGAACTACTCCCTGCAGCATAAGCTATGCTTCCGAGCCCCCCGAGGTGCGCTCCTAGTCACAACACGCCTTCGCCTTCTCCACCGCCACATCACTGTCCTCCTCTCCATCAAAATCCTTCACGAGCGCCTGTCTTTTCTCATCAATCATCCTGGGGTAGAATGCCTTCAATTTCTCTATCCCAGACTGACGCTCCCTCTTAATCTTCACTTTGACTTCCGCTTTCTCCCTTACTTTTTCCAAGTTAAGCTCCCCCTTCGCGCTTCTCAAACTCTCAGAGGCGGACCTATACATGGATGGCGGCTTTCGGTGCATATATGTCTGAATAGACGTATCCGCATCAATTACCCTAAATGGCTGCCCAGAGATCCTTGCCTCAACTGAGGGGAGCAGTGGAGATGACGTCGCCGTAGCACCAAAATCCCTAATGTTTGTTTGAAAGCACTCTTTGGCACCACCGGAAGTAGATGCTAGGTATGAGCCGTAAGAGGTGGCTCGCGAGGACATACTCCCCTCCGGTAACCCTGCTGGGTAGATGCTCTGTGCTTCCTTACTACGGCTATTACAGGCATTAGTGCCATTGTGTATTTCTGAGCGTAGCTCTTGAACTAAATAACCATGTCCCTCCCCATCTCTGCCAGCGGGGAAAGTGGTTCCTCCATTTGGTGCTAGGGTTGTAGATAAACATGGCTTGGAAACCGTATTGCGGGGGTGGCGGGAGGTGGGTGCAGCGAAGTAGTTGCTGCGGAAAGAGCCAAGGGTCGAGATGGATGAAGTGGTGGGGTATATGTTGTAGGATGGAGTGGGAGGGGGTGCGGTGGGAACGCGGTGGGCTTGTTCTAAGTTGCCGGAATCGGGGCTGCGGGGGTACCGTGTTAGTTAAATAAAAAAAGTCAGGGAAAGGATTTAAAGCACAAAAACGATAACCAAGTGTCGGGAGATTGAAAGGAGAAATATTCAACTCACAAACTCCACCCACTCCCAGCACTCCCCGAGTCCCAGTCCTCACTCTCGTCACTAGTCGCACCAATAATAGACTCCATACCCAAGGCTCCATCCTCAGAATATGCACTCTCTGCCTCATCTCCCCCGTCAAATTCTGAATCTGTGTCCTCTCCATGCTTGTTTTCTGCACGTCTGTGACTTTGCCCCCCAACCAGCAGAGGAGCAGTGCTGACAGACCAAATACCCCCCGAGATAGTAACTTCAGAAAGGACTCTTTTCTTGTCTCGTTGGGATCTGCCTCGGTACTGGCGTTGCGTTGCTTTTGCTCCAGCTCGGAGTAAACAACGACCCTCCTCCCGCTGTTGTTCTTGGGCAGCCAGGAGCTCCCTATGCCTTTTATCCGAGTTAGCCTTTGCTGTAACGATTATGGTGCATTTTTGGGGAGAAGAAAAAACCTACCTTACATGTCCTCGCCAGATACTAGTTGCATCTGGTGCACTCCCCTCACTGATATATGCATAATCTCCTGGATCCTCTGTGTCAACTTCATACGCTGGGTGGAAAACCCATCTATTTGGCATATCCTCGTTCTCTGTTGGCCTAATTTCCCCTTCCAGACTGCTGCTCCAGGGAAGTTCTGCAGGATTGTTTTGCTTATGGTTGGTGTTACTATCAGGAATCGGTGAGTCGGTTGATAACTTTGCTGGCGCTGGGCCTGAAAGATTCCGCTCGATCATAGTGCCATAGTTCCTCATCCTGCGCCTCCTCCCACCATTGCCGACCCTGCCTTCCCCGCTGGAATACTCACTATCATCCTTAAATAAGGGTGTAGTTGTCCCATTAGAATCACGCTTTGGCTTCCCCTTCTTTCTGCTACTCGTAATACAACAGCAAAAATATATCTCCATGGCTTGCACAACACTTTTGAAGAATCCTACCTTCTCTTCTCCAGAGTTACCCCCCAGAGCATCGGCAGCGAAGTCATCGAAGGTTTCATATTCCCTGAGTTGGTCTAAGGTCGGTAATTGGGTTGGGAACTGGGTTAATTCTCTAATCCCAGGATGGTCTTCCAGAAGACGTTCAAATGCAGCTCGCTCATGTGGGTTGAGAGCGTCAAGGTTGAATATTTGTGGAGGTCGGTCTCTTGGCTTATTGGGGAATTGGGGGATGTGCGTTGGTAGCTGAGGCGCTTTGCCGTTATTTGGGGAATTGAGAGTAATATATCCTGGAGGAACACAAGAAATAACCGAAGTATGTACTTGGCCCTTTTTCTTCTGGAGGTGAGGCTTGTGTGTATTGATATAATTGCTAGTGACTGTGGTAGTAGGGGGGGTGGCGGTCATTTGTTTCCTGATATTGACCAGTGGAGTTATATCTATAAGCTCCTCATCCTCACTGCTGACGTCGGGGGCTCGAGATTTTCCTTTAGTTTGTATTGAATTTCTCGGGCTCGTAGTTGCCGAGTCTTTATCATCATCCGCTCCGACATCAACAGCGTAATTATTGCCATCACCCCCCTGCTCCTGCACTCTTTCTCCCTGATCCCCACCTTGGCTCCTAGAGTATACCGCATCCCCATCTCCTTGGCTGGGAGGACCACTCATCCAGGAATTCCTCCGGACAATGGTGGGCGTTGGGGATGAGTCTTTCGACCCACAGCTCGTGATCCCATCAATATTCTCGGGAAAATCTCCAGGGGTGAATCTTCGAAGGGTGATTACCTGCGGGATAGGCACTTTGCAGGATCCAATGGAGGTAGTTTGCTTTATAGATGGAATAGGGATAGTCGCGATTGTAGTTGATGCAATGATTTCGTCAGGTGCAACATCATCGATTGGGAATAACGGGGGGCAGGTGTAATGGAAGTCCTGAGACGCTGAGGTTGAGGTTGGGTTATTATCGCTCAGTGTTCTAAGATTCCTCTTGATTCTGATTTCCATGTCCCTCGACGCAGAGGGAAAGACAGGGTGCCATTTAACTGCCTCAGGAAAATGTCCAAGCCTATCAGGCACACCAGACTGAGCTCCAGAAGGATTACAACTGTGAGTTTTAAGCTCCCCACTCTGTGTGGTCGCAGGCACGATAGCCTTAGGAGTATCTACATTGCCAGGACCAAACCCTGAAGATCTCGTTCTAGGTCTTCTCACTGAGGTCGGATGAGCTCCATTTTCTGCCTCGGATTCGTAGCCTTCCCCTTCGTAGCCCAAGTTAGCTGGAGTGCTTACCCCTGGTCTCACCATCCCACCAACTGTGGCGGGTTTCCTACAGTCATCGAGTCTATCCAATTGTGGAGCAAGAAGCGATGATATAATACTACTACTCCGAAATCTCCCCGCATTGCTAGCAAGCGACTCTGACGTCCTTCGAACACCGATGCCGAAAGCCGGCGTTGCACGTATTGGGAGGGGGTCGTTGCTAGTGATATGGCTGTCGACACTGGCGAAAGAAACCCGGCGTGGGTGTTGAGCAGGATTACTATTGGACTGTTCGAGGTTCTGGAGGATGCACTGAGCCGACGAAGAACGCATATGTGCAGGTGGGCGGGAAGTCACCAATACAACTTCATCCAGTCGCAGGGGTGATGTAATATGGCTGTTACCTCTACCTGTGAGTCCAGTTCTAGGCATTACCGAGGGCCCCTCGGTGTTCTGTAAGGCGGGTGACAAACCCTCTTCATGATCGTGGCCTTCTGGATGAGTGCTGAGGGAGGCACTCCTACCACGGGGAGAGAACGCCCCCACTCCTGGAATACCAGCCCCACTATTAATCCTCCTTACCCGCAGCTGGTTTGCCGCCAGGGTGTCTAAGGGGATAGCTATTGCTGGGGATAATGGTCTCGAAAATGGCCTCGACTGTGCTTGTGACTGAGTTTCGATCACGGTTTGGTATCGGAGCTGGGCATGGGCAAGGCGGTGGTCGTGGGAATTGGTGAGGGTGCCCGGGCTGAAGCCTGCAGTTTCCTCCGACGGCTGGTGCTCCTGGAGAGGTGCTGGTGTTGGGCCCACAGTCGAATGTCGGCGGAGCCGATCAATAATGGGAAGAGGGGGGGTTGCTGGTGCGGTTGGGTGCGATGCTGACACCCTTCTATGCGCTGGGCTCCTAGGTGGGAGAGGCCGGCCTTCAAGCATGGCTACTGCCACCGAATGGGTGAGTGTAGAGATGCTAGCTGGTATCTCAGATGGAGTTGAGAGTGAGGCACGCCGTAATGACGGATTTCTGGCCACAGAGGCCTCAGGAGTGGTGCTAATGTCATTGCTATTACTCCCAGTTGCTGGGTCCATGACATGAAGAGTGCTAGGGGAAGAGGGCAGTGGGGGTAGGTGACTGAAGTAATCAGGGGAGGGAGTCTTACTCTGACCCCAGGGGTACCTGGGATCCATTCCAACCTTAATGGTTCAAGCCAGTAGAGGTGATGTGGGTTGAGGAACTGCCAGTGGTGAGAACAGTGTGGGTGTTTTATGTGAAGCAGGTGGGTTGCTATGGGGAAAGTGCGGGGACGATGGATCAAACTTGCAGTGTGCGCACGGGAGAACGTGACCTGCTGACTTCACAACCGTACCAGATAGGCTACTGGCAGTCCAGGGTAGATACTATTTCATAACCAGACTGTTATTTCATGTAGTTACGGCACTGGCGGTGATCTGGCGGTGCTTGCGCGAGCGGAGAAGACTGCGTACGCTGAGAGACGGCCGCCATGATAGATTGATAGTTTATCAAGTTGGTATATCATGCCTAAGTTAAGCTGAGAGTCTCCTGGTTTAAGTCTGAGTTTTACCTCCCGACTTGCGTCGCCGGACTGAGGGTAATTAGAAGGCGGGTACCTTCTCACATCACAGCGCTAAAAAGACTGATATTTGTGATCTCGTAACGCTTGCAGCAGGTTGCCAGTTATTTTTACGGCTTTTGATACATGCTAGATAGGCTAAATACGATTAATGATTCCCCCCCCAAAAAAAAAAAAAAAAGATACATGAAGTACATACATGGGCAGACTGGTGAGAAGGTATTGGATTGTGCAATCCGCAAAGCGTCATGCAGTAAAGTGGGGTTAGCCTCAGTGCAGAATCCTCTTCCGCTACAAGCTAGATACTTAGTGTGAGGGGTCATGATAGGAATACCCCCCTGAAGGAGCTGCCAGCAAGTTGGGCTCAGGCTTTTGAAGAACTCCGTACAGAGGGGCAAGGGAAACTCAACCCCAGTGCTTCTGGATTTTATTCATGGGTTATAAGCTCTGCCTCGCCTGGGGCCCTATATATTTCTGAGATGTCTACTTAGTGTCTTTTGTCGTCCTTACTAGCTTTCCACCTCCTGCCTCCTAGTTGCACTTTTCTCCATAATTGTGTTATGGCTTTGATTTGAATCTATTCTCATTACAACTGGATTTTTAAAAATCTATTCTCCACCATTTCCCAGTCAAATACGTTACTGTGAACAAAACCACTCCTCGCAGAGACTTAAAACACAAAATGGAACATCAAATAGGAACAATCAAGTTATATGGTGCGGGTAGTGGGTAATGCCACTTTAACTACCCGAATTTCTAGGCTAACCGCTTGTTAAATGGCCTGTTTATTGTTGGCTACAATCCGGGATCTGGGGCTGGGGCTTTGGGATCTGGGGCTTTGGGATTTGGGGCTGAGGCTTTGGAATCTGGGGCTGGGGCGTTGGTTCCTCAATCTGCACCAAAGTTTCCTCAACTTGCTGCGTGGATATCTCCGCCACCTCCGGAGTCTCGCCAGCAGTGGCCTCGGGTTTGTTGAGAGGTTTTGGGGTGGACTCTCCAGAATCCTCGTCTGGCTTTCCTCGGTCACACTCATATTGAGTGGTGCGCATCTTCTTCTTACTCAGCCTTACCACAAGATCCTCGGGTACCTTATCTGTGTTGAGATATAGCACCAGAGAACTGGCCTTTTTACCGACCCTCTTTGCGCCTGGTAAGAGCCAGCGCAATGACTTTACTTCTGTACCTTCTGGTGACAGCAATAGTTTGGTGGATAGATCGCTGAGCAGTTGGTAGCTGGGGACACCATGAACGACTATTGCCGTTCCCTCCACACCGACACGTGGTACGGGAAGTGCAGGGGAGCGTGCAGATGCCTTTTCTCCGCCTCCGGCAGCTGAGGTTGGCTTTTTACCCTTGGCCATAGTTTTTGTGTCTTTGCCTGACCCTCCGTGTTTTTTGGTCTTGCCCTTTTCTACTGGTTCCGTCTGTTTGGCCTTGCCTTTGTCTGCTGATCCCGTGTTTTTGGCCCTGCCTTTGCCTGCTGGCCCCGTGTTTTTGGCCTTGCCTTTGTCTGATGGTCCTGTCTTTTTGGCCTTGCTTTTCTCTGCTGACTCCGTCTGTTTGCCCTTGCCTTTCTCTGCTGGTTCCGTCTGTTTGCCCTTGCCTTTGTCTGCTGGTCCCGTCTGTTTGCCCTTGCCTTTCTCTGCTGGTGTCGCATTTTTGGTCTTGTCTTTTTGTTTGGGTGTACCATCTGATACTGACGCGTCTTTCTTGGGTTTGGTGGACTTACCAGGTTTGGTGCCTGGTTTTTCCGTTTTTCTCGGTGGCCGTGGATCTGTTTGCATTCCTTTGGGGATTGGGGATGGTAGGAGGCCTATCTCTGCCATCACGTCCACAAAAGGCAGCAACCCCTCTTCAATGCACTTCAACTCCTCAAGACCTTTGACAACCCAACTTAGACCTCTCAGCACTTTGTTTTGTCCACCCGTGCGTGTCTTGGTGAGTACTAATCTTACTACTAGGGTACCGAATCCCTCTAAGCAATCAAGTATGTAATCTTCCTCCGATTTCTCCACATTCTCTGGCGCTGTCTCTGAAGCAGGGGCTGGTGCGGGTGTAGTGTGTGTGGGAGTGCCGGCTGGTGCCGGTGTAGTGTGTGAAGAGGGTCCACTGTGTGGTGCAGTGGCCATTCGGAATGCTTGAAGAGGTATTTCTAGTTGGTGTTAATCTCTATCAGTTGATGTGAGAGTGGCTAGACAGTTGCTATGGCAGAAGAATCTTTTTATTTTAGTGCGTAAGTATGGGGTTAGTTCTCTAGGTATTTAAGTCATTAGGTGGGGGGTCATGATAGGCAGGAGGGGATGGGCCATACTTTGATGGCCTTGGATTGTACTTAGGTACTACGTAGTCGATACCCGTTTGGGCTGAGATGGTTCTAATTTTTTTTTTGCGAATCATTACTCGTGTTCTACCTTATGACGAGGGTAGCTATCCCCGGGTGGTAGTGACCCGACTGGATTGTCCAGCCCCTGAGCCGTACCTCCTTTATTTTTGAAAATCTTTTTAGGTCTCGACGATTGTGGGGCATGTACCTGCTCTAGATCTGCCTGTGTGTTAGTGGCTTCTTGTCAAAAGGTCTTCGAGGGGTCGCGTAACTAGACTCTCTTGATTCGAACGTCAATACTGCAATACCAGACTAGTCTGGTTGGCACAAGCCGCTCTCCACGTATACCAGACTAATACCTACCGGCGATTGTTTTTTTTGCCTGATTCATACATACTGTCACCCGCCAATCCGCATGCAAGTAGGCTGTCGCCATAGTCTAGATAGATTGAATGCTATTAATGACTCTTTTGAAAAAAATATGAAAAAAAGTAAGTAGGCTGCATTTTGCTATATTCCGCACTCGCAGACTTTTTACAGGCGTCCCTCAGGGGCCCTCGGATGATCCAGGCCAAGCTGCGGATTGCCCGTCTGTCTCTTTTTGTCGTATGTGAAGATCACCTTGCCATCGGCAACCCAAGCTGTGCTAGATTTCCTACTTTTTTGGAGTCTACACTCATATTTCTGAACGTGTACTGTACCATGAGCTTCCAAGTTGCAGCCGCGGACACCACCTGGCATTTGGCTGCCTGCAGCACCAGGAGGCACACAGCGTTACGGATCCGGAGCTTACAACATGCGACTCCACGCTCCTGGACCGAGGAAGCCCTGTTGGAACAGATGCAAGCTAGGCCGAGGATGCTGATGTGGGTGAGAGGGCATCAGGGGATAGAGGGGAATGAGAAGGCCGACGAGAGAGCGAGGATGGAAGTGGAAATAGGGTATAGAATGCTGAAGCCAGACACAGCAACACCGGCTGGTATCAGATAGGCATATCTGACCCAGCCCAGGGCGCCGGCACATATGCGATGGTCCCGGAGGGCGATCAGGGGGCTGATGTACATGGTGACAGATAAAGGCCCCCAACGGCAATGGTTATGGGAGATTGGGAAGACAGAAGATGTGTGATGGATGGACGGACCAGACGCTGCAAGTGCTTCAAATCTGGTCGCAAATGTACAAACTATTGCCACCGGCGCACACATCACCTGGATGATCAAGCTGGATCATGATTGAATTTGGCTGTCCCGGCGGAACGTAATACCTGGACCTTAATTCCATGCCGCCCAATTTCTGTACCATCTCTTTCTCCACCATCTCTTTCTCCACCATCTCTTTCTCCACCATCTCTTTCTCCACCATCTCTTTCTCCACCATCTCTTTCTCCACCATCTCTTTCTCCACTTGCTCTTTCATCTGCATCTACACCGTTACGCTCTCCTAGCTCTGGTTCTCTTATATCTGAATCTCCTATTGTACAATTTCCTGAGGTCCCGTCAGTCCCGTCAGTCCCATCAGTCCCGTCAGTCCCATCAGTCCCGTCAGTCCCATCAGTCCCGTCAGCCCCGTCAGTCCCGTCAGTCCCAGGTCCTACACCTCTTATAATTCGCAAGCGTCGGTCCTCGCGTCTCTCTTCTTCCATTTCCGAGTCAGCCTCTGCCTCTTCTACAGCCCCTGCAGCCCCGGCCTCAGATCTGAAAAATGCGTTGCCTACTCGAGTCCTACGGAAGAGGGCGTGATTTGGGTGTCAACCAGACTGGTGATTTGGCATATTTTGTATCTCTGAAGCACTAGATTTTCTTGCATTATTGTTTATTTCCATATTCTATTTTTCTACTTCTCGCGACTAGATTTTTTGATATTTGCATTCATTCCAGCATCCTATCTTTCTACCTCTCACGGACTTGATTTTCTCATATTTTCATTTATTTCTACATGATATTTTTCTACCTCTGCAGGACCAGGTTTTCTAGTATTTTGCGTAT
>Ga0307514_10004228_pt1 | contig 13293 bp, 16 predicted proteins | sample 16_EM_MG_FD_203088 | JGI IMG/M metagenome (GOLD analysis project Ga0307514, IMG submission 203088) | Populus trichocarpa ectomycorrhiza microbial communities from riparian zone in the Pacific Northwest, United States - 16_EM | ecosystem: Host-associated > Plants > Roots > Unclassified | place... | reverse complement strand
AGCCTCGGGATTTGATGCTGGGGGTACACTTCCACCCGCACCACCAGCCCCCCTCCCACCTCGCCCCATCGCCGTGGCACCTTGCTTGGTCTTGTGGGTATATATGAATCAGACCCGGGACTTGATTTGGGATCCCGAGTTGCATGCAGCACAATGCTGGATGGAATATTGGTAAAAGTAATAATTAATTTCCTTTGACGTCTTCCGGCTTCCTAATTCGGGCAATAAATTGAGAAAAAAAGGAAGAAACGATGCGATCGGATCTAGGTAGAGCTTCTGAATCTGAATCTGAATCTGAATCTGGATTCTTGTCAATGTCAGCTCTTTGGAACTTTCTGCAGTAAGCAGCAGCTGGAGATCAATCAAATAGCCCGCAGATCGTATGCGGGTATGGTATGCAGAATGCCACACTGCTCTCTCAATTATAGATCAGCCGCTGCAGTCTAGAATGCTCCAACCCCACACATCTAGTGTTCCAGATCACCCTCCGCAGTATCCACCTGATCACCCAAACCCTCGGTAGTCGCACTTCCCAATTATAATCAAAGGCAACACTGGTGATGACAAAAGGCATAAGGTACTGTATCTGTATCGAGCACAGTTCCAAAATGAAGCCACGAAATCCCGAGATATTCCGAAGTCGCCGTTGGGGAACGAAAAGTGTGTGTGTGTGTATTCTTTCTAAGATCCAGAAGTGGTCAGAAAAAAGAGAAAAGCGACGGGTTAATATTCTACCCTTTTTTTTTTTTTTTCGTTTTTTTTCTGGAGATACCGAGGTGGCGTGTGTAATGAGTGCATCATCGCGTCGGTTGGTTACCGTAGCGAGGTCTGCATGGCTGTCGCCGATGTCACGGTCGGAATCTGCTCCGAGCTCCAATCAGCGAGCTCCAATCAGCATTTGGTTTCGGGCCTCCCGCCAGGCTCACAGTTGGGAGAGAGCGTCGCCTAGACATTGTTGGATTGGGATGGAGTTAACCTGCATTTGGGTAGTAATTGGAGAGATTTAGTCATGAGGCCTGGCACCACCGTGGACTCAACGTGTTACAGTTCGAGATACCAATTTGATGGCAACTGCTGCCTGCAACAATTCAATTCCTTAGAAGCTTCTGGGGTAATAGGCTAGGTAGGTAGGTAGGTCATCTACCGATCATGCACTTCCAACGGGTGCAGCAGGCAGGCCGAAGCCATATCAACCCCCTTGACCAGCGACGCCAACGTTCCTGAGCCCCGGAGACCAGAGCCGAAGATTTATTGAATGCAGATACCCACGTTTTAGCTTCTTGAGAAATTACTTTTTTCTGCATCTATTTTACATATGGTATTCCCATCCTGCCCTGCCCTTCCCTTAATGTACTGCAATGTCTTCCACGACCTCCATGGCCCCTAATACAATCCCAGAAGCCTCTCCCACGCAGCCACCGATGGAGAAGACACACCCTCGTGGATCATAGCGACTGGTGGAGCCACATCCCACCGCACCGGTCGTCTACGGACACAGATATGTCGAACCATGCAGCACAGAAGACCAGCGGAGCCCCGCCGCAACTAGAAAGCCGCACTGTCTCCCTGGAAAAATGATGCTGCAAGTTTCCCATTATCGCCCTGGAGATCTATAATTATTATAGCGTCCTTGGTCGTCCAGGCTCTGGATACACTTAACCCCCCATGATATCCAGACCCGCTACCGTGGAGGTACCACCTACATGCCAAAGAGGGCCTCCACCTCCGATACCTCACCGTCAGTAAACCCGTAGCTCCGTCATCCCCTCCAGGCTAGGGTACAACGAGCCTCACTACAGATGCACGGCCTGGCGGGGGAACTTTCCGTCGCAGGTGACAGTCTCCGGGGACAGCTACGTTCACCAGACATTCGGGTATCAGCATAGTCAAGTCTGGACAGCCTCCTAATTGAGGTGACGATGACTTTAGGGTTGCACATCACTGGAGCGGTGGCAGTGGAGTGATTTCACTGGGGAGGAATAACCACCGAGGCATTAGCTTTCGGGAGGGAGCAAGGAAGGGGAGGAAGGAGGGGTGATGTTGGGTGCTTATCGGGTGAGAGCTGCCCCGACTACTGTTGGTGATGCAGAAAGTCCGGGAGAGCAAATTAATGTGCAATTGCAAAGGAGCATTGCGATATTTACGTGGAAGGATCTGAACTATATGCCCGAGCAGGTGCGGGGAGAAGACGTTATTGAATAACATTGAGGGGATATGTTGGCTTGGTGAGATTACCACCTTGATTGGTGCCATTGAAGCCGGGGAGGCGGCTCGTGGAATATATTATCCTCCACAAAGGATATTTACCTATTCAATGCTAACCTTCCCACTTCATGCTCGAATCCGAATGCGAGTTCAAGTAAGGAGGAAACTGGTGGTGGTTGTGATGGGGGGGGGGCAGCTGATGCAGCTATAGATTAGAGTACTATCTGGCGCAAGTCTGTCGAATGACAATCCCCGATGCAAGCCACCAAACCAATCCCTCGACAACAAATTCCGCCTTCACAAACTATCCCCAAATACGCCACCTCCATCCCCACCCGACCATTTACCCACCTACCACCTCGCCCACCAATTCTGGCGTACTTCCGAATACCCCCACTCCCGGTTCCCCGCATCTTTCCTCCACTCCCCATAGCCATTGTCCTTGCAAAAAATCCTCTCCGAGCTCCCCTACATTGTCCTAAACACCCTCGTATCCTTCCCCTCTGGAACTTCCCCTTCGGTTTTCCGATGACTCCTGGGGCGGCAAGGTATATGTTCCCGATGATACTGACTTTCCGCACGCACAGTACCAGTTGGGTGAATCGCAGTGCTAATATCGGATTATACGATTGTGGGGAAGGGCGTAGGCATTATAGGTATAAAGCCGCAGACGAGTATTTACGGACGTTCAATGTAGATGGGGATAGAAACTGGAGGGATTATGATGTACTTTGGGGGCTTGCAGTGGTAGATTGGGTTTTGGTCAGGGCGTTTGTGTGCAAAGGCAAAAGAGGTGGGGGGGGCCGGGGATGAGGGGGTGGGGCGGGGAGTGAGGGGGTGGTAGTGGTGGGGGTGGGCGAAGGGGGAAAAGGAGGAGAGAGAGTAGCTATCTACTGATCCAAGGAGGGAAAATACGTGGCCTCCTCCATAGTACAAGTTAATACAATTGATCTGGCCAAGTTGTGAACAACACGTTGTTTGTAAACTGGGATATTGTGTTTCCCTCCTTACCTTCTTTTTGGGGAGGCAAAGTGGATATATAAGTTACTTGATATCACTTTCCAATTTCGTCGGAATATTTGATCCAAGTAGAGTGCATTAACAGATGCCCTTGTGTTGGATCTCTGGTAGATCATACTTTTTTTTTTTTTTTTTTTTGAAGACGTATTCATGACGATGGTAGTATATAGATCATCCTTACGGATAGAGTTACACCAATGAGAATGGTCACCAAGTGCCAAGGTGTGACACTTGAAAATATTGAGATTAGGTTATGAGATAGAGGCAGCGTTGCAGTTGAACGTCCAATGAAGGGGAGCTTCAATGGTAGAGGTAGAACTTCAATGATAGAGGTAGCGAGAATATGAGCGTGTGTCTTGACTCAATTATCTAGCAGGTATTATGAGCAGTATTTATACATGAACTGGTACAGTGAATACGTAGCGTTTACATGAAGTATAAAAGAATGTGATGGTGAGATTGTAACTAGGATAGAAACAACCCAACGGATTTATGTAGGCTTAAGGAAGTTCGGTGTGATATTTCAACAGAAAACCGTGTGCATGAACTTGGTTGTGGCGTTTTGCGAGAAGGATTCCGACGTCAATCCATGCATTGCAATTTGAAATGTAAACGACCTTATGAGTCCTAGTTTCCAAGAGAGATAAGAGGCTCTTCTCCTTGTGATCTTTGAAGGCAACAACGGCGACTTCGACGTTTCTACCCTCTGGCAGCTGACGCAAGGAGGATATTTCAACGATATTCCGCTCCTTTCTATAAGAATTCCAGTCATCGCCAATGTTGATTCCACAAATGCCAAGGGCATGACGTCTGAATCTAACATTTGGTGGGTCACCCTCCTGTATCAGTTAGAATAGTTTGTAAACTATTAAATGTTAGGGACAAGCCGGTGATTAGGCATATCTGTCGGAATATACGAAGAGATCTAAATCACTAGGATCGGGCCTAACTGGCCGCACGTACAGGTGCGAAAGAGTATATTTTACCAGCGAACACAGAACTTCGCTAGGAATCTGAAGATCTAACTAGGTACAAGAACGTGAATATATAGGAAAGCGGGGTAGGTCAGGTCACCCACACCACATTGTATGCCGGCGTGCAGCTTAGCCGTAACATTAAAACTTCAAGCTCACAGGAGTAGTGCTGATCGTGTTACGTGGATGGTGGACTTCAAGACGGTAGCGGTAAATGCCCACCAGTTGTCCAACCTGTGTTTCTCTGCCTTGTGGTCTGGAGGTAACAACCTCTCGGGAAGGGCGGATGACTCTTCCATTGTGGCCAAAAAGACCGCCAGACTTATTTCATGAAGTACATTTTCCCACCACATTTATCCCACCCCGGTTGTCCACACCCACTCTCCCGCCGCTCAGCACGTCGCTGCCGTCGTTCCCTCAACCGTCGTTTGAGGCCGTGCCTCCCACGAGGGGAGGGGCCAAGTCAGGTAGTTCAAGATCACTTACTCTGGTGGCTGGGGAGTGATGGAGAGGCATCCTCCAGAATCTCTATGTCCACATCTGTGGAGGCTTCGGATGGTGGCGGATGGTGGACTTGATGGAGGAAGTTTTGACGGCAACGGTAGTGCGGATTAACTGGGCGATGAGGATGAAAATGATGTCGTGATTGCTTCGAGAATATATAAATATATGTGCTTGTCTCGTGGGTTGCTGGAGGTGGAGGGGCCAGAGGTGGTGGAGGGGCCGGAGGTGCTGGAGAGGCCGGAGGTCTGGCGGCTAAGGAGGGCACGGCGAGTTGAAGGGACACGGCGTGGCATTGTAAATACTAGAGGGAGTGATAGATGAGAAGAAAATGAGAGATGAGAGATGAGAGATGAGAGATGAAGAAGATGAGAGATGTGGAGGGCACTCGGGGGGTATTTATTTCACGTCGTGGAAGTGCTATGTGTTACGGGGGTCCTATCTGCTCGGATATATCAAGGGGAATTATCGCGGCAACACGGGAGTTGTTATCCAAGTAGATAAAACCGGCGTAAAGGCGTGCTCGATAAGAGCGAAATGTATTGATAAAATACATCCAAGTAGATAGAACTGGCGTAAAGGCGTGCTCGATAACAGCGAAATGTATTGATAAAATACATCCAAGTAGATAGAACTGGCGTAAAGGCGTGTGATAAAATCCAAGAACAGAACGAGCAAAGCAACTATGCTACAAGACTGTGAATATATAGAAAAAGCGGGGCTGCTATCCCGGCTGCACTGCCCCTCGTAGCCAGACTATATACCACCACTCTACGTGGTCTCTATCTGGCGTGCAGCTCAGCCGTAACACTAGGTATGACCCTGCCCTTTTCTGTTAATGATCGCCCCCGCTTCCATATTCACCATGATCAACAACCAAACTACGGTACTAGTAACTAGACTAAACCACATTCGCCATGGGCACGTGCAGTCTGGTGCGGGACATCTTGAGCTACTGAAACTATATACGGTAAGTCACCCCCTCAGCACCTTGCCATGAGCATCATCATATTGCTGTAGCTCAATTGGCAGCTGAGCTTTGCGTGCAGTACCACAAGCACCAATCCCTAAGTCTCGAAGGGTTGCAAAGAAAGAAGTATTACTAATGAAACTATCAAAAAATAGGGGTGGTTTTTAGTGCAAATCACCAACTAAACCAATATAGGTAAATGGATTTGACTACCCCAAACACAAAAACCTGGTTTTGGTTTTTGGTTGCAACATCACCACCGCAAGCATGCCTCGAACATCAGAGAGAGCTCAAGCCCTAGAGGATTGACGCTGCAATTGAAGTTGCAGCATATGCGTATTTATTAGGATCAGATGAGGTGGAAGAGGAGGAAGTAGAGGAATTAGAAGACATCGAAGCAGAGCATATTCAAGACCTCCTTGCAGTACGAGATATCATTGCCACACACCGGTGTCTATCTCGTGATGTTAGTGCAGGTAGGCATGAGATTGATATTCTTGAAGCCTATATGTATATATCAATACCCTGAGACTGCATTTCTTGCGCTATTTCGCATGCATCGAGCATCCTTTTGGCAACTTGTTAAAATATCAACACAAGCTGGCAGAAGGGGATATTGGGACCATCGGGCTATTGAGTCTGGACGCAGTCCAAAACCCATATATTACCAGATTGCAGTAGCGCTTTATATACTAGGAGGAGGAGGGGGTGGAGCAGGAGAGAGGACTCGGATTGCACTCAATATTGGATATGGCACAGTTCGGGCATATACCTGGCGGACGATTGAGCTCTTACACACTCTACTCTCTGAATATATACACTGGCTTCTGCAATCCGTCCCACGTCCAATCGAAAGTGGGCATAGCGTCCCCCGCCATTGTATTGGTTTTATTGATGGCTCAAATATTGTTCTCCGAGACAAGCCTATGGTTGATCCAGAGGCTTATTTTTCTCGGAAAAAGAACTATGGCTTCAATTTGCAAGCAATATGCAACTGGGAGAGTCGGTTTATATGGGCATCTATGGCACACACGGCAAGTGCACATGACTCGCCTGCATGGAAATCCACTGCTCTCTATCAGTCAATAGGGTCTTATTTCCATCCTGAGGAGTATCTGTTAGCAGATAAGGCTATGCACTTGAGAGACATATAATTACGCCATACAAGGAGCCAGCAGCAAGACAGCCACGAGGAAGGGCATAGGCGAGTTCACAATTGGACAATGGCATGCCTTGTGCTTCATAATATTCTTCATAGTATGAAAGATGATGGGATCTGGCTACAAGCAGAAGTTGAACGTCAAGAAGCATTAGAGATAAGAAACAACAGGCTCGAAGAACAACTTGAAGAATCAAATGCAGAAGCAAAACAAGCAGGAATCACACGCCGAACTGAGCTCCGCAATCTTGTGAACTTGCTACAACCTAGAAATCAAGCCTGATATCTGCTACCCAACCCATCTCCAGATCCGCCTCCCAATCCACCTCAAGATCCACCTCCCAATCCACCTCCAGATCCGCCTCCCAATTCATCTCCAGATCCGCCTCCCAATCTACCTCCAGACCCTCCTCGACTAGCACCAAGCAAATCCTTTGCCATTCTAGCAAATATCTCCATTTGTTTAACCTGAGCATCTGCTTGAATACGAGCAATCTCTATTTTTGCTTCCTTATCAGCTTTGATTCTCTTTAACCCTAGCTCTTGTTGTATTGCTTGTCTATCTTCAAATGCTCGCTTTAACGCTGTACTAAAGTCTCGCTTTTCTGAACGTTTAGGTTGTAGAGGTGCTGGTGTGGAGCACATAGCTGGTGAGCCTCTTCTAGAGGCTGGCTCGGAGGCTGGCTCAGATAGAGGCTTAGAGGGCATCTGGGATGCTGGCTCAGATGGAGGCTCAGATGCTGGCCCAGATGCTGGCTTGGAGACGGGGGCAGGGACGGGGGCAGGGACGGGGACAGGAACGGAGGCTGTTGGCTTAGAGGGGGGGATGGCGGCTATGGTTTCGGTATTGTGAATAACAGATGTATTTGGATGCGATCCCCATATCTCCTCCAAACGCCAGAAAAAAGGACATTTCTGCTCTAATACCTGGTTGATTGAAGCTTCACACTCATCAGGCTTAACTCCCCACCCTGATTGTGCTTGCATCGCTTTTGCGCCCTTCCAAGTCTTCTTCATATTGCCCACTTTCTCTGAGATTCGTTTTACCTGTTCTCGTTCCCAGACTTATTTAGCTTATCTCATATCGCGTACTTTTCGGCTAAAAGAGTTTTACCGTAATATGCTCCTCCGCACCAAATACCTGTTCTTTAACCTCTTTATGCCAGGCAATTTGCTTGCCTCGCAGTTGCTCCTGGTTATCCTCCATCCAAGAGATCAGTCGCTGGACCTCATCTCTAGTCCATGCTTGAGTTGTGTTATTTGGCATGTTTGCGTTTATGTGATTGAAGTTGTGGTGTCTACCATGCCATATTTATGGTATTCTCTAGTCTCGTGTTGAAACTTGGAACTTGGAACGCGAGAAACTTGGAACTTGGAACTCAAAACTAGAGAAAATCCGCTAGTTTCTGGTTTCTGGTAACGCCACCATTGATTTAGCCAATAAGAGTTGTTGCCAAGTGCCAAGATGTGACTGTTTCAAACCTTGTACATGAACCAGGTCGATTTGACTACCCCTCAAATGTGTAGGCATGATCACATATGGCAAATATTTTATAACCCTCATTGCTTGGCTTGCTTGGCATCTTTAATATGTGCTTGGAACTCCCTGTAAAGCGTACGGTACCATCACCTCATCAATAGCACAGTTGCTTGATGGCTTATATGTTTGTAGATACCGTTGGACTTCAGCTGCTGTACATTTGCAGGTTAAAGAACTTTTTGGGCGGTCCTCTGTACACATGCCTATTTGGGAATAGTGATATTGGCAGCATATGCGGGGGCATGCTAAATGAAGCATCGCATCTAGGGGGTGGCAGATAGGTAGTCCGCCGAGGGTGTTAGCCTGGTTGGCCCTGATCTCGTTCCCAGACTCTTAGGTTATCTGCGCTAAAGCTATCTTCGGCTAAACCATATGAGAAAAGACAAGATGGGTCCTGACATGGAGATGGCTAACTCCAAAAAGTACGAGAACCACCCATACCCCAAATCCTCCTATTTCCTCCCTCTATCAAAATCATAGGCTTCTACAAGAAGCCAGTGCCCTCCCAAACGCGCTTGGCTTCCGAGCCTGATGATTTCCTCGAAAAATACGACGACAGAGCTGGTGGCCTTTTCCAGTCTCCTCCTTCCCTCCACGAGCCAACGTGCTCCCATAATCCCTATCTTCCCTCCTCTGAGCCCTTCCTCTACTTCCTCTGTGATTTCTGCTATGGGTTTATGGCAAGGGACCCCGTGGATCACCATCCCCTTGGCTCGAGTATAGCCAGAGGGGATGTCCTCGGGGCTGTCGTGGTTGGCCGGGATAAGGTGGCGGGCCATGACAGTGCTATTCACATCAGCTATGTAGCCACGTACCTTAGCTACTAGATACCTTAATTTGGGTGAAGAACACCTGATTTGTTCACTATATGTTGTGAGCCTCCGTACTAGTAGAGGATGTCCAGACAACTCTTGCTTGAGTAATATAGGTACCTAGTCGGAATGCAAGGATGCGCCGATCCTGCATGACTTTTGTAGGAGCCTGCATGGTTAGGGAAGCAGAACCCTGATATGGGCCTCATAAATTGAGTGCAATATTCCCCCATATTCAAGATGCAGATTAATATACTGTAAGTAGTCTGGTTGACAGACTACTGAAAAATCAGAATAGGGCAGGGTACTGGGCTAGAAAATATATTTCTTCATCCCGTTCCTATTACACTCCATAGGCCTGACGATTTACTCAAACACTTGGTCTCGAGCACAAGCATTAATATCTTCAAACCGTTGGGATAGTTTTGTTAGCCTATCTATCAGCAGCCATGTACCGGGGCTGGACTCCAGATACCCTGGTAGGCGATGTTCCCGCCAGACTACATAAGTAATTATGTATGTAGATGGCCCGTCGTATCTATAGTTATTAGGTTCGAGATCGGGTGAAAATGGTGCCTTAGAGGTTAGATGATGATAGATCAGGTCCCTGGGAACGGCCCAAGGGTTGGATAATCCCGCCGAGTCTCCGCTCGGGGATGCGGTCCCTCGTCATAGGCTAGATAGCTTGAATACGAGTACTGATTTCAAAATCAAAATAAAAAATAGATCAGGTCCCTAATGATGTATATGGGATGCATCCGAAGGTTGGTAGTTGAGGGAGGTCAGGGTGACCTTGGCTGTTGGAATGCTTTTGGTGAACATGAGCAGGGTTTTAACCAATACCTATGCCTACCTATGTCACTATCTTAACTTGGGCCTGGCCTGTCGACAGGTTATATCTATGCAGCTACATACTATATACCTAGTGGATTTAAGTATGAATCTGCTGCTAGCTAATTGTGGTTATATTGGGGTACACTCGAACGCTATGAAGGTGTGCATAAAAAAATTAAGAAACACCCAAGGCTCACAGAGAACCACCAAGGCCACAACGCAGAGGATCTATTTCTGCTGTCCACTCATTATGCAACACTTATGGTTAGTCTGGTTAACTAATGGTACCTATGTTACCATGGCACTTCCGGCACCACAGAAAAGCGTTTCCATGGGTTTGGCACCACTTGCATGTATACTTCAGGGCTGTTACTGTCCCCGATATTCTGCCCGCCCCAACAGTACCCAGAGGGGATTTATGGAATAGAACACTCGTGCCAACTTGATCGTCAAAGCAGTTGCAACTGGTACACATTATACCCATCAAACCTTTATAACCACAAGAGCAGTTCCTGTATAAGAGATGGCTGCTGTCCGACACCGTATCCAAGGTGATTTTTTCTGATTCCTCACTGGCCGCTCCTGATTTCGAAGCCTTTGCAATCACATCTGTGATCCACGGTGGCACCAATGCTGGGTTGCAACACACAACGAGTGCCTCAGCAAAGTCAGAGTTGCTGGCTAGCAGCTTGATAAACTCTTCATTGTACCGGAAGATCTCTAAATCCCAAGCGATATACTGAGCAAAGTACCGTAATAGGCGCTCTGGGGCAGGGCCACTATCGCCGAGACTCCCTGAATGGGCCAGGAGGTTGTCATATGCGTATGTTACTGCCGCTACCGTCATCAGGAGATCCGCACGTTCGGAGACCCTTCCGAGTTCCGCGAGCAGGGCCGCAATGTTTGAGAATGCAAGGTCTTTGAGGGGGGGTATGTTGAAACGGTCTGCTAGGACATAAAGCTTGGTATGATATGGCAGCGCTGTGGAGGATTTGGCATGTGGTCTATAATGTAGCCGTGCATTCAGTACGAATATCTCAAGTATGATAGCGCACGCTGATTGCCACCTGGAGCAACAACTTACTGTTGATAGTCCTGAAAATATGCCCACTCTAGGAATGCCTTAAGAGTAGGTTCATCCACTTCACTCAACTCTATCAGGTTTTCCCTGCCCTCTTTCATATCATTGTTGATGTGCTTATGAAGCTCCGGAGATAGAGAGGAAAGGAGATCCTTGTGAATGAAGTATTCTGGACGCTCAAGGGTGTTGGCAGGTTTTGGGCGAGTACTGGTGCCTGTTGTCACCCCTGGCAGCTCCTGAGGTTCCGCCGAGTCTACATCTTTGAGAATAATCTTGCAGACATCGCTGCGGAGGAAAAATGATCTGGTCCCTAAACGAAATTAAATCAGATTCTTATATTTCAACAGTGTCGGTGCAGCGCAGTCCGCATCAGTATATATTCTTACCCATTGGGCTGTCAAAAGTAGAATATGTGGAGGACGTATGTTGAGGGAGAAGTGGAGAATGTGGTCACGGGATTGTGGGATATGGCGGTTGGAGGCCTGGAGTGGGAGAAGAGTCGAATTTAAGTCTTTTGAAAATTTGCCACATGTGCCTGCACCCTGCAAGACCCTGGATGGCTTATGTTGCAGGAGAGCAATGCAGGCAATCCTCTAGCGAAGGGTGGAGCTAAAAGTAATCGTTATCTTCGTGCCTATCCCTGCTAAAGAGTCGGGAAGTTCTGTAGCATATGTATATACCATATGAATTGGTGTACAAGATACTATCCTCCACAAACCATCTGCATTATTTATCCCAAATTGTCCACAGGCTTGGGGAGTAAGATATCACAGAAAATATATCGGAGATGGGTACAATTTGCGGAACTAGTTGCCCAAAAGCAAAATACAATGCGGGGTGGGGTAATATAGGAGGCTCCTGCCCTTATGATTAGTCGTGGGGCAGAGGCAGCAACACCACTCTGTGACGGCTTTGTGTGCGTTTCCTACTAGACACTGTCAATGCTAGATCTCAGCCCGATTACGTACGATAGGTATTGTATGTACTAATTTATACAATTATCTACTAGCATAGACTGGATAATAAGGTATTTTGAGAGTGAAAGGCCTTCAAAAATCTAACCATTAATTTGGATCCACTCACCCCGTGAGCGGGGTGCGGCTCTTTTGCGCACCTCTTTTCGGGCTAGCACTGCATATTATACTTACTACTGGATATGCAATACTTAGGTCTTCATTAGTTACCCTGAAGTCTCTCAAATTAAGTGCAATACTCCTGGCCTATCTATACACATGCACATACATTCACGCACCCAGTACTGTCACAACATACATTCTACCCCCAATATAGTTCAGCTAGGAGAATAATCGTTTCAGTTCAGAAGAAATATGTTTTGCTCTGAACTCAGTCCGCTACGGAGTAGATTTTTGGATACTATCATAGATAAGTGTATTCCAGACCAATTACTGTGGTAAGTAAGGCCTTCTCCCTCAATCTCCCAAACCCCCACAAGAGCCACTGGCTGGAAGTGACTGGGAGACACCTAGGAACCCTGATTCCTCATAATAATTAGTTTAAAATCACAAAGCATGATATATCAGGCATTATTAGAGAATGGGAAGGGAGGAATGCTGTTTCCAGGCTCAACTAGCACCGTACAGGGAGCAAAACGGTTAGAAAAACAGGGAGGCTTATACCCCATATAAAATCCAAAGCGGAACTCCAACTTCCCAGCCAACCTGCAGATCGAATGTGTCCAGGTCTCTGGTACATGGATATCTAGATATCTCTCGACCGGGTATCGTTTTATATAGTGATCTCACTTAGTATTACTGTCCCCAGGAAATTGCAGATTCGCCAGCTAGTAGGCACCGTACATTCTCTCAAAATTGCTCCCTGACGTCCAGTAGTTCATGCTTTTTTTTTTTTTCTTTTTTCTTTTTTTTTTTTGCCATGGAGTCAATTGCCGGGGTTTTGGAGGTATGGCTGCCACGATGTCGGCACGGAGGTGCGACGCACAAGGGAGGAATTACATATATCCCCCCTCCCTATGCAGATATGTGTAGAATATGTCTCTAGGTAGCTTGTGAGTGGGATGTACCAGAATATATTGTGGGGAAGGGTGTAGGCATTACAGGTATAAAGCTGCAGAAGAGTATTTACGGACGTTCAATGTAGATGGGGATAGAAACTGGAGGGTTTATGGTGTGCTTTGGGGGTTTGGGGGTTTGCAGTGGTGGATTAGGCTTTGGTCAGG
>Ga0307514_10004227_pt1 | contig 13293 bp, 13 predicted proteins | sample 16_EM_MG_FD_203088 | JGI IMG/M metagenome (GOLD analysis project Ga0307514, IMG submission 203088) | Populus trichocarpa ectomycorrhiza microbial communities from riparian zone in the Pacific Northwest, United States - 16_EM | ecosystem: Host-associated > Plants > Roots > Unclassified | place... | reverse complement strand
TAACCCCCCCCCCCAATTTCCTCAGGGCTGTTACCACGTCAGTTTATTTGGGTCGCCTAGTAGTAAACCCGGACTATGATCACTGTCGAGATTCCTTGTATCGACTCCACCATCTGCCACCATCCGAAGCCCCTACAGAGGCGGACATTCTAGAGGATTCTACATCACCCCCCAACCACTAGACTATTTGATCTTGAATTAGAAATACCTATGGTGTTGACTGACCGATATTAAGGGGCTGAAAATAAGGAAAACCAGGCACCCCCACTGGCAGCTCTGTGAGACCTCCCAGTCCCAGCCTAACCTTAACAGTAGAGCACGCAAGTATCAGAGATCAACACCAAGATGGGACAGGGACAAGCAGGATGTGATTAACCGGCTGCGACAGCGGTAGCAGCACTAGGCAGAGGGACAAAGAGGCTATGGGAGGTATGGCAAGATAGTCTGGACTACCCCTGAACAGACTAAGAATTCATGGCAAGTATATATTGAATTCACCTAGATACTGAACACAGTATACTAGACTGACAAGCAAGAAGGAAGACCAGGCGAGGGACGAGGTCCTAGGGAGAAGAAGGGAACAAGCCCAGGAACAACACCAGGGGAACAGGAACAGAACAACATCAGGAACCAGAACAAGAGACAAGGCCGGGAACTAGAACGAGGTCAGGAACAGGACAAGTTATTACAGGAAGAGGAAAGGAAAAGGAAATATCGGAATGGGGGAATGGATGTATATTTATACGTCCCAAACATCTAGACCCCAACAAGACAAATACACACTAACAAATAATTCCAGGTCACTAGGAGATTCTATCCCAACAGCGCATTACCAATAACTGCGAAACAAGATACAAGGATAGGAAATCATGCCATGAGACAGCAAGAAATATTGGAAAACAAGCAAAAGGCTTAACCATAGCGCCACGCAAAAGACTCGGAAGCATATCTCCAATTCCATTCTGCCAGATGCATGGCGTAGGAATTGGAGATCAGGGGTCTCAGGATATTGAAGGTCCCAGATCCTGCCCTGATGCAGGAACTAGACTGATATCAACTCTAGCCTCTGGGATATTGTGGGCCGCTATTGTTGGGTTCCAGAGATGGGGTCGCCATTGCCGCTACCGGAGGACAGGAATTCCAGAGCTACTACCAAATCGTAGTACCGGGATGCAGTTGGTAACCAGGCAGAAGAGTCGGGGGTCAGGTTATATAGTGAGGCTAGGAGTGATATATGGTTTACCACAGAATAGCTAGGGATAGCATTTCAACACACCAATCGAATCGTGGTACCGGGATATTATTAGTAAGCAGGCGAATAGTTGGAGATTAGGTTACGGGATTAGCTATAGTGAAGCCACAGACAGGACTTCAGGGCTCGTATTGGTTGAGGTACTGGGTCGTGGTCGGTAATCATGCAATGCAGTCGGAGATCAAGGTGAGGCTAGGGGTGGAATACCAGCTACTGCACAATAGCTGAGTGCCAGGCTCAAGGGCTCCTATTAGACCGTGGCTTGTCAGGATGTGCTCGACAGCCATGCAGGGTCATTCGGAGGTCAAGGTATCAGGCTGGGACCTGTAGGACAGAACGTATCCATCACAAAATAGCGAGGATGGGTTGCAGGAACTCCTATTAATTCCGGGCAATCGGGACATGGTTGGTCATCATGGGAACTGATTCGGAGATCGGGTCTGCCAGGGTGAAATATAATCTACAGGGGCCAGCAAGGACGGTGGGTCAGCGACACGAGAGCAAAGAGAATGGTCTTAGGCACATTGGGGCATGAGGGTATCGCAGTACCAAGGTATCAGGTATTAGGGTATCTGGGTATCGGGTTATCCAGGATTCGGGATATTGGGATATCAGGACATCAGGATATCAGGATATCAGGATATTGGGATATCGTGGTTTCGGGGTTTCTGGGTTTCACGGTTGGCAGGGCTGGCAGGGCTAGCGGGTTTGACGGACTCTATGGTATACGACTAATTGCTTTTTTTTGTATATAAACTATACATATACCAAACAATAATACATAAATTATCCCAGTAATTTCACTTAAATTATACTATGAGGTATAATTTCTAATTAACTGTATTTAAATTAGACTAGAATACATACCAGAAATTGAATTATGCTTCAATAACACCAGCTTATGGGTTACCCTCAATGTGAATTACACTTCAATTAGATTGGGTTATGAATTATATTTCAATAATACTATGTCATATCCTATGCAAATTATCCTCAATATGAATTATACTTCAGTTAGACTGGGCTACAAATTGTATTTCAATAATACTACTCCAGGGCCTACACAAATTATCCTCAATATAAACAATATTAAAATCATACCAAGTTATGTACCTGACATTTTTTGAATGTTTTTTACTTGTGTATGTATATTCATATAACTAATGATTATCACAAACTATTTTAATGGTTTCTATTGTCTAGTCTGCCTGTTTAATACTCTGAGCCTATGACAATAATATTAAATAAGCTTCTAAATTACTAAGACTTGGTAAACATGATTTCATATACCTTGCATTTTCTTCATTATGTAGATAGTGTTTGTTTTTATTAATGAAATCAGATTTTGCATAAAAAGTAGTCTGGCATATATAGTGCAGGCCTTAGTGTATAACAGTGTATGTATTAAGATAGTGTATAACTATAAAGTACATAGTGAGAGTATTGTGCATGAGGATAGTTGTCAACTTCTGAAGTTTAGGCTCTTAGTATATTGTTATTCACCGTACTCTCACGCTCAGCCATATGACCAAACAGCCCCTGTAGATATTGGTGAACAACGGCCCTGCCAATATTCATATACACGTCTGGCTAAAAAGCCTGTTACCTCGGCAGTCACTTCTCGCACTGCATCCGACCTCGGCCGAACTCTCATGAGATTGCCAACTGTATCTTGGCTTTGTACAGATTTGGTATTCATACTTGAACATTATAGAAAACTCCTAACGTCCTCTCTGGATCTTTGCATATTTCTATAGTCTTCGGAAGTATGTTGTATTATCTGTGATATTCTTATACTCCCGCTGGTTCTTCGTAATTGCTATATTGGATTGTTGCATGTGAGATTTGCACGCGTAGTTGAAATACACCCGATTCTCCTTTCTGTTTGTGCTTCCCTTTCTTTCCTCACATAACAACTTGTTCACCTCCTTTATCTAGTTGTGCTATATATCGAATACTGCTGAAGTAGCTCAAACTTCCCACTCCCGTGCCCCCCAAGGGTTGCGTACTCGGCGACTCTTCTTATCCTGCCTGCTCTTGGTTAGTTCCTTGTTTAAGAGTCGAGGTATCCTCCCTGGCCGTCACTCTCTATATATCTCTAGCACTTTGTTGTATCTTTATAGTCTTCGGTACGATACGACTAAGTATATCGGACAACCCAATAGTAGGACCTCTCGACACCACGATAGCTGGCTTCTCTGCCGGTAACATCTCCTGACACGTGACTCTTGTACCTGATATCAATAATCAATGGAAGGTCCAAATAATTCATCTAAGAGCCAACCCCCTCACTCCAAGTCCCACTCGCGTCATCCCAGTAGGTACTTCAATCACCTTCTTTGGTCCCATCCATACAGCACATATGGCAGGGATGATGACTACACAAGGAGTCCCCACTGCACTCCCTATTCCACAAATAACTACTTGTACCCCCATATAAGCCTGCTCGATGTACTATAATCAGGGTGTTCAGCATGGTACCTTCTTGCGCTCTCTAGTTCCTAGGAACACCATGCAAACACAGTAGGCCCCAGCCTCACAACTCTATGAAGTTCAGAATTTCGACGGCACTCGTACGAAATTTACCAAATTCATGACTATGCTCGCACTTATATTTTCCTCTGACCCCGCTCGATACTCCACTGACCTCGCGAAAATCTCGTACGCTGCTTCTTACCTTTCTGGCTCAGCTGTCAATTGGTTTGAGCCTTATCTTAACAAGGCTACTGGCCACATCAGCTTCACTAACTATGAGGCTTTTGTCCCTGCCCTGAAGAATGCATACGATTACCCTGATGCCCATGCTATAGTCAAATGAAAACTACACAACTTGAAGTAAGGAGATAGAGACTGCTCTACCTACCATGCTGAGTTCTGTACCTATGCTACCATGTTGAAGTATGATGACATAACAAAAATCTCCTTCTTCTCCAGTGGCACTAACCAGGGTCTTAAAACAGCCCTCTCACATCAGACAACACCTCTTGAGATGTGCGATAAATTTGTCTAACTTTGTATCAAGTTGGACAATAAAGTCAAGCTCTTGTATTCACAGAGCTCCTGCCCTACCCCCCAGAAAGCCCCAGCCCAGACCTCAGTCCCTCGGTGCACCCCATCCACCCTCTCTGGTATAGCTGCTGGTGCCCTGGACCTCTCTCAAGTAGCTCAAACCCCTGGAAAGTGTAGACCCATCTCTGTAGAACTCCGCAAGTATAGACATGAAAACCAGCTGTATATGTACGGTAGAGGCTCAGGGCATTGGGCCTCAGTCTGTCACATTGCTACCAAGCCAAAAAAGCTCAACATGGCTCAAACGGCTTCTCCCACTCCTCCCGCTACTCCGCCGCCGGAAGCCTCTGTTGCCACGGCCAGCCCCCTCACTGAGGTGGTAAACAACTAATGCTCTCCGTAATCAACGATGGCTGGTTACGGAGCGCCAGGATGCATCCTGGTGTCATCAATCATTTGTCCCCTGTCTCGTCTTTTGTTCCCGTTCCTTTTGCTGTTCTCTCTCGTTTTTCGATATTGGGCAAGGTAGTTTTTGAAGGAACTAGGAATAAGGTTGTTGGAATTTCCCAGATGTCCCGTTAGAAAGCTCACTAGCGTTTGGGTAAATCTCATGCCGTGAGCATTTCGTTTGTGTCTGTACCTGCGTCTGTGTCTACGTCTGTGTCTGTGTCTGCGCCTGTGTCTGCGCCTGTATCTGTGTGTGTGTCTGTGTCTGTGTCTGGAGATTTGGGGTTAGAGGACCCTCTCACATTGTTATGTGTGGTAAATGAAGACATTCCCACTACCTGCATAATAGACTTGGGAGATAGCTCCCAGTTTGTCAAAGTTGACTTTGTACTGAACATGAACTTGCCTTTGGTCCCCAAAGGAAAACCTGAAGACTTGGTCCTTGCTGATGGAGCTCGTGCCATCATATGACAAATCACACATACATGTAACTTGAAACTTGCCATTGACCATCATATGGAAGAACTAAGCTTCCAGGTCACAAAACTTGCCAGATGGAATCTGATTATTGGCAAACTATGGCTTCTTCACCATAACCTCTCGGTCAATTGGGTGACCAACCCTATAGCTATTTCCTCTAGATATTGTGATGCCCATTGCCTCCCTGTCAGGCCGCCAGCCAAAGTAACTGGCAACAAATTCTAGATCTCATTAATATCCCGAGCTGCCCTACGTATAGCTCCCAAAGATCCAGATTCCTGGTTTTGTATTATAGTTCTCTACCACACCTCAGGTGAAAAGGTCATACATGTATCGTCATCTATGCATATGGCAGAGGAAGAATATGACCCTCCCACAAAACTCATCACTCCTGAATATTATGACTACCTCGACCTTTTCTCTGAAAAGCAGGCCCGCATGCTTCTCTCTTCACGATATGGTGGCCACACAATCCCCTTGACTGAAGAAGCTAAACCACCATTCGGATGCATGTATTCTATACCAGATGCCGAGCTCAAGGAAGTAAGGAAATGAATCGATGAGAATTTCTCCAAATCCTTTATCTATGCCAGCTCCTACTCCGCCACTTCTCCTATTCTTTTTCTAAAGAAAAAGGATGGATCCCTATATCTCTGCATCGATTATCGGGCCCTCAACGACATCACTATTAAGGACTGCACATCCCTGCCCTGAATTGATAAAAGTCTGAACTAAATTGGAGGTTGCAAATATTTCAGACGTCTTGACCTCTGAGCCTGCTTCAACCAGATCTACATCAAGGAGGATGATGAGTGGAAAACTACCTTCAGGACATGCTATCATCTGTTGGAATTCTTGGTTATACTCTTTGGGCTTACCAATGCCCCAGCTCGTACCCAGTGATTTATGAACAATACTCTCTATGAATACCTCGACATTTTCTGTCTTTGCTATCTTGATGACATCCTGATCTACTCCCGCACGTTGAAAGAGCACAAAGAACAGATCTGCAAAGTACTCTAGAAACTCAAGGAGGATGGCTTGTTCATCAAACTTGAGAAATACGAATTCTCTATCACCAAAACCACCTTTCTCGGCTTTATCATTTCTGAAGAGGGTCTAGAAATGGATCTAGAGAAGGTGAACGCTGTTTTGAACTGAGAGGCCCCAAAATCCATGAAAGATATCTAGAGTTTTCTTGGTTTTGCCAATTTTTACCATCGTTTGATCCACAGGTACTCCTATCTCTGTTAGCACTTGTTCAACCTACTGTGCAAGGACATCCCGTTCGTGTGGGATGCCACTTGTAAACAAGTCTTTGAAGCCTTGAAAAAGGCCTTTACCTCAGCTCCTGTTCTGCGTCATTTCTATCCCAACCTCGAAACCCTTGTCAAAACAGATGCATCTGATTACGTGACCTCTGGGATTCTCTCTCACAAATACCCTGAAAATGGAAAGCACGTTCTTCACCCAGTTGCGTTCATATCGGAAAAAATGACGCCTACTAAATGCAACTACGGGCTTGGGGATAAGGAGCTACTCACTATCATCAATACACGTGAAAAATAGCATATCTACCTGCACCAGCTTCTCTGACTCTTGACGATCTTGACTGACCACCACAACCTGCAAACCTTTATCACAAAGGCTCTTTTATACCGCCACCAAGCTGGATGGGTTTAGGAAATGGCCCAGTACGACTTCAAGATTGTTTTCCGCCCTGGCAAGGATAATGGTAAAGCTGATGCACTGACTTATTGATCGAGAGATCTCCCTGAAGAGGGGGATAATCGTACGTGACCAATACAAGCGTTGATTCCGGCCTCAAAATTCATCCTCACTGGAGCCATGACCCAGCATGACCAGCCCATACGTGAGGCACGTGCTGCGGACCCCCTAGCACAGAAAATATTCAAAGCTCTTCAAGCAGGCGACAAGCGCTACAAAATCATACCTCTTAGTGAATGCCAGGTCAAAAATGAACTCCTCCTTATCAACACTCTCGTATATGTCCCCGATTTCCCTGAACTCTATCTTCGGATCCTGAAAACATGCCATGACCACCCAGCTGCAGGACACCCTGGTATTGCAGCCACATATGAACTACTATGCCGAGATTACTAGGGACCAAAATTGCGACAGACCATAGTATAGTATATATGAGACTGTAATACATGCACCAGAATCAAGCCTGCTCGCCATGCTCCCTATGGCCTCCTGAAGCCCCTGCCAGTGTCTCTGCACAAATGGTTATCTATTTCACTCGATTTTATGACTGGACTCTATATTTCCCATGGGTTCGATGTCCTACGTGTGGTAGTAGATCGCCTATGCAAAATGGCTCATTATATCCCCACCACCATCGAAGTCAACTCCAAGACAATCGTACACTTGTTTCATCATAATATCTTCTGCCTGCACGATCTCCCTAACTCCATCGTGTCTTGCCATGGGATCTAATTTGTCTTCCAATTTACTCGCTCTTTGACTGACCTGCTTAGCATCCAGCAAAAGGTTTCTACCGCCTTCTATCCGCAAACTGATGGCCAAACTGAGCACATCAATGCCATTGTAGAGCAATATTTACGTGGATATTGCAATTATCAATAGAACAATTGGTCGGAACTTGTATCTATAGCAGAATTCTCCTACAACAATACCTTGTCTACCACCCTTGGAATCATGCTCTTCTACACCATGTATATTAACAATCCTCATTATTGTAAGGAAGACATGTATTTTCCTAAAGACATATCTTTTCCTTACCCTGAAGTCATGTGAAGAACAAGGTAGAACATGCTATGTGCCCTCCTGGGAGACAAGTATACTTTCCTAAGAATCAGATTAGATAGAAATCATGTGATCTATTTCCTTATCAGTTAATCAGAAAGAGATAAGTCAGAGAATGACTTTGAGAAATGACTCACATAGTAAGTCACAGGATGAGTTACAGGAATGACTCAGAGATGGAAAGCTATGACATCACTACTTATGTAAATTCCTGCCCAGGATTGGAGATTTAGAGGGATCAAGCCCCAGCAGATAGCTTTTCTCTTTCATCATCAGTTTATTCAGATAGCAACAAATACAAGAGATCAACCTGTTAAAACTCTTATGCCTCTTGGTACATCACCTGATCCCTTACATAATCAACTATCTCAATACAACTATCTTGAAGATTATATAACATAAACTTATGTTTAATAAGTCCTTATAAATCTCAAGACCAACAACCTTTACATTTTTTAACACCAGAATCTCTTACCTAAGAAGGAAGGACTAATAACCCTTACCTTAGCATCTGGTCAGCAAAGTCTCACTAGTGAGCCAACCTAGTAGCAACTCAGTATATTCAAACCAATAAATACAAACAAAAAGACCAGCTATAACAACAAAAGAAATAAGGAAACCCAGCTTTCCCAGCAACAAAGAAAAACCACAAGACTACCAGAACCCAATACCCAAAACAAACCACAGTGATCACACTACAAATATAAACAACAAAAGAAAAAGGAGAACCCAGAGAAATCCCACACAAGAAACAAACAACAGAAACAACCAGAGGGAGGAAAAGAAAAAAAGGAAAGAAACAAGAAAAGGTCACCTAGGAACAGGTGCCTGACAAAACAATCAGGAATACACTCTCCAGAAGGCAAGTCCCAAGGAGCTTTTCTTGAGAACCTGGCCTCATCCAGGAAGTACTCCTTATACTAACCCTAACCAGTCTCCAAGTCATACCAGTACTTGAGGGTCCTATAGACCTCCCAAGTCTGATTCTCCCTGTAGTGCTCTATCCAGCACTGCACTACATACCTGGCTGTAAATACCCTCTGGGACCAAGGGATATCCCTTAACTTCTTACCCTAGTGTCTCAACACAGGGCCACCCCAAACAAACCCAGCAGGCTTCTTCTCTACCTGCTTACCCACCTCTTTATCCTCCTCCCCTAAAGAAAACCTCACCCTCTTAGCTCTCCAACTCACAGGCTTGTAGCTAGAAGGAAGAGGCTCAGAAGAAGCCCTACCCCTCTTAACACCCCTGTGAAGGCTGGAAGGCCTCCCCACAGGCTCAGGAGCCAGCTAATCTGAGACGTCATCAAGATCAACCCAATTCAGGGTCTTCAAAACCCAGGAATCCTTAGCTGTGGAAAACCTGATAGACATGTCTGGACTAGGAAGCATCAGTAAGCAACTGTTTGGAAGCAGTTCAACAATTCCACAAATACCACAGAAGAAGAAAAAAGAAAAGAAAGAATTCAAGAAAGGAAGAAGACTAGCCATCAACCCAGAAGAAATCCAACAGCTCAAAGATAAAGCAGCCCAAATACCTCAAAAGAAAAGACTGAAATTACCAACTTAAGAAGATACCAAAGCAACATCCAGGACACTGGAAATTCCCAATAAAGGAAGTATACAAGGAGGAAACTTCACAACACCAAAAATGAATGATATAGTCTGGGAAAGATACAAACCAATATGGGAAAATTACATGGACCAAGCAATGATATTCTGTATTCTCAACCAAAACAATTACACAAAAGAACAAATGAAAATAATCCAAGAAGAAGTATTCACATACATGACATGGAATACCATAGACATATGGGACACAGTGAATACCAAACTCCCAACAACAATAAAGAAATTACTACCTGCACCTTTCTATAATCCATCAAAAGTAATACCATGGCTGGTAAAAGAATGGACAAACATAGAACAATACCTGCAAATAGGAGAAATAAAGGAACCAATAACAGATGAAACAGCAATGACCTTGACTAAAGAACAGATACAGGAAATACAAGAAATGGTAGATCTTTACAAAGAAATAGAAGAAACATCAGAAGAAGAGGAGGATGTGATAATCACATAATACAAGACAGCCAGCTCAAAAGAAAAAAAGGGAACATCAAGGGAAAGGAGTCCAGTTTGGAGACTTACCACAAGGAAGAAAGCCTAAAAAGAATAACCCTGATAAGGGCAAAAGCAGGAGCAAGGAGGCAGGAAAGGATCAATCTAGCCAAGGAGGAGATGATCTAGGAGTTGATTCCAGCAGTAGCTCAGGAAGCTCTGATAGAAGAGAAAGTGCTAGTGATGATGAATCTGAAGACAACACCAGAAAGGTTAGACAACTATCACCAAGCCAAAAAGCATGGGAACAAGTGATAGGAAAAAGAACAGCAAATAAAGGGATTGATAAAATGAGCAAAAACACAAGCCTAGTAACACTATTACCACTAGAAACATTGGATGGAACAAACAAGAAATGGAGAAACCCAACAACATTTGACCAGTACACAGCAAGAATGGCAGAATGATTAACTTACCAGAAACTGAATATCCAAAAAGAGGAAGCTCTGAGCAAGTTCAGTTGGATGTGTGAAGGTCCAGCTCTGAGTTGGTATGAAGAATATTGTAGCAGAGTACCAGAGAAGAAGAAGAACTACCATGCTTTTATCCTTGAGCTCAGGGAAAAAGTGGTACTATGCACAGCAGGACTGGACCTATGGAAAGAATGGGAAGAATACAACTATGCAAAGCTAATGAAAGAACATGTACCAAACCCCCCTGTCAACCTGCACAGCCTGGAATGCCTGAGATCTTATCAATCATGCATTAACCCACAAGAGGAAAAAATGATTAACATGCATGCACTCAAAGTCAAATTTGTCACAATATTACTCACACACATCAAGAGCCCAACAAAATTGCTGATCAATTATAATATGGAGTTTGACAAAATAGTGGAGACAGCAGAAAGAATGCAAGCCGATAATGCAAGAGACCCTGCAAGAGGAATCACCAATAGAGGAAAAACTTTCTACTTTGATAAGCAAGGAAGAAAGATAAGGCAAAGAACTCCAGAAGAAAGAGGAAGATCACTAGGATTCCAAAGATCTACATAGAAAAAAGGTGACCTAGTAGGGTTAGGAGGATCTGCACCAGATAAGCCAAAAAGATTATACACACCAAGGTCCACACCACTAAGAAAAGCACCAACAAAGCCAAGACAAGGCAACAAGGTATTCAGACAAATGAGTGACCAAGAGAAAGAATCCTTGAAGGCATAAGGAAAATACCTCATATGCAAAGAAACAGGCCATTATGCAAGAGACTGCCCAAAAAAGAAAACAACAAGTACAGCCTATCAGCAAGTGAGTCAGAGAAACCCCTGGCAACAAAGAACACCATTCCAAGGATCAAGACTATGGCCAAGTACTACAGCACTTGAAATCATGAGGCCACCACAAGATGACAGAAAATACCTCATCCTACAAACTGCAAAAATATCCTGTGCAGCAATAATGCAAATCAATGGGAAAAATGCACAAGTCCTAATAGATCCCTGCACCATGCATGGAAACCTGATTTCAAATCAATTGTGTGATATGTACCAGATCCCAACAGAAAAAACAGATCAAAAGATTCTGGGAACTGCAATCAAAGGAAGCAAATCATACATCAGTGCAAAAGCAACAGTAGAAGTGGACATACAAGGGCACAAAGAAACTATTACCTTCTATGTGGCTAACCTAAATGAATGGAATGTCATATTAGGAAACCCTGCACTAACAAGATTAAGAGCAGTCATGCATATTGCAGAAAACCAAGTTAGCATATACTCAAAAGAGAAAGAACCCATAACAGTACAAATGCTTGACAAGCAAACAATGGAATATCCCTCAACTGCAGCACAATATATCCACGCATATGTAGAAGAAGTCACAGACTACTCAGAAGCAGAAACATATACAGGATACAGACCTACAGGACACCTGCAGGACTTCCTCAAAGAAATGGAATAGAAAAATGACTCAACACCAATACTGGAAAGACTAAGCCCAATTGAGGAAGAAACAGAACTAGAAGATGAGTGGGATAAATTAGAAAAAGAAGGCCAAGAAATAGACAAGCAAATATATGTATAGCTAAGAAACATTCCTGATACCCTAGCAGAAAGAATTGCCATATACAGAAGAAACTTGGATGAGCTCCTGTCAACACTTCTAATAGAAGAAGAAGAAACCAGAGCAGATGCAGAAGACAATATCAAGGCAAACATATCAATAGCAAATGATGCATATGATACAGAGTCAGACTCAACAGATCCTGAAATAGCACTACAACAAAATTGCGCACTTGATAACTACTGGGGATATAGTGACTCAGAATCCGAAAAAGAGCAGGATTTTCAGAATGAATCAGATGATGAACCCCCCAACACAGACAAAATCAGGGAAGGAGCAAGAAACCTCCATATCACCATCTCTAAAGGTCATCATGCATATGAAAATTGGATCCAACAAAGATCAGCAGAGGCAATAAATGAGCAAATCATCACATTGCAAGTAGAACCAAACATCACATGCAACTTCATGCAAGTGGAAGACAAGTGGGACCCAATAAACGAATTTCCTCACCTATTCCTAGATAAGAAACCCTTGTCACTACCCCCCCTGAGATACCCACTCAACCACATGTAACATCACATCAAAGTCATGCCTGGAAGTACATGGCAACCAAAAAAGACATGGGAACTACACAAGTTCAAACACTATGTAACAGAAAAAGTAAACCAAGAGCTAAAGACAGGAAGACTAGTACCATCAGAATCAACAAATTGTGTATTTCTCTTCACCAAACCAAAAGCAAACGAAGTGGAACCAAGGTTCCTAATTGACTGCATACCAAGAAATGAGGTCACAATATCTGACCCAATACCATTACCAAATATCAAAGAAATTCTAAACTGGACTGCAGCAAGAAAATTGAGAACAAAACTAGACCTTACAGATGGGTACCACAATATAAGGATCTACCCTGACTCAATCAACCATAGGACTGTTCTGCCCTGTTCACCAATCGCGCAGATTGGCCAATCTGTTAGCGTTATGAAGAGACCGCTACTTTTGTCCGTAGACTAGTATAGGCTATGTGAATTCCGGAGAAGCGTTAGAGCTGGCGGGATTATTAGGTATATCGAAAATTCACCAGAAGTCCTATATCCTAGCGTAAAGAGCATTGATTTGATTTAAGTAGAGTATCTGGTAGAGCGTTCACCCAAATAGAACCTCCCGATAGGTACAAAAATCCCAAGAGCGGAAA
>Ga0307514_10004225_pt1 | contig 13297 bp, 20 predicted proteins | sample 16_EM_MG_FD_203088 | JGI IMG/M metagenome (GOLD analysis project Ga0307514, IMG submission 203088) | Populus trichocarpa ectomycorrhiza microbial communities from riparian zone in the Pacific Northwest, United States - 16_EM | ecosystem: Host-associated > Plants > Roots > Unclassified | place... | reverse complement strand
CGAATGTGGTATCGATAAGAATATTGAGAAAATAGGACACGCAGGCATTGCCGGACGAGTGCATCGAAGTGATATCTGACACGAGTAGATTCGAAACGTGAACGAAAAGTTGACCAATAACCTGCTTTGACACGTCAAACAGCCTGAAAGACTTCTTGGTCAACGGACAACACGAGTACGAAACTTGACAACTGCTGACCATATCCGCCAAGGACGTTTGGGTCTTTCTCGATGACGCTTGTAGACTAATGACAGTACGACCAATATTCCCATCAAGCCTTGAACAATCTGAAATATCAGGTAAGTCTGGTATAAGTTTTGAAGACCAAAGGGCAGACCAATGCCGTTGGACCCAGGAGCTGACACGATCGGTTATCGACATCTGGTAGACCGCCCGGTGTTTTCGTTGGGAGAATTTCACCAAAGCCAGACATTTAAGCTTTGGATTTTCGTGGCTCTTACTACGGTTGTGTCAAAGTCTACTAGACCGGTGACCGGTCCGCTAGAAGACACATGACATTTGGGTTGTCTAGAGTGTTCCTCTCCGAATCATCTTATCAAACTCTTCACCCATAGGTGGCGGGTGCAACCTGTCGACTGCTGTTAGCGTTGTACGCCATCGCTTGCATGAGAGGCCATTTAGTCGATGGAGTCCCTCTTTGCTTTATTAATATGCGAGAAATTGGCTGGGGTGGATGGGCAAGAAGACTCCAAGATTGTATTTATATTCGGAGAAGGGTTAATCGCACCGGACAGTGATGCGGGGGAGGCGATTGCGAAAGTTCAGGCATGTTCGTAATCTTATAAATGTAAATTGAATGCAGGCAAGATCGACAAGGTGTATTCTTGTCATGTGAGCAACACGAAACTGAAGGGTCTGGCTCTGGGATTTGGACACCGATCTAATAACTTATTCATAATTTTGGCAGCTTGAATCGCAATATGCCATCTATCATGCTCAACTTGTTACTGTGTATCATATAATGGGATGTCATACATAAAAATTGTTTTTACTGTTCACATGCATTCACCTTCCTGACATTTTTTAAATAACCCGGTTGACCGTGTGGGTCAGTGGGTTGGTTACAATGCAAACCAGCCATCGTGACTTCAAGTGCATTGTCACTGGTAGTCTTGTTCCAGCTACGGAGGAAATAAACTCCCAGTCTTTCGTGGATCAATTATCCCCAAACCTGGCTGGCATTCTGATACCAGTAATCTTAAGTCTGGTAGGCTTTCTGCAAAGGCAGTTGACTTGATGAGTTAATGTGTCCACTAGTGGTAGCAGTGGTTCAACAGCCTCCATAAGATGTGACAACGCCAAGTTTCCATTGAAAAAAAAATCATGGTGGGCAATAAAAGTGAAGAAAAAAGATGAACTAGACCGAAGGAATGGATATGGCGTGGCCGGGGTATATCCTATATAATCAACTTCCCTCCTCATTACTCGTCGCCGCACCATTCGTCTTAGTAGTAGTCAACACCGCCGCACTGCTCCTCGACGCATTCGCAGCATTCCGATCCTTCGTGCTCAACAAACTCTGGAAAAAGTTCTGCAGTACCTCATGCTGACTCTGTCCTCCTCCTCCTCCTGGACTCGGCGCTACGCCGCTCGACGACGACGAAGGCGAGACAGGAGAACGAGCAGAGCTTGTGGGTGTTGATGATGCACCCAAGGGCGATAAACCCGCGGGGCGAACGGTCGGCCCTGCCCCTGATGCTGTGCTGCCCGTCCGGCCAGGTGCAAGTCGAGTAGAAGCCCCAAGACCTCCAGCTCCAGCTCCACCTCTTTCTCCAAGTCCCGAAGGTCCCCCCACACCAGACTCCATTTCGCTCAGTGCACGTTCAACATTCGGCAGACTAAAGCTGCTGCTTCCCAAAGGACCGACGATGCCAGCTGAAGCTCCCGCAAAGTCTTGGGGGTTCCTGAACGCGCCACGCGGGTCTCTGTCTGACTTTTTGGCGTTTTCGTCATAGTTTTTGGCGAGGAAAGCTTGTTCAGGAGTAGGGTTGTTGAAAGGCGGTAGGGGCGGAGGCTAGGAGAGCAACAAAAGAAAATTACAAGGAATTCACTTAGTTAAAGCGAATGAATTGTTTACCTTTGGTCCTTGATCTGGCACTAGATTGGCATAAGCTTTCTTCGCACCGGTTTCACCGATCGCTTGACCCTCTTCACCTTCCAAGTCCCTCTCCCAAGCCTCACCCCACATTTTCGCTTCAAATCCATCTCGTAGAACCACAATTTTACCCCAGCTATCCCATCCTGCAGGCACGACAATCCGGTCACGGTCTAATGTATTGGGTTTATGGGTGAAAGGGAATATCTTGCGCACAGGACCTTGAATGTCTGTGGAAGGAGCCATACCGGGCGAGGGAGCCGGGGGCATAAACAGCATATGCAAAGCGTATTGTCGCAGCACCTGCAAAGTTGCAGGAAGAGGAGTCGTATAAAACAACGCAGCGCCGTCTTTTTTTAAAACAAGCTTCTTGTTCAGTATGCAAAACAAATTGGCGGGTTAAGAAGACAAACAGAACCTTACATTTTAAACAAATTGTTCGAAGCACTTGCATGATTCCATCCGTGCGCTCCTCCCATTCGCCACCTTTGCCTTTTACCATGCTTCCCATCCCCGAAGCACCAGCAACCATGTCGTTTCCTTCGTCTATGAGGTCAGCTTTTGTACATGCTACAATGATAGGAACGCCAGCGGAATTGTGGGTCAAGGTCCCCTGTCCAAGGGGCAGCAAAGTATTAGAAAGAGCAGTATTGGAAGTTGGCAAAGGATCCGTTGATGACTCAGTGTAATGCTGAAGATGGGATTGGACTTTTTTTATAAAAAAAAGTACATTAACCATATAAGAAAAACACACAGAAAAACTCACGTCGTTCGCGACATTCCTCGCGTATAATTTCCACTTCACGCGAGGCATCACCTTTAGCCCATGTTTCTACCCATGTCAACCATGTTTCTAAATCTTCAACAAACGTCCATGGACGTGTCCAGTCAAGGACAATGATGACAAGGGTAGAGGAAAGTGTCCATCTTGGAGGTAGAGAATTGGGTAACAGCGCCGTACATGCAGGAGCAGAAGAAGGCACGGTGTACACAGAAAGTCTTGCCAGAGTGTCTGAAGAATAGAAGAAAAATCCGTCAGATAAATCTGAAACAGAAGGAATTGCAATCTCACCTTCGTCGGCGTCATCCCGCACATCAGCAAAGTCATATCCAATCGCAAAGTCAATCTTTTGACCATCCTTCTGGTCAGCCGAGACGGGTTTCTGGAGGAGAGCGGACGCAAGGGTAGATTTCCCTGAAGACGGCTGGCCGAGCAGAAGAATCTGTTTAGCGGGTATCGAACGCGATGAGGATACGGAATCGAGGATTGAGGACCAGAGGTCCTGTGGAAGAGCCTCTGCGGTGGTGTCCATGATATAGTCGAGGGAAGCGCAAAACAATTTGTGGTCACGCCTAGTATTTGGCTCTCACCACCAGAATGTCCATCCCACCACATACCCTCCAGGAATCTCCGAACTGTCGCTCAATAACAATATCAGACTGGATTATCACAGCATCTACGAATCCTATATCCAATGCACCAGAGTGTGAAGCGCTCCATGCACAGCTGGGGTTTCCATTGCCTGAGATGACCTTTGGCAACAATTTCTTGGCACTGCTTCATCGCCCGTCGGGGAAGGCATATGCTTTCACTACCGCAGAGGCATTACGAGGAGTGAAGAAGGGCGAACTTGGGGATGGCGATGGAGGCGTTAAAGTTGGCTATGCAGAAAAATGGATGCAGAGTAGGCAGGTCTTTTGTATCTATTTTTCCATAGTAATTAAAAGCTAATCTTTTCAACCAGAGTGGACCCTCTTTCTTCAGCACCTATGCCAAAGACAGTCCCCACTAAACCCTACGACTGGACATATACAACCACATATTCTGGGCATGAAACTGTCCTTGATCATTCAGCTGATATATCAAGCATAACCATCCCTCCCGATCCCCCTGCAGAACCCTCCATCTCATGGACTCCAGCAGATCCAGAAGACCCATCAAACAGCATCCCACTCGCAGAACTATCCCGGCCAGATCCAATCCTCTTCTACGCCGAAGTCCCTCTTTTTGAAGATGAACTGCACGATAACGGCTCTTCATCTCTGCTCGTACGAATAGTAAGCCATCTGACTCGGGATCGATGTCTTTTGATCGTGTTTCAACGTCTCTGCTTCAGCGCGTGATGCCCACTTGTTTTTTTATTCTCTCTCGGTTTACGCTCCGAGTCGACAACGTCCTTTTCAGGGTATCCGACACGCGGATTTATCATTCCTTCTCTTCATCTCCTCCCCTCATCGTGCGAGATTTCGGTGGGTGGGAAGCACCTTATGAACGCGTCCAAAGGGTAGGCTTCTTGTTCTTTTCAACGAAATTAACAAGGTGACGATCCAATCCCAGCACCTTCCTCGCCGAGACGATCTCAGTCCACTCACCGATCCCAACTTCATTGCTAAAGTCCTGACTGAATTGCCTAAACATGTTTCACAGCGGGAAGGTGCAAAAACAGGATGGAGAGGCCTCCGAAACAAGGTTGAAGTTGCTCACCTAGTCCAAGTTTAGGACGAACGAATGTAGGATTATGAGAAACAATAAAGTATTGCTACAGTACACACATAAGAATTGATAAACGCAAACGAGAGATTTGAAACTCTTCTACATCAGCTTCGCCTCCCTTTTGGCTTGCTGAACCTGGGCAAGTCGCTGACTCCGCAATGTCATATGTTGCCCTTGCACATTCTTCTTGCCACTCGCAGCAGCATGAGAAGGCGCGAGGGCAGATTGTGTGAGAGAGATTTTTGTATCGTCGGACGCGAAACCTGGAATTCGAATGTTGTGATTTCGGTCTGTATAACTCTTAGATCAGGGGGGAAGGCGAGCGAACGAGTTGGAAAACATACCAAGGTGAAGCTGTAGATCCTTGACCTCGAGAGTTTCCGAACCACGATGTTTTGCCAATCGACAAGAGAAATTCGTTACCGAATCGATGAATTCGTCTGCAATGGACAAAAGCAGCTGCATAAGAAATAAGTTATTCATCTACATAAAGTAAAGAAACAGAGACACGTACATCCTCCACCTCTGCTTCCATCTTCACATTCGGATCCACACTAGCTACCAAATCCTGTATCGTCCTCCGCATACTCTGATCACCAGGGGTGTTCTTCCTCCTCGCCCTCGCATCATCCGCCGTCAAAATAGCAGGATCATCCGGGGCCCTCGCAATCTGCGCCGGGGTGCCACTGACCCTGCCACCCACAATCCCCCCCGTCAGCGTCGGACGTGTCTGCGCCCATTGGGCAGGACCTGGGTTGCTCGTCGTAAGCGTTTGGCTGATGGCTGGGTAAAAGTCAACGGTAGAAGCGCCGAGAGTAGGGAGGTTGTTGCTCGTTTCTGAGCTGGTAGGTTTAAGGCCAGAGGAGGAGGAGGATGAAGAGGGTTGAGGACTTGTGGCGGTAGATGGATTGACGACGGCCTGTGAAAGTCTGAGTGGTGAGTTGAAAGAAAGTGTCAGCGACGGCATGCCTTGAGAGTGTTGGCTGCTGCTGCTGACATGGGAGTGGCAGGTTGTCCGTTGGGATTGGGCCTATGAGTATCCGCAAACTCTTTCAACTAAAACGCATTCATGAGAACGGAAACCATAGAAGAAATAAAAATTCCTTTTCACCTGCAAAATCTGTTTCGTCGTCAGTTTGCCCTGTTGAACCAACGTTGCCATATTCTGCAGCAAAATAGTGGAGATCTTTTCGTTCGTGACAGGTTCGCCTGACTGGGACTTGAGAATGTTGCCGATGGCTTTGACCACCTCGGCGGTGGAATCATTGCTGCTGGTGGTACCTGGGGTGGATGCTGTGGACGATGGTTGTGCTGGCGCACTGCTCGAGCCAGCGGCTGCGTTGTTGTTGTCGCTCATAGTTCAGAGCGAAGCTGTTTGTGCGAAACCAAACAAACCTCCTTCATCTCATCAATGGACGTCTCAAATATCTTAGCATCTCATGCTGCAAAATAGTAAAGCAAATGTTTCTCCACCTTCAAATATCTGTTCAACTTATTTTGCAATAGTCCATCTGTGACTGTAGAAAAAGAAACACCTTTCCAAGTCGATCCGGGTCTTCTGCTCATTGCTGATCCAAATTCAATAGACGAAGAAACCTACAAGTGCATACCTATATCTTTTTAAAAAAATCTGATATTAATATTCTACCAGTGAAAACAGAGAAGACTATCTCCAGTCTCTAGCTCGCGATGGCGTACAATCCCTCATGTCCTCTCTCTTCTCACTCCCCACGAAATCTTCACCAGATGGCCCACTAGCCATCCTTCCTCCACCCGTCTACCAGCTTCCCCGCGCAAAGCCTCTTCCAAAGCCAAAGCCTCCGACCAAGTGGGAACGCTTTGCTACTGCAAAGGGGATTCAAAAGAAAGTACGAGAGAAGAAGGTCTGGGATGAGGAAAAACAAGAGTGGGTCAACAGGTGGGGAAGAGGTGGAAAGAACAAGGAGAAGGAAGAACAGTGGTTGCATGAAATTCCTGCCAATGCTGGTACATCTCTATCTCTCTTTTATTTTTTATGTTTATATCGACGTCTCACATTCAATTTTTTTTTTCAGATGTGGATTATGACCCACGCAAAATCTCACGCGACGAACGCAAAGCAAGAATAGAGAAGCACGAAAAGCGACAACAACAGAACGTCACCTCAAACCTGCAAAGAAAATCGGATATCGAGAAAACGCTCGCCACGACGCGGATAAGCACTGCCAGCATGGGCAAGTTTGACAAGCGGCTAGAGGGTGAAAAGAAACTTCGTGGCGTCAAACGGAAGGCAGGTCTTTGTTACCATGATGGTTGCAACATTTTTTTCTAACCGATGTTTCAATTAGTTTGACCCCACTGAAGCACCGGCAGAACAAGAGAAGAAAGCATCGCTGAACTTACTCGCAAAGCTGGAAAGCGATACGAAGAAGATGAGAAAAGATCCCAAGGCAGATGAAGGTATTCTCAATGTGAGGAAGGCTGTCAGGTTTGAGAGAAGGGTCCTTGCTCGAGAAGGTGGTGGTGGTGGTGGCAAGAAATCAAAGTCAAAATCAGGCAAACGACGGTAATTCGTAGAATTTCTTTGCCAGCGTTTGCTTATAAAATAAAAACATTCAAAATGCATTTGAAAAGAACGCGTGACAAGGTATGGGAGAAGGATAAAACCCACGTCTACATATAATAGAACATATGGTGGTGAAATAATTCATAATTCATAGAGTGAAGGACAGTTTTGAACGGAGGTGTTATGAAGATTTGAAAAAAAAAAAACTACTTGTTCGAGTCAACCGGCAAACGTTCCAAATTCGCTTTACCATTCTCAATCCAATCCTGCTTTACCAACTTCTCCCTATCCGCATAATAAAGCCGGTACACCAACTTGATCGTTCCCTCACTCACACCCGCCACCGCACTGATGTCTTTCACTGACTTCACTTTCCCTAGCAAATGGCAAGTGAAATAAATCGCGCCTCCCGCAATCGAAACAGGACTCCGTCCATCAGCAATCCCATACTTCCTCGCCGCGACGATGATGTCAGAGCAGATGGACTGCACCTGAGGCGGCAAGTCGAGGTGGTTGCAATACCGAACGAGCAAATTCTCCGGTCCCGTAGCGTGTGGTGAGCTCACCGTATGCGTGCTGTTTGCCGAAGCGCCGGGTGTCAAATTAAACGCCTGCTCCAACGCTTTATAGCATTGCCCCAGCACTTTTTTCGATACATGTGTCAGGTTACAAATCTCGCGAAACGTCCTGGGCACATGAGCCTGTCTGCACGCAATGAAAATGCAGGCGGCGATCACTGCATCCAACGGTTTACCACGGAGAAGCTTCTCTTCATCCGACCGCTTGTACAGCTGTTTCGCGATATCGCTGATCGTCTTCGGGAGTGAAAATTGGTCACACCAACTTGAGATGTCACGAAACGCAGTGAGGATGTTGCGTTCTGAACGTGTGTTTTGTTGACGTGAGGCTGCACGTTGGAGTTCACGCGCGATGCCTGAGCCTCCGTCGCGGAAACTGATAACAGTATCCAACTGCTCTATTCCTTCCATGAGTGGATCAGAGGCAGCACCAACACGAGAAGGATCATCTCCTTCATCATTGGCGAACGTCTATGAAGATTAAACAAACAAAAAAAGCATGACTGAAAGAAAAAGCAGTTGACCTACCCGCCACTCGCTCCTCGTGTCAACAACTCTGTCTCCCAACACGAGCCCACAGCTACCACACACGAGGTCTCCGCTACCAAACTCCTCGACGATGTTGGGATTTGGATCTCTGCAGTCTGGGCAGATAAGTCGAACAGAGAGGTCTGGCCCAAAAGTTGGCTCTTTCGCACTCTTTATTTGAGGCGCAGCAAGCGGGAAAGGCTGAGAGTATGCCATCGTTTTATACGATGTCGAGAGGTCGGGCAGCAGAGACAAAAAACTCGATGGGTATTTGCAAGTACTTCAGAGAGAGAAATCAATCTATTTTGACCACTGAAGGAGAGAAAAAGTACAGGTGTAGCAGTCTAAAGGAACGGCTGTATGGGAAGTTTTTCTTTTCCACATGTAAGATGTCGCTATTCAGAACACATACCAGATGAACCTTGTCCAGAAACCTAACAATCCGCACCAACGACGTCGACAAAGACGGTGGTGGTCACTGACTAAAGGAGTTTTGACTCGCACAGCAGGGCTGACTAGACTAAAAGCACAGCATTAGATAACAAACGACACGTGATTGGTACAAATTTAAAATTCAATTTCTAAGTTTTTGACTTTCTAACTTATCGCTGCCACTGCGGAAAAATTGGTTGGACAACGAGTTTTTGAAGGGAGGGAAAACAAAATTTACCTTTGGCCTGCGCTTTAATTTTGAAGTAATCTTTATGAAGCCCACATTCACTTTTAATCTTGCCAGCCCACCGTCCTGCGCGCTCGTCCTGTCCTTCCTCCACCCTACTTGTGCTGTGCCAATCACCAATGCTGCGATATCCTTTTTTCAGCAGTTTATTCCGCGGAACGTTATATTCGTTCGCGTAATTCAACACGTCGTCAAATGACCACGCAAAGAGTGGATTAAGCTTCAATAATCCAGTGCTATCCACATCAAGGGGTTGAAGGGAACTCCGTGCGCCGCCTTGAGATGCGCGTCGGCCTGTTATGACAGACTGGACGCCGAGCTGTTCATAAGCTCTCCGAGAAGGTTCTACCTGTAAGGAATCAGACCCAAGAAACAACAACAGAGAAACCGTAAATATCCGACCTTTGCGATATAATCGTAACTGTCTTCATCGACTTCCCAGAAGCTCTCCCCATACATGTCTTCAAAATCTTTAACCGTCTCACAATAATATGGCTTGAAGACGTTTACGACCACACCGTACCGCTTCTCCACTTCCTGAACGAGCTCGTACGTTTCTGGAAAATGATAAAGCGTATCCAGAAAAATCACCGGGGGCCTATCGGATGGAAAGACGTCAAGCTTAGAAGTCATGTCTAGCGCAATCAGGCCTGTGAGGCCAAACGCCGTAGTCTGTGCAAGCCCGGGTAAGTGGTCGATCCCCCATCGGACAATTTCTTGAGGTGTCAACGTGCTCAGATAAGCATTTATCGAGTTCAAGTGTTCAGAAGATAGCGGAAGCTGCAGGGGCTTTGAAAATGAAGAGACGTAATGTCCTACCCCGTTTGTTTTAGCCATGGAGAATAAGTTAGGTGAATTGCAATTTTCATTTGCTCGTTGTCGTAATTTTATAGAGAGATGGTGCGACTGCCACGTGAGACTCGGAGACCCAAATGATGAATAACATAGTCTGAATCAGCAACTGGTGACAATGACGAGAAGATGTTTATAATACAATCACATAAGTCGGGGACGCAAAGCAGGAACTGTAGCATGCCTATTTCCATTGCACACTTCATCCAAATTTAAAAAGAGAGTCTGATAAAGTGATAAATAACATACGACGTCAATTATATGTTCCTGCATTGGTGATGGCAAGGTATTCTCCGTCATGTCAATCTACGAGAGAAAAAGGAGGCTCACAATCTCGAGAAACAAACTCGAATATATTCACGATTCCTCGAGGATCGCAGTGCTACGATATGTGCCGCTGGACATCAGCGGACTTTGAATTGGGAACGAACTCCTACGTTCGAACTTCGAAGCCTCCGAGTCCCTGGCAGTGTTCAACATTCAACGTTTAGGCCCCAGAACACCCTTTATTAGCGCTATCACCGACTGGGTATGGGTTCGACTGGTACGACCAAGTTGCCAACCGCCTCATTGAATTTCCACATATCGCTCATATCGTCCACTTGTCCTCAATGATTTTCTCATCCTTTTCAGTGCCCGCATAAGCATTGGCGTTTCGTGAGATATATTGGAACATACATTTCTAGCACCGTCGGCTGCATGTGGTATCCACCTTAAACTCCCGTCACCCTTTTCTTGCTTGGTATTGGTCTCTTCTGTGTTTATCAGTACGCGACCTGGCAAAAAAGGGGTAGCCCTCTCCCAGGTCCAAAAGGTTTTCCTATAATCGGTGTAAGTAATTCGATTCAACGGCGGATATCTATTTTCTTAAGAATGTAGCAGACATCCCGAACAGGAATGGTTGACTTATGCCGAGTGGGGTCGAAAATGGGGTTCGTTGGTCATATCTCACAAAGTTCCATATCTGATACACTGGACCATTCTGGTTACAGGTGGGATCATCCAGATATCTCTTACGGGACAACCTATAATCTTGGTCAATTCAGCCGATATCACATATACGTCTTTGTTGATGGGATCAACCGAGTTCGGGGAAATATGTGTCTTTGAACTTATGAATGAGTTCTAAGAATTTCCCTGCCATTGCTACAAGGTCTTTGACTTCAACTGCGAATGTTGGGGAGAAAAGATCGGCTTGAAAAGATTGGCATTGTTCTTCGTCGAGAGTTCGGTAAACTTCTGTGGTGTGAATGCCACATCTGGGGCCCAGATTGCCCCATTAAAGTTGAAGCCGCCTTGAGATGAAGTACATGTGCTGTTTTGACCAGTTTGACTATTCCAGTCCCCAAGTTGGCAGGTGATCTCTGCAATGGCAATTTCTTTTCAATTGGTGTTTGAGGCATTGGGATTAGGTGTTTCTTGGAGTCAAGATTGAAGTGGCTGATTGGCATGTCATCAATCTTGATGTTGTGGGCCCTGGAATTGACTTGGTCAAACTCTGCAAGGGAATAGGTGTGACCTGGTTTGTAGCAGATGGTTTTCATCTTGGAGATGTGGTTTCCTGATGGTGTCAGTGGAGAATATTGGATTGCAAAAATGATAGGTCACTAGAGTCAGCAAAGCATTTTGAGATCAGGCTGGGATGGATCACTTCGAAGTTCAGAAAACTAATAGATTTAACAATTTTTATTGTCTTAATAGACTTACACAACAGAAAGTTGTAAGCAATAGGTTTTTTGTGTTATGTGATTCTTTTCTTCAAGTTACCGATTCCTGGATGATGCGGCGTTTTCGTGGAGATTGGGTGCGTGTGGGTTCAACGAAGCAAACCAATGATTCTAAAGAGAAACGGAAAAGGAAACGTCAATCACATTAAGCACCATCCTTATGGGCACCAAATTTCAAGTACATCTGTTCATCCAGCACCTGATTAATCTGGTTCCCAAGTCTCCGTGCGTGCATAATGTCCTGGACATCGACTTGCGATGCACCAGCGTCCGTTACAATAGCATAGGCTCGTTGAAGCGCATCCAGCTTATGTTCCAAAGATGAAGTCTGATGGCGTCGCAATGTCTGCGGAATGGACATAGACTCCGACTCGAGCATAGTGGAGGGATCCGCCGCACTCTGCGAGCGGTCACTTCTCCTTGAGCATATGGGGAATTGCCCTAGTGATGGACTCAGGATATCTCCAGAAGCCGGATCGGTCATTGGGTCATCCGAAAGGTCGTTTTCAAGTTCTGTCTCATGCAGCTCCCCCGTTAACATCCCTCTTTCCCAACAATCATAGTCATCAGAAGAAGGCATTGCTCCTTTGTCATGGGACCTATTGTCTATGTTGTCGCGTTTTCGTAATCCAAGCCAGGAAGGAGTTTCATCTCGTCGTCGTTTATTATCTCTGGGCCGTCGCGATGGCTGACTGTGTGAATATGGTGGAAGCAATGCGAGATATGGTGCTCGTGTAACCGGCACTGAAACTGGTACTCGTGCACAGGAATTTGTGCCAGAAGAGCTGATAGATTTATAAAGATGACTTGGCCCCTGCGCGTAATCAAGATCTGTTCGCCTTCTTTTAGGTGTACGGGGTGCTACGGCGATTCTTTTTTTAAAAATAAATATAAAAAAACTGAACTTGTAACAACGTGTACGCACCATCCTCAATGTTACTGTGTTGCCGTCTTAGGGCTGGGCGAGAACATGAGGGAGCACTGCATGAATGTTCTTCGGCACACTTCTGCGACACAGTGTTATCTTGGCCATTTTGATACCCTTGTATTGCGTGAAGGGCATTCGACTCTTCTACATCATCGCCCCAATGTGGAACAATAAATGAATCCTCTCTCGCCCTCAGCATAACTGTCCCTTGTGAATTTTCATCGTCTGCGTCTGTGACCCTGTTGACTTCCGCAACGTCGAACCTTTGTTCTTGGAACATAAAGCCATATACGACATCAGCTTCTTTTTCAGAGGAAGGCCGAGAGTCAGGTATGGTATAACTTTCCTGGAGATCGAAAATGAATGGCAAGCTAACCCCTAGGTACAAAACTCACGAGACTCTGCGACTCCGATCCCAAGGAGACATCATCAGCAAGGCTATCGTCTCAGACGTCGCTCCATGCTTTCAAACAGGCTCTGATGGTGAGTGGATAATCCTGTTTGGAAATATCTTGCCGTTGATGATAGGTCGACCGCCGAAATTTCTGAAATGACATCAGCCCGGCCGTATGAACGCGAACAAATGCGCAGTGCAAAAAGTTTGCTGAAAGTCGAAGATCGTGTAGTGATAGTTCAACAACAGAGAGGAGCTTGCGTAGATAGTGGTAATCTAAAGGCCAAAGTAAGAATCAGTGACGTAGAATAATGTGAACTCATTATTTCCTGGTGCTCGTTTTCTGCAAAAATAACTTCCTCATCTGCTAACCATTTACACAAACCAATCGGCATAACGGAAAGCAACTTCATTGTGTCGGGTTTGTGCAAGATCAGCCTCCCGAGCAAATGAAG
>Ga0307514_10004224_pt1 | contig 13301 bp, 16 predicted proteins | sample 16_EM_MG_FD_203088 | JGI IMG/M metagenome (GOLD analysis project Ga0307514, IMG submission 203088) | Populus trichocarpa ectomycorrhiza microbial communities from riparian zone in the Pacific Northwest, United States - 16_EM | ecosystem: Host-associated > Plants > Roots > Unclassified | place... | reverse complement strand
CTGTGTCATGGATATGTTAGGCCTGTGATAATTTTCGTTGGTGATTGCATCTTACCAACAGAGCTGGTCCTCCCGCTTTCAATCTCATGCTTGTGCCTGAAGAGGTTCACTCGTGATTTACCCCTTCCGTCATCGAGGGTACCTTTTGTAAGAACACCAAGTAATGTAGACTTTCCAGCATCGACTGTACTCCATCCCGTCAGCTCACTTTCACCCAAAATCAAAATCTGAAATACCCACCATTCCCCACCACAGCTACTCTAATCTCCAGCAGCTCTTCAATCGACTGTGGCTGCCTGCGCACCAGCACCTTCGCACTAAACCCCTCCGTCTCCGCTACTCCCTCCTCAAGCAGCACCGTCACCGCACACTTCATCTCCTTACTCACCTCCCTCAGCCTCCCCAACGCCTTTTCATACTCCTCCTTCCCAAGGCCCATATTGCTTCCATCCCTCTCCAGTCCAACATCAAACAACGCCTCCCCCCTCCCCTCTGCAATCAACCCCTTAAATACCCCCTTCAGCGACTCCCTCGCCTGCGCATCCTCTTCAATCGAAGGAAGAAGGAGATCCCTCAGCTTCTGATTTGCCCCAGGCTCACCCTCGCCCAAATTCAATTGATCAATGATGCTAAGCTCATCCTCGATATCAGCCGTGCTAGGTCCCGCAGCGGCCTTCCTCCGGAGCGCCTGCTGCCTTTCAACGTAGTCTGCAAAATCGCTGAGTGCTGTATCAGCGCCCGTGCGCCTTCCGGTGGCTTGTTTCGAGTTGCTCGATGACATCTGAGTTTGAATCTGAGCCTCAATCTATCTGCTTGCTCTGAATAGGTGCTTCGGTTCCTTAGTTCAAATTGATTATACCAAGCAACTTGCTTGAGTGACTGCCGTGAACGTAATGTGTCTTCTTCTCCCGGTATAGCTGGACTGGACTGGAGCTCAAATTGGATGGCACTAGTGAATGTAAGGAATAAGGAATTGAGCTGCTTGAACTTGATCTACCTAACCATAGATCCCGACCCTGGTGCTGTGTATGCAGTTTTTCTGTTTCGATGTGACTGTGTGTAGATATAGCCGAACAATCATTGCAGTTGTAGATGTAGAAGGGTGTAGAGAGCAGAAGTGAGACACAGCGAGACGCAGCTAAATTCACTAACAATAAAAATGCAGGAAAATATGACTGGACTAGCTTTGCTAAGTTGCAGAAGTAGAAGACATGTTAATTAGGACGAAGTTAACAATTGGGATAGGACGGAGATATAGGGGAAGACGCAGGGTATTTATGTATTGTCTCTCAGGTAGCATATAAGGTGATGGGCAGCCTTTCTATAGAGGGAGCCGGCCAAAGAATGAGTCAAAGACTATATTTTTACAGACACAGGATAATTTCAGTAGGGGTGTCCTAACTGTGTAAGGGGCGGCTATGAACTGAGCAGGCACTATCCGGAGCTACAAGGTAGATACATAGTGTAGGTACAGTCACATATACGAGGGTACTGAGGTTTGTGATACTTGGCCGGGGGGGGGAGGGGAGTGCAAATGGAGCTTTCAATGTGAGGGCTATTCCAACTTGAAGCATTTACAGCACATATACAGAGTACCTGAGAAAAGAAAGAAACGAATGAATCTAGATGTCATCGGCATAGAATGTAGAAATATAAACTCTAAAAAAATAAATTAAAAAAATAAATAAAAAAATAAAAAGTTAATCTCACTTCCCTCCTCAAGTGGTCATCATGGCTGTTCTCGTGCCCAGGCCGATTTATCATCATGACTAGGTACCCAAGTAGTGTCATTTATTAACAAGAACTACTCATCATGACGGTGGTTTGGCTCATGAGTCAGGGTCAGATTCTGTGACAAGGAATGTGTCTTACCCTGTGCCGCCAAGCCCAAACAGCCAACAATTATATAAAACCGCCATTCCCCCCGCACTCCCCAAACACAAATCATCCCTCTGAAATATGCTAGAGCCAATCGTCGCCATTTGCAGCCAGGACGATTCAGAGTCATTTAAACTCGTCGGTGTGGACAGCGGAGGTAGAGCAGCACGCCTGGCATTCATCTTGTTCTAGTCTCACCTGTTTCTCTAGAACATGGATGGGTGTTGGATGGACATGTCACACTACTGTACTTAGTATGTTCTGCATTAAGAAAATCAAAAAGTAAATTTACATTTCAGTATGCTGAGATTAGACCCAAAGAAATACTAGGTTTGATGGCTATGTAGTCTGGCGGGCCTCTTGTGGGGATGGTATCAAATTTTCATCCTCTCCGTGGAAGAAGCCCAAGGACGCTAATCGCAGCCAGAATATGGCTTCTGCTTCTGCCGTGTGCCCCAATGGAAATTCCTGGAGAGAGAGTCGAACCAGTCCTTATTCTGTTTTCGGCTCTGGATGGCAGGAAATGGGAACCTGCTCGCGGATACTGTGGTGTAGTCTCCCTGGCGTAATTCCACTCTCTGCCTCCCATCAAAACTAGCCCATACACTGGTCCTCGCATCATACGGGACCCCAATCCTCAATACCATTGAATCTGGTAATATCAACGGGCGGAACGTTAGGCTGTGAGCACATATAGGTGATACTAGCATGCTGGGAATCTCAGGGTGGCACAGTGACCCTCCTGCAGCAAGGCTGTAAGCTGTTGAGCCAGTAGGCGTGGATATGCAGATCCCATCCGCGAGTATACTGGTGAGGTGTTCATCGTCACCAAATAGCTCGGTTGAGGACATTGCTAGAATATGCACATCAGCTACATGGTTTTTCTATGCATTGTAATTGAGCATACTTGAGTTTGGGCCCCGGTCTACTACCACTTCATTGAGAATGGTAAATGACTCTGCTGGACGGTGGGTAGGCCCGTCGGCCTCCATACCGAGGATCTCACGGGTCAAATCACACCCCTTAGTGCTTTGCCCTCTCTCCCGCTTCAAGGAACGCATAATTGTACCTAAAGATTGTCAACGAAATTCCAAGCGACGAAAAGCGTACCTTACCCTCAAATCGTAATCTCAAACTGACTGTGATTCCATCATTCAAACAACGGTCAATTATTCTCGGGAAGTCTTTGAAGTCAAATTTTGTAAGAAAGCCCAAGGAACCTAAAGCAAAGGATAGAACGGGCGGTACGATTTTTTGAAAAAGCCAGCTGGCATAGAGTACAGTTCCATCACCCCCAAGCTGACAATGTGAGCCATAGCCTATTCACAATACCCTTATATCCCAGAGAGGCCTACAGTGATAACAAAATCAAATGTATGAGGATGCTTGAGACATATGTCTGGTGTCCAATACCGTAGGCGATTCTCAAAGCTCGGCTCTGAGAGGATGCTTGCTGCATCGAACTCCTTACTCTCGCGAATATTTTGGTCAACATAGCTTGACCAAGCGGCCCCACGTGAGTAACTCTCAGGTTGGTGAGGCAGATGGAGCTTACACTATAGAGTCTTGTCGGTGTTTCAGCAACCAGAGAGCGAGCTCCCGGGTATATCTCAACAGGTTGTTGTCGTGAGGTTTGGTAACCAAGAAGAAATTCCTTACTTTCAACCTCAATTCCATACTAGCTATGGTTTTCATATTAGCTCCAAGCCTCTGGTCAATCAACCCCAGCAGTCATACCAAAGCGTTTGCTCAGCTCCCTCACACCAAGTGCTAAATCGGTCAATTGCACTTTCGTCAACATTCGTGAATCCATACTGGGACCAATCCCAAGTTCCTCGTTCTTGTGAAGTTGAGAGTCAAGCTTCGACAAAGTCTTTCCCGCCTCAGCCGCTTTTTGGGCTTCGAGCAGAGCATGGACAAAGCATGAACTGGAATTTATGTTAGGCAAAGACTGGCTGTTGCTGTGCGCAAGCGAGGACTTTCGCCGGTATTTGGAGCTGATGCCTGGGTCAAATATGACCTAAATATTGTTAAGTTACTGGGAGTCTGGTACTTAAGTTGAAGCTCGGGGGGGGTAAGCTTGCCTCAAGGCCCTCATCCTCAACACCGTCCTAAATAGTGTAATTCAGAGTTAGCTAACAACGAGATTATTATTTGGATATAGAGCATGCCCGCGATACGCTAAGCATACTTGAAGGCCTCACCTCGACTAGAGTAGTTTTCTGCATTTCAACATTGGTAGGAGGCATTGGTGCAGGCCAGGAACAGTATGAAAAGTAGAAATCCTTCCATTATTCTAAGGAGCAGGTGTAGTTCATTGTGGTCATGTCACGTGATACAAGGCCTAAGTGTCGTCATTTAAGATACTTTATATATGGACGGCGTAGCTGACGAAATGGAAAGCAGGCAGCTGGGCCCTGATGGGCCCTGATGGGCGGAAAACCCAAGTGGGACGAATGGAGAAAACGCAGACCTTCCTCGAGGCAAATGGCATAAAGTGGCAAATAAGGCAGGTGTTCTCATTCCCAGTCTCTTAGTATCTAGGATGGACGGCGACCTTTGTACCTAGGTACTTTATAAATATGAAAATACAAGACTTAGGTGAAATGAACAGGAGTCAGGTGATCTGGAGTGGGGAATGACGTATTAGCTATGTACAGTATATATCCTGACGTCAACGGTATAGTCTAAGGTATGGCAGGAGGCATTCAGTCCTCAAACCTCCTAACATTGCAGAGATGTCTCATACTGATTACGGTGAGCCGTTATCACCACAATCCGCTGTGTTGACAGCCGTAGCAGGAGCAACACAGGTAACTAATTCATTGGGATCCAATTCAATCTCAGCGAGCTGATGAGCCGAGAGAGCTTTGCACCATTGAGCAACATCTGTGCCCATCTACATGCATTTCATGTGGTTGCAAACGATACATTAAGATTCCTTTAAACAACTCATTTCTGCGCTCACCTTAATGAGGATGTACGACAATGCATACTATATGAAAGCATGCACCGTTGATAGGGATTGAGTGTATTCAAGGATTTGGACCAGAGTACTGGCATTCTCATGTCTTTGAAGTTAAATCGGAAATGTTAGTTATGCCACACCTGGCAGGAATACCGGGCATAAGGCTGAGCAAAAAGAGATGGAAGGAACTGTGGCAAGATCTTTCATCTCTGGCAGGTGGATAGGATACATGAGTTGCCGCTCGGCCCACCAAATGTTATGACCAGTTTCACAGCTCGAGGTCAATCCGACCTTGAAAAAGTATGTTGGAGAACGAGGTAGGAGGGCTGGCGAAGAATGGCACCATAAAGGCAGTACATAGAGGATCCGCGTAAGTACTCATAATCCAGCAAGACTTGCATATAAAGGAGCACATTATTCTGCTCAACCTGTTAACCTCTTGTACACCCTTTGGATGTAATCAACCATAGGCAAAGAGCAAGAAGGAGTTCACCATTCCTGGAGTGTGTAGATAGCATTTGGCCATTATTCTTTCAAAGACGGGTAGTATGTTCTTTTATTGTCGTCTCGTGCCCAGACCCGCTATCCCCTAAGCAAAGAGGGCAGAATCGGGACTGGTATCGTGAGTTCAGCTTTAAACCTACCTACAGAGTGGCTGCAGCTGCAGCTGTTATTTTTGTAAGTGAGACATGCCCCTGGCACACGCGAGGTGTTAGAATCACTTGTTTCGCTGGCGGGGTGCCTCTTTCTCGTGACGTGTGTGTGGAAGCGGAGAAGCATCATCGGTCCTGACATCCCCTACACAGATAGATAAAGAATCCTTGCCCTCCCTCGTTCCACAAATTAATTACAGTAAAGTACCCCTACCCTTGAATAGCCAATATTAGGACTCGCACAATTGACAACCTCTCTCCGCTCTACACCTCCAGCGGCGTTTCTAGTGACACCCACTACTCGGCTTGATTGAGCTATCCCACTGACACACCTAATACAACTGACCCAGCAGACCGAGCTCCGACAGCACAAGGTACACTCCATAACCCTCATAGAAAAAGCTGGCAGGCAAGCATCGAACCCGCTCCAGCTCCGGCGGCATCCTCGCCAGGATGTTCGGTAACAATTCGTCATCCACATCCACATCCACATCTTCATCTTCATCTTCATCATCATCATCATCACCAGAAAAGGCCTCGGCTCAGCAAGCTACACCGCCAAGCCCTACCGACACTAAACCCAGCCGTGGTGGTTCTGGGAAGGCCTCCTCCCTGATCGCCTCTGCCAGGAGCTCCCTGTCGTCGTTTGGATCCAGTATTGGGGGCGCTACAAACCACAAAGATGAAGACAAACAGCCGAAATTTACCAAGACGGAAACAAAGGCAACACCGACCGCGGCACCAACCTATAATAACTCAGCTGGTGATTCGAGGCCGGGTCCGAATAGTACTTTCAGAGTGGGGGTGACAGAAGACCGCAATAAGAAATGTCGAAGAACCATGGAGGATACCCACTCTTATCTATACAACTTCCTGTCAAGCCCAATAGATAATACAACCCCTTCCGATGAAAGTCCTACTGGGTATACAACAGAGACAGATAACGGCTACTTTGCCATTTTTGATGGCCATGCCGGGACATATGCTGCAGATTGGTGTGGTAAAAAGCTACACCTTGTCCTCGAGGACACAATCCGAAAGAATCCGCATACGCCAATACCTGAGTTGCTGGACTTGACATTCACGAACTGTGATGGGCAATTGGAGAAATTACCTATGAGGAACAGTGGATGCACGGCAGTTTGCGCAGTCTTGAGATGGGAGGACAGGCCGCGCACTGGAACCCTCACTCTCCCAGGCAACGACAATGCCAGGTCATCAGCTGAGCAATCGCCTCCACCAACAGAACGCCAAAGAGTACTGTACACTGCAAACGTGGGGGATGCAAGAATAGTCCTGTGCAGAGGTGGAAAAGCCTTGAGGTTAAGTTACGATCACAAGGGCAGCGATGAGAACGAAAGCAGGAGAGTGTCTAATGCAGGAGGCCTGATATTGAATAACCGCGTCAATGGTTGGTCATCCTCGTTACCAATAGCAGGATTCATGACATGTATTAACCAGGGATACAGGAGTGCTGGCGGTAACCAGGGCTTTGGGCGATAGCTATATGAAGGAACTGGTCACGGGGCATCCATACACTACTGAGACGGTTCTACAGGATGATGATGATTTCATCCTCCTTGCTTGTGATGGGGTTAGTTGTTCCTTTTCCTACATTGAAAAGTAACAGCGGTTCACTAACATTCCTTGTAGCTGTGGGATGTTTGCTCTGACCAGGAAGCTGTTGACCTCGTCAGGCATGTCGATGATCCTCAAGAAGCCAGTAAGATTCTTGTTGACCATGCTCTCCAGAGGTTCTCCTCGGACAATCTCAGCTGCATGATTGTTCGATTGAACCATGTCAAGATGAGAGCTGCCGAGGCTGCGAAACAGGCTGGGAGACAGGCTGGGAAAACAGAGGCCGCTAGGGAGTCCCCGACGGAGAAGAAGCCCGAATCAGAGATAAAACTGCAAGGTACTGTTGAGAAGTAACTTTTCTAGAAGTAGCCTTCCTGGCTGCATGATAGTTCCGGACGGTTGTGAGGATGGGTGAGCAGACGTGGGTTGTGTATATCGTTTTACCTGTGATGCCTGTTTTTTGTTTAGCTTACGGAGTATAAATAGTCTCCTCGCAGAGGTGTGCTCGTGAAACCAAGCCACCGGTAGGCAGGTTTGTCTGATTGAGCGTTTCATCCTCTTGAAATCATGAATGTGAAACTAAACCAGCTCAAAGGTACTTAGCGGATGCTGGTGTCAACCTGATTCCCCGTTTCACGGTGCTCAGCAATTAGTAAAACAATCACTACAACGCGTCGAGGCTCGCGTTGCAATTAAACAAAACAATCATTGCGCAAGAACTCTACTTTTGTGCAACCTAGGACACTGCGAGACTGAATAAATTACAAGTCAACTGCTTTGCATTGTTCCTCCAATTGTTCTGTCCTATAGATTCCATTGTAGCGCTCCCCCTCCCCCCCCCAACGAGGGGTAATCATACTTATGCGCGTTTTCGGGTTGTGTATCCTAGGCTAGCTTGATTCCACCCATAGTTATAGTTCTTCCTCCATCAACCCCAAACTCCCCCCCCCCCCAATACCTCACATAAGGCGTCTTGTGAGCACATCTTGATCTCTGCATTTCGGACATTTCAAATACTCATTGCGTCTGACAAGTTGACAAGCGGTATACCACCCTATACAGTAGCCTTCACTGCTACTCTCTCCTCGAGCGGCATTCGACTTGCTTTCCAGCGTGGAAACATACTCACTTTACGCGCCTCCAAAATACCACTATGGCCTCCAGCAATACCGAAAACCAACCGCCTCGGACCCCTCTTTCCCCACCAGACTCAACTCGGAAGCCTATCACACGAAGTGCAATTCACGCGTTCTTCACGCCCCGCCATAGGGCTCCACTGGGGGAGGTTTCAAGTACAAGTTTGACAAGAAATGTCTCGGGTTTGGTTGGAACATCAACGCCGGTTGGGTCCGTGGCATTTGCGAAAAATGTTCATCTCTTGAGTCCAGAGGACTCACCTAGTAATCGGGCTTCGAAGAAGGCGAGGAGGGTATTATGTCCGGCATCTGAGGAGAATAATGAGACGGGAAGGGGGGTGGTGTTTGCACCAATGTCAGGTGTGGGCGCAGTGAAGGGGAAGAAGTTATTTCCTGGAAGTGGAAAAGTAAAAGCGAAGGTTGGGGAAAGTGCTGGAGATATTTTCGATGACGAAGTGAAGAAAGAGGAGCAGGTAGTGAAGGAAAGGCCAAAAAGGATAAGGCCAACAGGCAGGAACAGAATTTTGATGAGGATGTTGGGAACTGGAAGTATGACGGGAATGAGGTCGACTAGACCACATCATTGTGCTGGTGAGCCTCACACGAGTCTTGCGTTATATGGCCTTAAGAGCTGACCAGATCCTTAGATTGGAGGTATGAGGTGGAAGGCTTTCATTCGAGACCAGAGGATATCCACAGGATAAACTCTCAAGACCGACACCCGTGCTTGCCATTTACTACAAAGGCTTGTTACCGTAGGTTGTCCTCTCAGCTTTTTCTTTTGAGCAATGGTATTAATAGTTAAGATTAACAGAAAACTCGCTCGTCGCAGTCGGCGATGAAACTGGTTTTGTACGATTGATTGAGACTGAGAGGGATTTGGCACCCGGCTTTAATGCAACGTATCTTGGCATAGCGTGCCACGATAATGCAGTTTTCGACATATCCTGGTCTCCCGATGACCACAAATTGGTAAGAATCCACCTTAATAATAATACTTGAGAGAATCGCCCTTATTGATCACGTAAATGCTACAGGCTACTGCTTCCGGTGACCAAACGGCGCGAGTGTTCGATGTTATAACACAGCAACCTACAGATGTACTCATTGGTCACCGCAGTAGTATCAAACAAGTTGCTTTCAACCCACGTAACCCATCTGTTTTGACGACCTGTTCACGGGATGGCAATATCCATATTTGGGATTTGAGGTGTGTTGGATCGGCATCTAGTTTAGGTAACGGTACCACGGAGCATAGACCTGTGAATAGCATTCTACAGGCACATGCAGACACAACGCTAAAGAAGGGGGCAACACCCAGAACCGATGTCAGTGTAACAGCTGCGGTGTGGTTGATAAACAGGGATAACATTATCGCCACGGCGTCAGAGGCCAATTCGTATGTTTGAGCTTGTTACCCTGGACTCGAGCATTCTTTAACAACAGATACTCTTTATAGATGCATTAAAATCTGGGATATCCGTTCCATCCAGACCAAGCGCAAAGTCCCAGCTGCCGTTGAATTCACAACCACGCCGCCACATCATCAGCCGCCCAAACACCGCCCTTTTGGGCTTAACTGCCTGTCTCTTTCTCCCGATGGTACACGCATGTACGCAATGTGCAGAGATTCTGTTGTATACGCCTACTCCACTACCAACATCGCACACGGCCCTATCCATGCTTACTCACACCCACGCCTTCACGCTAGCACATTCTACGTCAAATCAAGCGTCAGTCGTGATGGTCGTCTTCTCGCCACAGGAAGCAGTGATGGCCTTGCAGTACTCTTCCCAACGGACGAAAGGTACCTTGACCAGAGCTCGTACCAGCATGGTATGAGGCACCCAGAAGATTCAATGCCTACTCCTTCTGCTCCTGCTACACCATCGAGGAGAGGTGGTTTGCCAGTCGCGCATCATTTGAAGGTAGGGAAGGGTGTGGGGTTAGTAAGGGGATACGAGAAAGAGGTTACGGATGTGGCCTGGAGTGTGAATGGGGACTTGGTAGCTATTAGTGATGATTACCAGGCGAGGTGTTGGAGAAATGATGATGCGGGAGTTGCGGCGGAACAGTTGAGGGATTGTGGGGAGGATGAGGGGAGGAGATGGGCATGTGGGTGGGCCGAGAAAGCGACATGAATTGCAACGGGGGTTCTTTTCGTGCATTTTTTCTCTGATGCCCATGTGGGGACATACCCCCCCCGTTGGATAGGCATCTCGGTCTTCTGAGGGACGCGCGGTAGGTGCACGTGTGTTCGCCGTTTTGCGGTTCTTAGCCTGGTTCTTGCTTCTGTCTGTTACCATCCTAGCGACATCTGTTCTACGATTGGCTACGTGTGGGGGGTACTTTTTGCATAGGCGCCGTAGATGGACTGGGATTATTAGCTAGGATTTTGCTATATTGAAGCTACCTAGTATCTTCTGCCAGTGGAAGGCGGGGTTTTTTTTTTTTCCTACTTTCTTTTTGCTACAATGTTTAGTTAATTGGCGGGCATGTTCATTGTAAGATACCTAACATCACGAAAGTTTCAACAAAAGGGTGGCCACAGCCTCATGAGCCACAGGTAAAATCGATTGAGGCACAAGACTAGGACCACAAGAAGTAGATTGTTACATACTTCGAGTTGTTGACTTATAGCTATCACAGCCCAGCAATTGGTTCAGGGTAAGAGGACACTCCTGGCGCCACGTGACATCCAATCTTCAAATGCCGGGAATTTTCCGTGGAAGTTTTCTAAATTGACCTTGGATGAGGTTCTACCTCAAGATACCCCCCCGCAACGCTTTCCGGGCAGCACATAACACGACAACAGCATATCCAGGCCACCCCCCCACTCCCCCATCATCGCGCAATTTCTCATACTCAAGACCCAGATCTCAATTCACCATGTCTGTACTTGTCGCTCGTGAGGATACTCCGATGGAGCCGCAAAAGCCCCCAACCGAAGATGAAATCTTCCACCCACTCAATACCACGAGCTCACCTATAGTTGGAGTTGGCACTCCGTCCCTGGTGGGTGATGGCGGCCTTGCGGTTCTAGGAAATTTATCGAACGGGATTTTATTGCTTGACCCAGTGGCTGTCGGGGAACCAGAGCCACCTGCGCCGTCAACCCTACCAACAGGAAGAAGGAAGAAGGGCGATACGCTACCAGTAGAGCTATGGAAATATAAGAAAGTGCGAAAGCAGCAGCCAAGTCGGGAGTTAATGGATCACCTAAGGCCAGTGTATAAACCAGAATATTACTTTGAAGATGGCCTGAGGAAGGTTGTGCCGTATAATTATACGTATAATACATTTTGTAAAGAGAGGTGGCGGGGGAGAACATTGATTGATATCTTTTTGGAAGAGTTTAGAGATAGGCCGGAGGAATATTATGTTTGTTCTCCCTCTTTTTACATGACTCCAATTATGTGGGGGGGGTGCTAATCTGGGGTAGAGGAAAGCTATCGCAGCAGGTTCGGTGACGATTAATGGCACGGATCGATCTTCTCTCGATACAATCATTAAGAATGGGGATATCATCTCTCATACACTGCATCGGCATGAACCGCCCGTCACTGAGAAATCTATAGGAATCGTCCATGAGGATGATAACTTAATAGTCATAAACAAGCCCTCAGGGATGCCGGTTCACCCTGCGGGAAGATACAACTTCAACAGCGTGGTAGAGATTATGCGAGCCGAAAGGGATGGACTCAACCCTCTACGTGAGTGTCTACTTATCACGAGACGCTCAAGAACTAACGTAGCCTGCCTAATCCACAGCGTGTAACAGGCTCGACCGGCTTACCTCTGGGCTCATGTTCATAGCCAAAACGGCCAAAGCTGCCGACGAAATGATGGGACAACTGAGAACCCGCACCATAAAAAAAAGCTACCTCGCGCGGGTCATGGGCCGTTTTCCAGACGGGGAAATCCTCTGCACTGAACCCATCCTCTCCATCTCACCCAAGCTCGGCCTAAACCGAGTCCGCGCAAACGGGAAAACTGCTCGAACAATCTTCCGTCGCCTCTCATACCACCCGCACGCCACAAATCCCGCCCGATCCTACTCAATTGTAGAATGTCTCCCCCTCACAGGGCGGACGCACCAACTCCGAGTTCACCTTCAATGGCTAGGACACCCCATTACAAATGACCCTATATACAGTAATGGCAAAGTCTTCACGATCGATCTAGGCAAGGGTGGTGCAGGAGAGGACGAGGATATCATTGCGAGACTGAGTAGGATGGGGAAGGATGAGGTTGCGGCAGCGCTAGATTATTATGATGATATGATGGAGGATTATCATGATCGGAAGGCGGAGAAAATGACGGGAGAGACATGTAGCGTTTGTGAGGCACCGTTGTATAGTGACCCAGGGGAACATGAGTTGGGGATTTATTTGCATGCGAAGAGGTATGAGTGTGTAGAGGGGGGGTGGGCGTTTGAAACAGAGAAACCGGAGTGGGCGAGTGAAGAGGGGCCTGGTGAGTTGGGTGGGGACCCAGCAGTTGGGGAGGCTAAGGTTTTGCAATAGACTTTGTGGTTAGATGAGGTTTTTTTGGGGGGTGGATTACCTATGAGTTTTGGTCGTGGCCGTACGAAGTATCGGTAAAGTTTTTTTTCAAGCGTTGACAAAAACAAACTTACAAATATACATACCTTCAATTCAGACTAGACTGGTTCAATTCAAATTCATAACAAGATCTGTGATCGATCTAGTAGTGCATGTACCTAAGGCTTAACCGCAGTCAAAGGAAAAAATCTGCTTGTTGCCTTGTTGCACCATGGAACAGGTACTAGTGACGATACTTGTCGGCGATCACAAATAAATTTGCTTGCACAAAAGCTTGGCATTAGCCATGACCGCTCTGTTGGGATGACTCCCATGTTGGAATGTGCCTTACGCCACTCTGTTAACTCCAACATATACTTACCTCACAGCATGTGAGAGATGATCATCAAGTGAGTTATGATACCTGAGTGACGTAACAAAGCACTCAAATCATGTATATAGATAGGTGATGAAGCTCTTCCGAACTCATCACAGCTTTCATAGCTTCTGAATTACAGAACGCATAACGTCCAGATATATATGA
>Ga0307514_10004223_pt1 | contig 13306 bp, 10 predicted proteins | sample 16_EM_MG_FD_203088 | JGI IMG/M metagenome (GOLD analysis project Ga0307514, IMG submission 203088) | Populus trichocarpa ectomycorrhiza microbial communities from riparian zone in the Pacific Northwest, United States - 16_EM | ecosystem: Host-associated > Plants > Roots > Unclassified | place... | reverse complement strand
TACTCGGTGAATGGTCCACATAGATCTGAGTGAATAAGTTCTCCTACCTGCGTTGTCCTGATCTTATTTTGTTGTGGGGCTGCGACAGGTGTAGTGGTTTTGGCCTTTTTGTATTCTACACATTCATAGCGTGAGGAGTGCAGGGAGGAGAGAGCCTCTGGTACCTTGGTGAATACAGGGAAAGGAAGGTGCCCGTACCTTTCATGCCACTCAGCATCTGTAGCCATAGCCAACATCTCTGCTGGTTCCTGAACCTTGAATAACTTCCCAACTGGTAGGAGCTGGATAGTTGTCCCTCGATGAGATAGTTTTCTAATGGATTCAGTTAACATAAGTTCCCCACCTTTGCTAGTAATTTTCCCAGTTGCAATAATCTTTCTTGGGAAATTCGGGACCACCAGAGTACCTATGAGGTCCAGTCCTTGTACTGTTGCCATCTCGGTATGCGTTGAGTATGTGACTCCTCCTCCTGTCTTGACTGCCCTAACACATGGTTGTGCATTTGGAATATCTTGAATGTCATTTGTAATATGTACTGTTGAGCAGCTGTCGGCCCACCATCCTTCTGTTGGGGTATTGGTATTGTTATGCTCTGTCGCCCAACATTCAGCCCACACATTCTCTTTCTCCGAGAACAGTACTTCTGTCGTATATGTGGTTGTCTTTGGTCTTTGGTTTGCATCGCGCTTCTTAGTGCGGCAGTCGCTTTCGTCGTGAGATGTTCCTGGCCATCCCTTGCTCTTGCAATAACCGCAGAATTTTCGTCATGGAGTTTCTTCAATGGCAAATGCAGTTGGTATATCTTGTGTCTCATCTTTTCTGGTTTTCCATAGTGTAGTTCATTCACCAAGTTCCTTAAGCTTCAAGACGATAGAGTTGTAAGTTGGGTCTGAGGTGCCAGATGCTGTGATGGCGTCCACTATATTTTGGTAGATCTGGATTCTCGGTAGGGTTCCTAATAGCAATGTTGCTTTTCAGGCATCGCTGCTGGAGAAGTGCTTGATTGCGCCGGCTTGTGTAGTGGAGCTGGCCTCAGCAGAAGTTATAGTTTGACGGAGAATGGCCCATTTCTTTTCAAAACTGATGATGTGGTCACTCATGGTGGTGGTTCTGTCGTCGAACCTCATCATCGTAATGTTTAAGAGCAGTGCAGTTAGATGTGTTCTGGTGCAGTCTTCATAGTGCTTCTTCAATAAGTCCCAGGCCTCATATGCTATGTCACATCCTCTTATTAGCTGCTGTGGTTCTTTCTCACAGTTTATGAGTAAGGTAGTGACGGTTCGGTCAATGTTTCTTTGCCACTCCTTCAGTTTCTTCTCTGGAGCTTTGCTGTGTGTTGCAGTAATATAATCTTCAAGCTCGATTGATCTGAGGGCTCGGAGTAGCTCCTTAGCCCAGGAATGGTAATTGTTCTCATCTGTGAGAGGCTCGGAAACCTTTGGAGGCTTGAACGTAGTTGTCATCATATCATATCGTATCATATTGGAGGGTCGGTAGTATAGGTTATTCGTAATGAGGTGTTGCTACCATGAGATAATTTACTGATTGTCCCGCCGTGATGATGAGACAATTCACTGATTGTCCCACTGTGGTACACTTGTTCGCAAGTGAAAGATATATTGAGCTGTAGTATCGGTGTACAGGCCTAAGAGAGAAGAGAGAGAGAGAGAAGAAGAGGAAGAAATATCCAACTCTATGCACTGTTTGCCTGTCTCACCCCTACATATCCCACGCTTGTTTTGCCCCGTACAACAAACAGCCCCTCATACATAACAAACAGCCCCTCATACACAACAAACAGCCCCTTCCCACATGGTCAGATTACCCCATGCAATACAGAAGAATTGCAAACAATAGTAATTTACACAGGAGGCAAATGACCATAATTTGGAGGTGCAGGGTCTGTAGCTTTGCCAACCAGACAGACGTGCCAACCAGACTACAACCAGACGTGCCAACCAGACTTGGTGCCAGACTAGCGAAATGGGACTAGCTTAATTCCCCAAAAGGGTAGTCTGTGAGATACCAGAAAGGGTTATAGAGCCAAATTGGGGCCCTCTAGTGTGACTCCCCAAAAATATAATCTAGCAACGCTAGGCAAAATAATTGTAGGTTACCTGTTTAGTGCTGCGGAAGGAGACTCTATTGCGTGGTCACCCACCGCAGTACGATCTGAAGCTCAGATATGGCAGAGCGGACGGGATGCCTCGTTTTCTTCAGTCTATGGTCGTAGATGTTAAATACTTGTAGTGCGCAAGCTATAACTGCTCAATTGCTGCAGCAGATACATAGCCGTAACTTAATCAACAACGGCCTCTCCAAGTTCCAGAGCAGGAGTTTAGCGATTTTCTACCACACACAAATAAACCGGTCTGGGCACGAGAACAAAGTTTAACAGGTATAAAAGACAGGTATGTAATCAGGGATAGCAAAAAATCAAAAGAGAAAAAATCTACAACACCAGGGATTCCCGCATGGTCACCCACTGCAGTACTAGCCTGGCGATCTGAAGCTTAGATATGGCAGAGCGGACGGGATGCCTCATTTTCTTCAGTCTATGGTCGTAGATGAGAAAAGTTTCTAGTGCGCAACCTATAAATGCTCAATTGCTGCCGATACACAGCCGTGACTTAATCACATGACCAGCGAACCCAACAACGGCCTCTCCAAGTTCCAGAGCAGGAGTTGGGGCTCAGTACCCTCGCCGTGTTTTCAAGTGTAACAGACATAGGTAATCAGGGAGAGCAAAAAATCGAAAAATGAAAAGAATCTCCAAGTCTCCCTACGCAGCACCAAACAGCTACATATCCTGAACTTCTCCTTTGTATCCTCCCACAGTTCGTAAGGACCTAGAGAGGATTGGTGGCTGGTATTGAACCGAAGAGAGGCATGCAACTCAGCCACAGTATGGAACGAGTCCTGACAATATAGATAAATTGAGGTTTGAGTGACATATTCCAGGGTCTATAAATGCACTATAACTATCTTACAAGTGGTGGAGCTATTAGTCTCACACTGGGAGGTGAGGGAGAATTGGTACACTTTTCCGGGATTTTTTTATATGACGATCCTGGACCAGTCAGTGCACCATTGAGCTAGCCCAAGCTTGCTAATGGAAGAAAAACTTCATTTTAATCTACTTGAGCTTGCCTGGCTTGGCTCGGTGCATTTGAGCTAATCTATATCGAAAATATAGATGCTAAGCAGCTGTCTCACCAATTGTGGATCAGTTTGGTACCACATCAATAGTTTTGAGGTTCTGTGAGCTCCTCTATCTTTGCATAAACTAGTATAAAGCTTTAGAGTATATTATTTATATACTTCAACTCACTTGAGCTCTCACAAGCTAAATACGTGATAGCACCATGCCCCCGAAACCAAAACTATCCAGAGCGCGACGAGATCAGGCTCTTTAATACAGAACTGATTGTATCCGAGATTAGTATATGATCCATAGTGATCCCAATCACTAAGCGCAATACCAGGGTCCTAGTGATCCCTCTCACTACCTATGAGCAACACAAGAGTCATATTGATCCCGGACCACTATGAGGAACAGAAGAGTCATCATCGCCATATTCTACATAGGATGAAGGCGATTAATGATTCCTTAAAAAAACAGAAGAGTCATAGATATCAACCCACATCATTTAACCCCAAACCGACATCGGAAATATGAAACGTATGACTCCAGGATATCGCGAAGTACAGGAATAAACTTTAAAGAAATTTAACAAATGTAAAGGAACCCGAATTCCTTACACCAACTCGAGCTCTGGGTGGTAGGTTGCCAGGACACCAGTAGATACAATAATACAATGTATTAATAAACTTCCCTTACAACCATACCCGATTCGACTTCAAGCATATATCTGTTATAAGCATATGAGGGCCGTCCAGCCATACAAGATAAGCATACCCATTGTTCTCGTGCCCAGACCGATTTGCTCTTATGTGGGTGCTTAAACCCACACAAATAAATCGGTCTGGGCACGAGAACACATACCAATGTATTCTCGGGAATCGTCGTTAATAGTAAATTCACATTTTTTTGCTTAGTCATACATTTATGCTTATATATAACGGAAGTACCTACTATATACTAAGTCATGTTTGGAAGTCACTACTGAAGTAGGTAAGCTTATCGATAAGAATTGTTAGTACGTCAGGCATACGCTAGCGGGCTGGGCAAACCCAGTGGACATGTACTCGAGTACATGAAAGACTTGGAAATCCCGAAAACCTGCACCGCGAGACTCTGGTCTTTGACCTGCTTGATAATACAAACTATGGAGTATGGAGGAACAATATGTGGATCTTGCTGATGAGAATGTGCCTCGCCAACCTTGTTGAGCATGGTCGTCCTCAGGTGTGGATGGTAGTTGGGAGAAGGCAGATAAATGGACTTTTTCCAAGATATATTTCTGTTGCAAACCAGAAACTCAAGCCTCCTTGACGGATAACATGTCCACTAAGCAAGCGTGGACTACGCTCGAAGATCTGTTTCAGTTCTCATCTTCTGCAAACATCTTCCAACTCACCCTGACATCGAATAGCCTCCACCAACAACCTGGTCAGTCTCTTCTAACTTTCACCAATGAGGTAATTGCAGCAGCCACGGACTTCAAATACTTTGGAGAAGATGTTAGCGATCAGAAGATAAAATAGCAGATTCTCGCCAATCTATTACCAGAATACGCCAACCCTAGTTACGATCCTCACCAATATGGATCCTGATGGCAATGACGGTCTACAATCAAGGACATCCGGGAAGCATGCATACAGGAAGAAAAACTGGCTCTAAGGCGGATCGCTCTAAAAAAACTCCAAAGCCCCTCTGTACAACACCTAACAACTGTACAAACTCAATCCATCATATTTATCCAACCCGCACTGGTGGCATACGCAGCAAGAACTCAAGAAACCAATGAGAGAAAGAAATGCGAAGAATGCGGATTATCGAATCACACTATAGATCGTTGTTGGGTCAAGTACCCTGATCTCCGTCCAACGCGTGCACCGTTCTCCGAGCACAGGTACCACAAGGAACTCAAGAGACAAAGGAAAACATCATGGTCGCAATAAACCTAAAGAGTCTACAGCAAGAAAAGGATAAGGAAAAGAGAACAGAGTATCGAGGGAACGTGGAAAGAACAAGAAGCGAACCAAACGAGAACACTCATCCGATGAGGAACACCATCATGCCTTGACTGTAAAGCCTCAGGCACTCGTTATTCGGAACACAGAGAGTGAAGCAACTCTACAAGAAGACATTAACGAGCTACTTATAATAGGCCGTCAAGCTGCATTTGCACAATCCACGACAACATCAGACCTCAAGCAAACATCAGAGCCAATAAAGTTTGACTTCAAGGTCCCGTGAGGATACGAAATCTGCACAAGCAAACCATTGAAAAAAAAGCTTGTGACACAGAATTCAAAGCCTTACATGACAATGGCACCAGGAAGCTTGTCACTCCCACTCCTGGCGCACTGATAATCTAGAATAAATGAGTGTTTGCCGCCAAAACAGGAGAAGAAAAGCTACCAGCAGAGGCAGAGGAGGTTCCAAGAGTTCAACGCTTCAGGGCCAGATTGGTTGCTCATGGAGACTCGCAAACAACAGGAGTGAACTTTAATAAAACATATGCCCCGGTATTCCGATTCATATCCCTAAGAATTATCCTACACGTAGCAGCATTAAATGATTGGGAAATTGAGCAAGGAGACTTCGTATCCGCTTTCCTTAATGTCATACTTAAAGAATTCTTGATATATGGCTCAGCTGGGCATGGTCTGCCTAATGCTGAAGTTAATATATGGACTAAAACAATTGGCTAGAGCATGTGAAACAAATGGGATTGGTACGTACCCCAGCAGACCAAGCCCTCTGGATACGCCACCTCCTGTTCCTGCTAGGACACGTTGACGATATAATTATTGTCAGAACCAAAAAGGAAACGAATCAAACGAAGACCCATTTTAGCAAGAGATATAAATTCAAGGACTAGGCCCCGTATCCAAATATATCGGCATGATGATTACTCGGGATCGCCCCAACAGACGGCTATACATAGATCAAGTCCCTTATGTCTTTTTTTTTCTTTTGGGAGTCATTAATCGTATTGAGCCTATCTAGACTATGACGATGGACTGCAGCGCACTGTTACCAGCTGCCTTCACTTCCTCTGGGCCAGTCCCTGCCCCACTATCTACATACACTTCACATCAAAAACCTCGCTAAATCTTCGCACCACTTTCGTCCTCCAATATCAGCTCCCTCGTCCTCCCCGTCCCATCCCCTACCCACGAACATTCATACAGGTGTGCAGCGTTCTGAGGGGTCCACCCATCATAGACACAACTAGCCTCCTCCGCTTTGCCTATCGTCTTCATCCATTGTGCTTGCGGTCCTTTGTCTGTCACCATATATTTCAGTCCCCGTATCGCCCACCGCGACCAGCTCAAGTGTACCGGTACCCCTCCGTGAAGTCCCTTATGTCCACGATAGCCTGGAAGCATTTCTCATGTCGAACACTATGCCAGTCTCAATCCCAATGGATCTCAATGAACAATGGAAACCCAAGAAAGATGATGTCTTCTTGGATGCCAAGAAACCCGGGTTTACCAATGAGCAATTGGCAGATTAATGTATCTCATGCTAGGAACCAGACCGGACATTGCATATGCTATCTGCAAACTTGCCCAATACTCTGCTCATCTGTCAACTAGACACTGGATGGGCATCATCAGAATTCTGAGATATCTACGCTCTCATGATTCTGTCTACTTAACACTGGGAAAAACTGATATTCCCCGGAACCCTACTCCTACCCCAGTCCCAATCTCCCTGGTAGGCTACTTTGACGCATCGCTAATGGACTGCGTGAAGTCCAGAAAATCCACCGGCGTCTATGTCTTCTTTTTACATGGGGCACTAATATCATGGGCATCAAAACAACAAGGATTAGTCGCGCTTAGCTCAACGGAAGCAGCAGGCACAGAGGCAGCTCGGGAGCTCGTTTGGATCATGAGCTTCTTAGAGAATGTAATCAATGGGGCTATCATTCAAGAACTCCCAACATCACCAATGTGGGAAATGCTTTGGCGTTTACCCAATGAGAAACCAACTGTATATTCACATCAAGAAACAATCCCACTATGTGGATGAAACCTTCCCACTCCCGAAAGACTTTATAGCGACAACAAGTGGTGAGGGGCATGTTATGCGCTCCCCAGTCGCATTCTGACATGATCTGACAGAAATTATCCCTGCAGCCCTCACGATCTCGAAGAAAGAGATGCGGAAGTTTTCCCCGCTTGTAGAAGTCTTCCCTACAACGTGCAGTTAACATCACAGATGGAAAGCGTTTCAAGAAACGCGGTACAAGGAGGGGAGGCGGAATATTTTCTTCGGTTTACTTTCATTGTTAATTTTTTCTTCATGCGTTTATTATATTCATGTTTATCATTTTGTAGTTCTGTCCTCTACCATACGCCCGAGGGGAGGTTTAGTACGTCAAGACCGGGACAGACTCTAGACAGAGACGAGATCATCATGTTCATAGGAAACACTCTAGAAGGACTAGGTGACGTGATGGTAGAGTGCGAATGATATTCCTATTATTACCATTTTCTTCGTCGTGATGAAACAGCCTCGGAGTCCGTTCTCTCATCCCAAGGTTTACCCTTACGAATGATAACCATGCCAGCAGCGTTACCCCTATTACCCTATATGATACTTCAGCAATAACTACTGAAGTACTCTAGTGCTAGTGTGAGCTATAGGTACTTAGGCGGTTTAAAAAACAAAAAATAGGCATATGCATGCAGCAGGCAAAAGAGGGGCACTAGAGTAGTCTCGTTCTGTTCAAGCCGAAGCAGCCAACCATACTACAGAACTACAAAATGCCTTGAAGCAGGAGAAGAAGCAAACTGAGGCCTTGGATATTCGCCAAAGAACGCAGCATGCTCAAAAGAAAATTGCTGACTTCATAGGGCCACCCCCCCTTAACAGCCGCCCACAACTATGCAACGGCCCCATCCGCCTCCTCTGCTAGCCCCGGGTTCCTCTCCTGTAACTGTCTAGCATTCCTCTGCAGTATTTTCTTTATGTCTTGATGATTTCTCGTTTTTCGCTCAATACAAGCATATAAGCAACAGAAAATCAAATGTTAAAAATCTATTGAGACAAATCCAAGAACTTTATAAACTTGCCTATACATCTGCCTTATTATTTGAAATATACCAATATCTATCTCGTCCTAACAAATCTAGGTACTCCTAGTATATCCAAACGAGTTCTTTGAGAGATTTCAAACTCACCACAAACATATAATCAGACTTTTATCTTTCTACATTTGCCATACTAAGTATGGGATCGACCTAGTAGTCTATTAGACTGAGCAGTTAAACGAACTCAATACCTACACTACTCAGGTAGCAAAAACGAATCAACAGGTGGGCGCCAATGGCGATACACAAACACAGCTCAGGTGGGTGACAGTTAAGGAAATTACGCTAGGAAATCCACCACCGCCCTGCACCATTCCGGGTCTCCCCAGATCTTCTCTGCCAATCTCCCCAGACCGTCTCCTACTAACTGGCAGCTACGCAAGTGTGCTGCGTTCTGCTCGGTCCCCCAAATCTCAGTCGTAACGTGCAACAGGAGGCAAGCTTACAAAGGTCAATCATGGATCGCAAGAGCCTATTATGATTAGTGAAAGGTCTACTGATGACATGGTGCGCAAATCAGACAGGTATTACCTCAACTGGGGTGTCCGCCTAGACCTCCACTAGTGGTTTGAAGATATTATCGCCATTACATGCCCAGACCAGCGCTGCACCCATTGCCCATGGTTTGGTATCCGGGTCAATGATCGTATATGTTTTGGCATTTTGCTGCCCTGGTGCATCTGTGATAGAGCGGTCCAGGAATTGTGTCAGTGTATCTCGCAGGTTCCTCTGCTCACCAGGGAGCGCATTGTATATTTCGCTGATGAGATTGGTTCGCGCAGTTGTGTTGCCCGCGTTAGCTAAGATGAACTTGAAGCCGAAACCATTGTGCAATGTAACACTTGTGTAGACTGCGTTGAATATGGCCCTCCAAAGATAGTTGCTAGCATCCTGATGAGCGGCAGCCGACCCTCTATACCTAGCCTTATCAGCCTCATTTTCCGTCGAGTTCGCACTGGCTATTTCGGCAGTCGCAGCATCCAGCATCGCTTGACGAGACGCTGCATAGCTCGTAGTATGCACCTGCGAGGCCTCCTGAAACAATGTAATTGTGTTGACCGATGTTGTTGGGTTCAGAAACACCCCGCGGGGGCCGTAATAGAAGGTTGCTGTTCCCACCCAGTGAGTTTGTGCATTGACAGAGTTCCTGGACTCCGCTGGCAGATGCTCTCTTATCAGAAATCCAGGTTGGCGCACGTTCATCGTGGAGCCCACTTGGTGGTGGGAGCCGGCTAGCCAGAGGCAATCGTGTATGCACTCAATAAACCTACCACTTGCAGGATAATCCACCAGCTTTGGGTCGTGAGCATCTTTTGGCAGACAGTTGTTGGCGGTTGCACTCGCTGGCAGCACACCTCGTACACCGTTCGGTGGATGGGCTGGTCCGTATAGATTGTCCAAGTGTTTCCTCCATACTGCATCAGCCCCACGATCCTCCCAACAATGGGCGAGTAGCTCGTACAGCCTGGGGCCAATCTTAATCCGTAGTGGAGGAACGGGATTACCCGCTGGGTGGACAGTGGTACAAAGGGCAAGTTGCATCGTCTGACCCCCCATCTCAAGGTAGTTATGTCCCCGACCGGCGTTCACTGCTGCATCGGAAGGAAATGTGTTGGCGCCCACGGTATAGTTTGCCGCCACCCAGCCGAAAACGCCCTCGACCTTACCAGAAATGGTTTGGTACAGCACTGGGTTGAATGGGGATTTATCGTACTCGTTCATGACGTTCTTGATTTGAGTCGTAAGTGAAGTTTGCCAAGCTGGCGTCCTAGCCCCAAGCTCACGCATACCGCCCGTTGCGCCTATAAACAGGGCTATTTTCCGATCTTCACCCGGTGGGATATGACTGAGCGCGTATGCAAAGAGGGGTATCAGGTGATGCTTAACACGTTGTGCGGTTATGTTTTCCGCATCAGGTAAAATACGTGCGATACCTAGGCCGGCAAAATTTAACTGTCAACCACCATAACACAACAATATAATCCGGGGTAACATACCAGTTTTCCTCCAGCAGTTAGCGTCTCCAGCACAGTGTCCATTTGCGCATTGAAAATGCTCGGCATATCGGTCTTTGATCTCTTGCTCCACATCACCCCCAAGTGTCTCAGGCGCCGGCAAGTTTTTCCCTTTGCAGTCTGTAATCAATGTCACCTGCTTTACCGCGGCATTGTTGCCATCATCCATCCAGCTATATACATATACCCGTGAACCACTCGACCCCGAGTCGATGATAACGGCGTCTGGCGCACAAGGTGTGTTAGCGCGCTACTCCGGCTGACACTTCGGGCTTGCGCCGGCAGGGTTCATACACCTGGGATGGATGTGGGAGCCGTGACCTTTGTCATCTTCAGACTTGCCATCCTTTTTGTCATCTTCGGACTTGTCGGGAGTTGTGCTGATATCGCCCGTGGAAAGTGTAGTCAAACTGGGCGGCTGAATATCACGGGTCTGATTCGGAGCGTCCCAGCGCAGGGCTCGAATCCATGAATAGATTTTGTTGTCCGTGATTTCTGACCTCGATATTAGCACATTGGCAGTGTATGATCCCCACACAGGAACATCTTTCGGGGCCTAATTTTAATTTGTAGTAAATTATGCGCACCTATGCGTGGTGTAAATCCTGCCTCTATCTCACGTACAGCGTATTCAATCGATGAGTACACAGAACCGTCGGGGTACTCGGAAGTACTAGGCTGAGCAATGAGGAAACGACGGCCGGTACGGCGGTGGCTGGTATGTACCGCCACCGCAATATTATGCGGTAGACGCTGTGTTGGCTTCGCATTTGGGGCTTTATCCTCACGCACATAAAATACAGGAACACTAGCGAGCCCTGGGAGCGCAGACACTCCTGTGGACGTCCGGCTTCGGAGATTTTGAACCTCGGGATCTGCCCGTAATAGTAGTGTATCAATCACAGATTGGATCTCCCTAGCAATATTAATGCGCTCGTCGTCTACAGGAGGGATTGGTGCCGAGAGTTTCTCGGCGAGCGCGAAGATATCTATATATCATAATCACGGAATAGTCAGGACGACTCAAACAGGCTAGCTCCGTCTCAACAAGATACGTACCGAGTTTGCTGTTCAGATAATGAGTTTCGTAGAGAATCGATTGCGTATTCTTAGCACGTTCCTCGTGAGAACCTGAATCCGTGGGGATGGGCGCTGTGAGATGGCAAACAGCAACACCATTCTCCTCACCCTTACTGATTAAGAGCACGGCATCTGTAAATCACATGAATCATTAACAACAATATATCGTTCGAGGATGCCAATGCGGCATGGTTTGTAGGGAACACACAGCCTTGGAATGTTGACATCATGTGAAGAGTAACCGTGTTGAAGGTACGTGAGCAGCAAAGACCGGTATGGGTAGTGATAGTTTCCTATGGGTGTGGGGTGATGAGACAGGAACTGAGAGACTGTGGTCTTGCTGTTGTTTGTGGGTGAATGCCTCTATGCCACCTCGCCACAGTCTTTCAGGGTGTTATATATGTGAAATGTTCTTTATAGCAACTAACTCGACCTAATAGATATTGACAGGAAGCCGGCACTCACTGGACATAGGTAGGCATTGAAGTTAATGAGCTCTACCTGGAAAAACCGACGTCATCATGGCCAGAAGCAACAGCCGGTTGCTGGAAACTCTTCATGCAGCTGCAGACTTCGTATTCAGAAACACTTCAAGCTAACCTCGCAACCTCAAACAACGCCAATAGATATAGAACCAACGTCGATTCTTAAAACTACTCCCTGCAAATTTCGTATATATAGGAAGAACCCATCATACTACATAGCTAGCTGTGTACTGGGTGCCAGGGCCACAGCTTACTATCGCCATCCTAGAAAACTCATGGAATTTATCTACGGCTCGGCAATATGCACAGTCCAAAATTCGGCCACTAAAAACCATCCATGGAGATATCAAATAGCTGCTCATCCACAGGCGCGTGATATTGTCGATCGATGCAGGCTTCGTATTCAAGAGGATCCAGTCAGTGCTTAGTATTGTAAACTACGTTTTGCATCGACGATTATCACGGTTACTCCAGTTATTCACAAGCGCGATGTCCCATGCGCTGGACCTGGGGATTATCAAGTGGATGACGCTAAAGGTCTCACCAGCCGATAGAGCATGAGGAGCGCCTTGTATGATGATGTTTGCGAGGTGCAATAAATGTGTGGGGCTGAGAAATATGAGGGGAAGTGTTAGCACAAATGCTCTTGTCCGCAGAACGTATGGGGCAATTTCAGTAAAAGACTACTGGTGTGCTAGACCGAATGGAGAAAACTACGCAGAATGCCGGTTGGGAAAGAATGGATGGATTAGTGAGGAAGAAACATGAGGTACCATCGGCACCCTAGATCTTTCCGGGCATGGTCATCTTTCCGATCCCTTGTCAACCAACCTCCCGTGACTATTCAGGAGGCCCCTGGCAGCTTTATACCTACCTAGTACCTAGCTATACCAATCAAATCTCCAGACTCAGAAGTATCATCAATAACACAGTTAGCATCATGGGCAAGATTGAGTATGAGGATAAGCTGCAGAAAGCGATGAGGCATGCTCGACAGGAGCCAGGCATACCCGTTGCGAGATTTGCAGCTCTGTATGAGGTAAATGTCCGAACACTACGTTATCGACTTGCAGGAACCATTACTGACCATAGCACAGCTGCTAGAGCGCAGCAATTATTTGATGTAGGGGAGGAGAGGGCAATTGCAGACCATGCTGGAGCTATGGCAGATGCCGGATTTCCGCTAAATCTTGAACTTTTGCGTGTAGTAGCACAGCACATGGTTAATGAGAGGCACATGATACAGCAAGGTCATGGAGGGATTGTAGGCCCGAAACCAACTACTACCAACCCTCGACTTCGCCGTGAAAGACGTCTTCAACAACAGGGAGCTGTACCCCCCCCTCCAAGCTCTGCAGCTCAGCCCACGCATATTATTGGCAGTCATTGGGTTGATCGATTTCTCAACCGCAACCCAGGATTCAAAAAAATATACATTCGCTATCAGGAGAGAGCTCGTGCAGCAGCATGCAATGATGTAGAGCTACAAGC
>Ga0307514_10004222_pt1 | contig 13308 bp, 17 predicted proteins | sample 16_EM_MG_FD_203088 | JGI IMG/M metagenome (GOLD analysis project Ga0307514, IMG submission 203088) | Populus trichocarpa ectomycorrhiza microbial communities from riparian zone in the Pacific Northwest, United States - 16_EM | ecosystem: Host-associated > Plants > Roots > Unclassified | place... | reverse complement strand
TAAATTCATACACATTTTTGAAATACGGTTCGTCAGTTCGAACCGAGAACTGAACAGAACAGAACTGGTAGAACCGGTTCTAACCCTGTTCGGTTCTGGTTCAGTTCAGTTGCGGCCCAGAACTCCCAGTTCAGTTCTTGGTTCTCCACAAAAGGTGGAAGAACCGGACTGAACTGAACTTCGGCAACACTAGTGAGTACGGGGCGGGTTGACTGCAGGTACGGGTCCGGGTGATGCTGAAACCCCCCGTGGGTCACCCATGGAATTCCCTAGCACCTGCCCTATCCAACCCATGTACCCAGTGCCCATGTGGGTTTGTAAACTACTAAACCCATGATGTGCACTACTAGTGTTTGAAGGTCCGGTCTATAGGACCGGAAAAAGACCGGAAAATGGACCAGACTGGACTGGAAAAGACCGGAAAATCAGTCCGGTTTTTTCGAAAATTAAAAATCAAAGACTGCAAAAGACCGGTTAAAATATGACTGGTTTAGACCGGTCTTAACCAGTTTCACACCGCCACACTATTCTCCTACTAGCCGCCATGAAAATGAACCAAAATTCAAGCAAATCAGATGAAAACTGAGTGAGATATGACCAAAACCGTGTAAACCATGTTGAAAAACCCCCTCTTACACGGTTTTGGTCATATCTCACTCAATTTTCACCCAATTTGCTTGATCTTGGGTTCATATTTAAGGCGACTTGTTGCAAAAAATTACAAACAAATAATTATAACCAATATAAATTACTTTTAAACCAGGAATGTCCAAGACCGGTCTAGACCGGTTTTTTCCGGTTTTTTCCAGTTTTTTTCAGTCCAGTCCGGTTTTTTGAGGTCCTGGGACATTGATAGACCGGTCCAGGTCTCGGTCCATCACCCCTGGGACCCAAAAAACTGGACTGGACCGGACTTCCAAACACTATGCACTATGCTCAATACAGGAGTTTCTCATTGAGGACCTTGACCAGCCGCTGGTAATATCCGCCATCAGGGGATCAGATATCGGAATCACACTTTCCTTTCAGGGTAATCCATTGAGTACATAAAAAATTGAGGGAAAGAAAGTCTTTGAATGTCGAATGCTTTAGCATGAATTTTAGGTCACCTCTTGGTCCACCTTTGCAACTATTGACTGAACAGTCCAACTTAGTGTGACAATAGTGTCCGATCGCCATCGCAAAAATCCCGTTAACACGGTCAGTCCAGCATGAAGTCGACTCCTTTCTCTATAATTTTGTACTTGTAATCTTGTACAGAAATTCTGATTTTTGAATGATACATCAGTCACAAACCGAAAAGGTTCCGTCTGACTTGAGACTGTCAACTTTTCTCGCACGATACTAATACTAGTAGCCTTTCATGTATGACAGAATGTAGATTTCTGAGTCAGATAATCGATGAAAATTCTGTACAGTGTAAAGGAACGATTCTAAGATGGTGTGTTTGAGTGTGTTTGGTTCGAGAACATGGGTTACCAAAATGGGAACAAGTATTAAGCGCCTTCTTTACCTACATTCACCATCGTCTGTGTCACCTTCAATCAGCGCACTTTGGCATTCTCGCTTTTTGTGATACCCTTAGTACTATTGATATCTTTTACCAGTGTCGAGGCGACAGCAGAGATATGAATGACGTTAGTCCATCTTTGCTTCCGTCCTGAATGATTTTAATTTCGCTCCAGATGTTCGTTCCGTCAGTGAGCACGTCAAGCAAGAAAATCTTGTCAACGCCACGACTCGAAGTCACTGAAGTTGATTCTCCCCCATTTTCTGTGAGTTGATCTCACGACCCGCTGTTCTGGATGTACATTAAAATCACTTTAGCACGACTTTGTGGGTCTTTTTGAGAAACTGAACTTGATTTTACCCGAAAGGGTTTTCCAAAGTCAGAGTCCTGATATAAGCTACTACTTGGAGGTTGGTTTATTCATTGTTTTTTTTTCTTTTATAACCTGGATCTCGCCCACGCAGAATATCACGAATATCAAGGATATCGTACCTGATTGGCAGCATGATGAAATAGAGGTATATCAATTCAACTGTATGCGCTTTGAGGTACTCATTTGCGCTGTAGGAGATAGTTGTTATGTCTGCGAAGCACCCGTCCACAGCGAAGCACTCGTCCACCATTCAGGAAGATACACTGGACAGAGGTCATGGAATTGTAAGACTTTTCTGATCTTATTTACGGAGTACTTATGTATCCTTCCAAGTTTTCTGCGGAATTGTCAGACTTTTCTTTCGATGTGTCAGATCTGAATGTCAAAAATCATGATAGTCGCGTCATGTACCAGATGTGCTTAAGACGCGATACTGGCCTAATTTATTCCATGAAGAGGACGAAGACGACGTTGGGCTCGCCGCCACGAGAAAAATTGATTCTGGAAGCACTTACAGAGCGCCGTGTTCCTTTCGTATCGCACCTTCGCTGGATCATTCAAGATGGTGATCAAATGTGTCTTGTCACTGTTAGTCTACTTAATTTCTCACCTTGAATATCGTTTATTTTATTTTAGGATTATTATCCCAAAGGAAACCTTTTCGAATATGTACATCAGTATGGTGCTTTGGGCCCCCTTCGCACCGTTTTCTATGCTTCAGAGTTGGTCCGTCGTCCTGTCTACCAGATGCTGCCCATTCACGATGTGAGATGTTGATATTCAATTTTTAGGTCGTCGCTCTTTCCAGTATGCATAGCTTCGGAATCGTGCATCAAGGGTTGGACCCAAAGAACATCACGTTCGACTCCGAGGGTCATCTAGTCGTTTCAGACTTTAGTCATGCGGATTTGTCATGTTCAACAGAGACTTTGCACACCGTCGCGGACAAGAATCAATGCATAATGGCTGAGTATATGGCCCCCGAGCTTTTACTTGGCTGGGTGCGAAATTATGCTGCAGATTGTTGGTCTTTTGGAATGTTGGTGTACTTTATGCTTTTCGGAGTGGTAAGGACACATAATGCAGACCCATGTCACTGGCGGTTACTGAATCATTATGCAGCATCCATTTGAGAAGGAGAGTGGAGGAGAAGACAAGCGGTGGATATACGACAAGATTGTCGGTTCTCCAATTCCTCCGGAATCACTCCGTTTAATAAGTCCTACGGCGAGAGACTTGATTCTGAAGGTACATATCAGTTATGGGAATGTGATAACTTAATAACTGAAAATCAGTGCTTGGAACGCAATCCTGCTGTGAGATGGACAATGGAGAAGGTTAAAGGACATCCTTATTTCGCCCTTGTGTTTGTGTATCTCTTTTAACTATTGAACCGAACACTGACAAGTCATACTCAGTGATTGGAAGGTGGTCTCTCAAAAGCGTTTGCAAGGTGAGGCCAACCGGCATTCTTGCCGTTCTTTTCTCATATCTTCCTTGAATTTAGCGCCAACGTTTCCAACTGATATTCCAAAAAGAGTGATGGAGAGAAGGTGTTTACCGCTGAGCAAAGCCGTCTCAGATTCTACTTTTCGCTTTTCGTCATCGTCTGTCAGCCTTCCCAGGAGCCACTCTGTCAACAGCATTAAAGCTGTTCACAAGAATATTTCGGAAAAATCGACGTCAAAAATCGCCATTCCAAGCATTGTGACTGAAGTAGACGAACCGTCGTCAGAGTGCGAAACAAACGGGCATTGTGAGGAATCAACTGGACCGAATAAGCAAATTGAAGACGTTAGCAAGGCTGAGCTCATGGCGTTATTCTGGGATAACATAGACAAGCCGGGTTGTTCGGTTTCTGCAAGTTCCCAAGAGTTTGGGGAGTGCGACATCCAGCCAAACAAAGTTCCTAAACTAAGGAAGCACCATTCTTCGATTCACCCTCATCGGTTTTTCAGTCTGAGCACCACTTCTTTTCAAGCGAAGTTGAGGAAGAAACCTCGTTCCACCGGGACACTGCGCGACTCGACTGCGAGAGCAGTGGAACAGATTCCAAATCTCCCAACCGGGGTCCACCAAATTGGAAGTGGAATCGGTTTTACTCATACTACGCCCACCGAAGTCCCGTCGAACCTTTCTGTCTGTTCGTTCGTTCCCCCCTGTAGCCATGGCATCTTCCAGGGAGGCTTTTCTGTCAAGAACTTACGGCGGGGACTCTGGCATCCCTCTTCGCGCAAAACGAAGGTACTGCCTATTTCCGAAGCCGATTCTGACGAAGATCTTGCTCCAGCTGTTTCTGGGAACGCAAAATCTCTTGACAATGAACCCATTCAACCCCAAAGGAACAGGGAAGCAGGGAACGGCACTTTTATTCATGATATGTATCGATCCCCAAGCTGGATTATTTCTCCGCCTGATAGCCTCCCTTCGCCTATGGCCCTGGTGACTGACTCAGAGAACTCTAATACTGCTTCTCCGCTGACCGAATCTGAGCCGCTCACACCTGGTACCCTTGTGGACGTTGGCGCTATACCAGACGAGAAAGAGGCTAACATTACCACTCTGAAGGACTTTGGACTTGAGTATGATCTTCCGGATGTCACGCTGCCATTCTGCCCTGATTCTACTTTGCGTCTCGTTCCTCAGAATTCTCTGAGGTTGTCTCTCACCTCCTTGTTTTATCAAGACTCTGACGTCTGATTATCTGAAATACCGAAGCTCTCTTGTTCTGGTGGCTGTCATAACCATCTCTTGATTTGTATTCCTTTTGCGTTACCTGTATAGATCGTTCGTGATACCTCCTCTTTTCTCCTGGATCTTTCAAAGAAGCTTTCAATGAAGTCGCACCACGGTGGCCACACCAGTTTTCTGTCGCACTTTTATCCCACCTTGCCTTTACGTTTTGCGATGTCTTGAAGACATTCGTCGTCGAGAGCTTCGTTGAAGTAGATTTCAGACGTGCCATGTAAAAACCATGTATTCCTCTAGAGCCTCGAGGACAAAGATACTTTTGCCTTTGAAACCACGGCCACATCTCCAAATTGAAGCGAGAGGTTCGTGAGTAATGGAAATGCCAGAACGGCACGGTCAGTTGTTTTCTTTATTTCAAAAATGTGCCTGAGAGATGTATATATCCTTTTTAACGAAACTCATGCGGATACGAATGAGCTTTGAAGACTGATGAGAAGAGATCGACAAAATGTTACAGGTAGTCTGGGGGCAACCTCATGATCTTCAAGTTATTGCGTCAAATGCGGGAGATGTCTAACTCGGAGAGTTAGACAAGAAAGAAGTAACAGAACCGTCAACTCCTGTATTCGCATGCATTTTACCTCTCTCCTATTACTTACAAGGACACCGACACCTTACACTGGCGCCAGTATAATGACATGTATTTTGGCCTCCGCGCAACGTGTCAGACACGCGACGTTGGGTTTCAGCGCAAGCTGAGCGCGACCTTCCTTCGCCTAGAAATTAGTATCGTCTGTCAACTCAAATTCGCCAGGTACAGATGAAAGCCATTCATCGTGTTTTTCTTTTACAAAACCTGTGTGTTGCAAATGGAACATATTGCGGGGCCAACAATTGAACGTAGTATATCGCTGATGACATAAGAGGCATAGGGAAGATAGACGGCTACTCCTTGGTGTCCTCATGTTCGACTGCTATGATACCTTGTCGTTTCTCGGCAAGGCGCTTGGCACGACGTTCACGGATTGCCTGATTGAGAGTGAATTAATCGATTGAACCTCTTTGATTTAAAGAAGTGAACAAACTTTGTTCTTGACACGGCGGGCTTCCATCTGGTCAGATAGGACTTTGGTGCGGTTCTTCTCGGCCTTGGCCTTGTGAATATATTCCATAAGGACACGCTTGTTCTTGAACACATTACCCTTCGATTTTTGGTAGAGAACATGATATCTGCCATCGTGATCAGAAAAAAAAAAGACAAAGACAACACTATTGCTTTGATACTTACAGATGCTTGTCGATCTTGCCAGCTTCTCTGTACTTTCTGAGCAGCCTCCTTAAAACACGTTGTCTCCGCATCCACTGAACCTTGCTAGGCATGCGCGCCTCAGAGGTACCCTTTCGTTTCCCAGGTCCAGTGTGGCGACCCTTTCGCTTGGCGGCAAGGAGGTCGCGCGTGCGAGCTCTCGAGTGAACGGTGGTAGGTTTGACAATAACGCGACCATCCTTGATGAGTTTCTTGACGTGAGTACGAGAATTGGCATTGCCAATTTCAGCTTGTTCGGCAGGATCGAGCCAGATTTTGCGTTTGCCAACACCAGCAACGCTGGCGGCAAGTCGCTTTTGAGACCTGAGATTTACTATGGGCAAGTTATCATAAGAGAGTGGTGGTCAAAATTCTTCGGATACGCACCCATAGCGTACTTGTAGAGTGATATTGTCGTTTCACGACGGAATTTCAGGGGAAAGGTCAAAGAAGTAAAAGGAGAGGACCTCAGTACTCATGGTGTAGTTCTCCACCAAGAATTGGCACCCACCTTGATCTAGAAGTTTGTCGTCGACGGGAATGACCGTCTGTGAGTGGGATTGATAGTGAGAAATGCAGATTACGTAAGTCAGCCACCTGAAACCTAAACACTGCCGAACTATACATGTGCAGCCGGCCTCCGATTCTATGCATCGGATCCTTCTGCGCAATAACCAGGAATGCGACAGACACGCGTACGTTTGCAAACCAGAAAATCCAGGATGGGACAGCAAAGCGCCAATAAAATTAATGGGGAAAAGACAGGGTCGCAAGGTATACGTGCTATGCTGACAGAGCTACTTTACGGAGACAGGAGAAGAGCGGAGAATTAGAGAATTACGAGTCAAATTACAGTTTCTAAATGCTAGGCAGAAGTGGCAGATCTTGGGGACAAGACGATGTCCAAGATAAAACCGGTTGTGGAGTTACACCAGATCGCTAGAGAAAACAGCTTGAGAAGTGATGTGATGCCGCAAAGAAGGAGAGCACCCACGTCTCGTCTCAAGCAACATGATAAGCCATCGCCATTGCCGTCGCATTAACATGCACATGCTTGGGCTGAGGACTTTCATGACAGATCTCGATGCCCTGGATCCAGGGATGATCTATTACATCCTCTATCTTGTACCTGAGCTTGGGATTCGGCTCAAGCATTTTACGCATAAGTGGTCGACAGGCCCTTGGGTTCAGGTTATTGACAGTAGTTGGGCAGGCAGAAATGGCGGGATTGGGGTTCGCACACGCCGCGGCGTAAGCTTGGTAAAGAGGATCAGTGGTGAGTTGCGCAGCTCGCCAAGGAATTTCCGAGAAGTGGAGACAGTAATATACAATCCCGCAAGCCCAGATATCGACCAATCGAGCATCGTAGGCTTTATAAACGAAAGTGATAATTCGACAAAGAAGAAATAGTAGTGAATGCATAGAAGGAACGCCAAGTAAAAAAAAAGATTAAGCTGTCTCTAAAGAGACAATAATATTAAACAGGCTTACGTTTGCCTAGAAATTGCTCTGGGGCAATATAAGGCTCGCTACCGCAAAGTCCGGTCGACATGTGCACCGTTGCTTCCCAAGGAAGACGGTATACAGTCGACGCCCCGTAGTCACCAATCTGGGAGGAAATCACATGAACTACACCAAGGAAAAGGTTACCAGAAACACAGACCTTGAGATGGCCCTTGATATCGAAAAAAAGGTTTTCTGGCTTAATATCACGATGAGCGACACCTTGACTATGAAGGTAGGCCACTCCGTTTAAGATTTGCTTGAAACAACATTCAACTTCGCTTGGACTCATCCCTCTATACAATATAACGTGAGCAGGAGTTCGAACCAAAGGACACGCGAGGTGCAAGCAGGAAGATTGTTTTGTTCAACAGTAGAATACTCTTCGCTGCTTAGAACCACAGCGGCCCATAAAACCCAATATCAAACCGTCTCTCGAGCTCCAATACAATACAGAATCCAAAACAAAAAACGCAATACAATAGCTCACCCTTTCTTAATAGCAGCATAAAGGTCTCCTCCAGGACAAAACTCCATCACCTCACACCAGTGTTGATTCTCGTCTTGAATGAGGTCAACAGTCTCAACGACATTAGGATGATGTAATGTTGACGAAATACAAAACTCTGCTGTGAGTTTCTTAACGTACTCTTTCTCTGTCTCGTTCTTCCGTCTCTTGCGGAATTCCTGAGACGTTGGATGTTGAAAAGCAGTATCGAACATAAGAATAAAGGCCTGCCTTGATAGCATAAAGCTTCTCTTCACTCCGATCCCATTTGTGAGCAAGTCGAACTACACTCGTGGCACCTTTTCCAATCGCTATCTTCTGGCAAACACCGTATTTCTGCGAAAAGCTGGCAGTACTTTCGCTCCTTGCCCGGCCGTCTCCAGCATCTGAATCTGATCTCCTGGACGAAGTCGAGCTCTTCCTGGCTAATTTTGGTCCACTAGCTAGCAGATCCTTTAGATTGAACTTGTGGCCCCCTTCGCTTTTATCTGAATGGATTGAAGAAGGTTTTCGATTTACGGGAGTAGGTGGCGAAAAGTCATTCCCTCTACTGCCCCTTCGTTCCCGACCGCCTGTTTTCTCCGTTGACTGTGGGATAACGAGTTTACCAACCGAATTTTCGGCGGACATGCTTGGAGCACGGGTAGCAAGCTGGCTCGGAGGCCTGCTCGGACCCCGACTAGGAGGAGCGCTGTCTATAGGTGAGGTAGCCACAGGTAAAGGAAAGTGCAGGTAATCGGAAGAAAGACACAGACGGCGATCGTTGGAGACGTCGCAGTCCAGTCACACTCGGAGACTGGAGCTCAGGCGATGAATACCGCCGCTCTGAGTCGCCTCTGGACCGCACGAGATGATGATGGAAGGAAAGAAAGAACGAAACGGAATGAAATAAATGGAGACACTCTGTCAGCGGGAATCTCACGTGGAGACAAACATGGTTCTATCCGAGTTCTGCTTGATCATGTGATCACCAGGTTTCTGCCTTCATTCAATCGATTATCGCACGAACGTTGGCGGGTGTCAGGGCAAAAATCCCTCTCAGAGGCAGCTGGGCAAACCCGGACCTCCTGGACCTTATCGGATGTAAGTATTGAATCAGATCAGTATATTGCGGGGCATCTTTGCCGGTTGATGTCCGGAAGGTTACCGTTTCAAGAATTGATTTCGGAGGCTGTGCCCGTTTACCATACATAACGCGAGCCGATGCACTGTGACGGCAAAGAAGGCAGGTTCCTCCTCAGCCACGACGACCAATTCCTAAGTTATTCTGTCTCGCAATATGACTTTGGCAGAAAACCATCCTTTTTCTGCCCTCACAGGCCAAATCGAACAACTACTTTGGGCTTCCATCATTTGTTCAGCTGCCGTCGCCACAATTGCCCTCATCAATATGGGTCGCCTTTCGCTCTTTATCGCCCCCATCGTTTTCGTTTTTACCTTGACACACCATTCAGTTCTCCTCACCCTGCTGAACAAAGACAGGAAGAAAGAGCCCGAAGCATTGAAAGGTACACTCGCGCCGACCGCACACAAAGCTAGCATCATCCTCTGTTGGGTACTTGCTGGGTTGTGGTGTCTTGTAGTCGTGATTGTAATCATCGTGTCGGTCATGATCATGGCCATGAATGATTATGAAGGGTGGGAAAGGTTTGCGGCGTATCTAGAAATTCCGTTCCAGGTTGCGGAAATATGTCTGCTCGTCGTGTTGGCTTTCAAGTGTAGGAAACAGCGGCGGAGGACATTCATTCAACCTTCCGTGGATTGGCAGAACTATCAATCTACCACCGCAGCATGAGAAAAGGTCTGAAGGGTGAGGACATAAATTATGTCTCAAAACTTATTATTCACTGTTCTCCGTAGGTACAAGGAACGAGGTTGTCAAGGCTAACGCATGCGCTGGACGTATGCTTAAAGATGTAATGGTTTTATATATATTTTACTGTCCAATTTGAGTCCTAGCAAAGAAGTTCAACACCATTTCTATGGATCTAAGCCAGCTCCATTGATCATAAATTCGACCGCTAATGCGGTAGACACCCGTCCACCCAGTGTTTTGGTCCAGCATGTTTAGATTGCCCCTTTTTTGTGTCCTAAACCATTTTCAAACAAGCCTTCTTAGAACTTCGTGCGCAGACTGCTTCTACGAACCACTTTGCGATTGTGGTTGAGTTTTCTCAAAACGTAAAGCCAAAGCAGAACGAACTGGGGCCTATGCGGTATACCAGTCACTTGTATGGCCCGTTTCTTCAGTAACTGGGACGGAGTCGTGATGGAAATTCAATGTGATATTTAAATTCCAACAGTTCCCTTACGCGGATCACGCCGACCACACTCTGAGTCCAACCTCATCGAGGCTTTGAATTACGGCGGCCTCCTTCCCGGAGTCTACATCCGACGGAGGTATCTAGACAAGGAACAAGGGCCTCCGATGATGCGCGACAACAAACGGAATAGTCACGGTAGAGTCGACGATCTGAAATGGGGCCACTGAGGACTGACATAAAAACATTCACCTAAACGGAACCAACAAAGTCTTGTCATAAAACTTAGTGCAGCGTTGTTCAGAATATAATTGTGGTGGGACTCTAAGGTATCAACGGAGATTCGGCTAGATTAAGCGTAGCCCCCTTTTTGAATCCAGGGGCGTACGACTGTCTTCTAAGTGTTGCCCAGCAGAAATGAGACCTATCGCGTTCGATGAGTATAACGGTCAAAAATAAAAATACGAGGCTCAGACTGTCACCAACTGATGTCACAACGACTTCAAACGGTCACGGGTGACGGTGTAACTTTTGAGGACATTGTCTTCCTTTTCAACAACTTTTCACTGCGGAACGTAGATGTCGACAGCAAATTTGGATGCAAGTTTGTTGTCTCTCTAATCTCGTTAGTCAACTAATAACATTTCAAAGAGGGCCATTGACATTGTGCAGAAGGCCATCGACCATGACACCAAGCACAACTATGCCGAAGCTTGCAAGTATTACCAGAACTCGCTAGATTACTTCATGCTAGCTTTCAAATGTGTGTTCGTTACACTTCATTTATTGCATTCTATTACCGATTATCGTCGAAGACGAGAAGAACGAAAAATCAAAACAGTTGATCAAATCCAAGATCACGGAATATCTGGACCGGGCGGAGACACTGAAAAGGCATCTCGCGTCTGAGGAGAAGGGAAGGAATGCTATAGGTGTGAATGGAAGTGGGGGTGCAACAGGCCCGACTGGGAAGCAGTGAGGGTGATGACCTTTGATCAAACCATTTCATTCCTAAAATCCTTTTTTCTTCGGCAGAAAAAATGACGACGACATGGACGCAGAAACCAAAAAAATGCGTACTGGATTAGAAAGCGCGATTTTGTCCGAGGCGCCTAATGTGAAGTGGGATGATGTTGCTGGCTTAGAAGGTGCAAAGGCGTCTCTGAAGGAGGCAGTTATTTTACCCATCAAGTTTCCTCACTTATTCACGGGGAGGCGCACCCCATGGAGGGGTATCCTTCTATATGGCCCACCTGGTACTGGAAAGTCATACCTTGCGAAAGCGGTCGCGACAGAGGCGAAAAGCACCTTTTTTAGCGTCAGTTCGGCGGACTTGGTGAGCAAGTGGCAAGGGGATTCGGAAAGGTTCGTAGAGGGATACTATCCATGTATGAAGCTAACTTGTTTGAACAATCAGATTGGTTAAGAGCCTCTTCCAACTGGCGCGAGATAACAAACCGGCCATTATCTTCGTAGATGAAATCGATTCTCTCACCGGAACACGAAACGAGTCAGAGTCTGAAGGTTCGAGGAGAATAAAAACAGAATTCTTGGTGCAAATGAATGGTGTTGGCCATGACGATACGGGGGTTCTAGTTTTGGGCGCAACGAATATCCCATGGCAGCTGGATAACGCCATCAAGCGGAGGTGAGTTGATTCCTCGGGTCCGTTCAGTACCTCCAATGGTTTCTTTTATATCAGATTTGAAAAGCGGATATACATTCCCCTCCCTGGACCCGACGCACGGAGGCGTATGTTCGAAATTCACGTTGGAGATACTCCCTGTCAACTAAGCCCGAAAGACTACCGTACGCTTGCAGAGAAAACCGATGGCTACTCTGGGTCTGACATCTCCATCGTCGTGCGAGACGCGCTCATGCAACCGATTCGCAAAGTGATCGCCGCGACTCATTTCAAACGCGTGCCTGACCCAAATTCAAATCTTTCCGAACGAACGAAGTGGACACCTTGCTCACCTGGAGATCCCGAGGCAGAGGAGAAGACCTGGCAGGATATCAATTCTGAGGAGTTGTTAGAGCCGCCGCTTAAATTGGCAGACTTTGTCAAGTCATTGGAGGCCACACGGCCAACGGTTACAGAGGCGGACATCAAGAGGCACAATGATTGGACGAAGGAATCAGGTTTTTGTTTCTTTCTTCAGCTCTTTATATTGCAGACTGACATTGCCGCAGGAGCTGATGGTGCTTAGCACAGATTTTATTAGGTGTCAATTCGTATCGTTCTATATCTACGCCACAGGATATCAACTTGAATGAGATGAGCGGTGTTTGAAACACAATGTCTGGTAGAGAAGCCGTCTTCAGAATCTTAACCGTGAATGCCTGAAAGTTTGGCCTGTGACCGAGAACAAAGCAGTTGAGCAAAAGCAGTTGTGTTGCTAGTGGAGTGGCTTTGAGGATTTACTGATCGACACACCGGTGTTTAAATCCGAGCCATGTCAGCTCAATCTGTTTCCTTTGTGATTGTGGTTATTTATCCCGACTACTTTATCTATGACGATACCATGTTGAACCACTCTCAGTTGGAGTGACTTCTATCTATTTTATCAATTGTGGATTTATTCATGACCCATACTATCAATAAAGAGAAAGCACTTGAGAACTCGGAAATTATGTATCACACAGTACAAATTTGATTGTTGTGAAAGCCAAATTTTAGTACTTGTTATTTCTTCATCAAAAATTATAAATTCCAAACACGTAGTAACCTCTTCATTGAGAATTGAAATGATCTGTGTCTCCCATAGTCAGACTGACTAAAGTAGTAATGAAGTCAACTGGCAAACTGAAATGTTTCGGGTCCGTGGATTGGTGGGGAAAAAAAACAGAGTTTGCCATTTATCTGGGTGGGGTGTGGGAATAACCTATTGTAAAGCTGGGCTTTACAAGAGAGAACTTATTCAGACCAAGATAAACCTGACCGAGTCAATACAGGGGCTTGTACAAATGTGTTCTCTTAACTTCTCTACTGGAAAATGATGGTATATATACAGCCATCACCAAAGGTGATGGCAAACAAACAAATATGAGACAAATAACCCGAGAACCAGGAAAATGGTCTGTTACATACTCCCTTTTCAGATTGTGTCCACAATCTCAAATAAAACAAAAAAAAAGAAATATGCAGAGAAAAAG
>Ga0307514_10004221_pt1 | contig 13309 bp, 11 predicted proteins | sample 16_EM_MG_FD_203088 | JGI IMG/M metagenome (GOLD analysis project Ga0307514, IMG submission 203088) | Populus trichocarpa ectomycorrhiza microbial communities from riparian zone in the Pacific Northwest, United States - 16_EM | ecosystem: Host-associated > Plants > Roots > Unclassified | place... | reverse complement strand
CCCCGGCGCACTTCTACGCCCAATATCTATCCTCCCTGCTCCAATGCATATTCTGTCCGCAAACTAATGGCATTGATCGGTTTAGGTCTGATATGGCTTTAATTGGTTATAGAAACTGAAACTTAACAGATGTAGCCCTACACATTGTTCGGTTCTAGATGCCAACGCCTGGTATGGGTGGAAGCATTTTTTTTCTTGAACGAAGGGGTGGCTAGGCTGAAGATTTCTGGCTATAGATGTTGTTATGTCGGATTTTCCCGCCTGAGTGTTCATACTATTCATACTATAGCTTAATCGAGGGGAGGCGTCGGTTTCTTACTGCAGTATGGCTGGAGGTAGGCATTAGTCTGGGTTAGTATACCAACGGGCTTGGACGAATTCTTACTAGCTCAAGACCTGTGATCAGGGTTTGGAACCACACCACCGCGGGAATTTATGATCATGATGCTATACAATGAGCGAGGGAGATGTAGTGTGAGGTTTGGGGGTAGGGTGGGTTTGGGGAGAGGTAAGGCTGCTCTCTCTAAGGCGGAACTGACAGCGGTGCCCTGCCCATCCGAGACACCAGGTATGAGATACATACCTTGTACAATGGTTGTGCCCATCTCGATTTATAACCTAGTCAGTCACTCCGCTAAAGTATTGCAGTGGTAGCCTTGCAATGGAGCCGTGGATCATGGCCACACAGTCGGGTTCAATGCAAGATGCACCCCCGCGTCGAATACATACATAAATCAGGATCCGGTCCGTTATCTGCAAACGCCTTGCTGGTGTATTACCATGAATCTATCATGCAGGGAAGTTTGAGAAATGTACCGAGCTTCGAGCTCAGGATTCTCAACCATGATGGCATGGCCGGCAAAATAGTACTAGGTTAGTACTATAGCAATTACTCATGGGTTGATTTCAATTAGCTATAGTCCCACGAGCTGAAGCACCTTGAGGGGTGAGCATACCTATTTGTAGATCTTATGCGTACCGTGCACGACGGGTAAGCCCTATCGATATCATATTCATAGTGCTGTTGAGACTCCCTGCCTCAAGGCAGGCCAGTCAGGCTGGGTCAAAGTTACTAAGTAGCTCTCTCGGCAGACTTACAGAGTTGGAGATTGATCAAGAATATTATAATTAATTAATGTAGCTATTTAATTAGCAAATATATCGATAACTAACTTCCCTCTTAGGCCTGGCTGAATTAGCAAGGAACCCTAATAAGTCTAGCCTCGCTCCGCTTCAAAGCCATTGGAGCCATGAATTCATTATGATACCGTGTAGTCTTGACAGCTGCACCTTGGGAACTTGGGGCTCTGCTACATAATCAGTAAAGACAAGAGTAATCTTAACACCTGGTTGTGCCCCATTGCGTTTTGGTTTCTTAGGTGAGACATATGTTTGGATCAACTTGAAGCAAGTATGATAAGCACAAATATGCAAAGCATACCGAAATGGAGGCCTAAGTTCCTTGGGCCATAATGTCTCAGGTGCAAGGTGTACCGCACTTACCGAGGGTTTCTTTTCGATGTCTGTATCTTTGACTCGCAAGGGTAAGTGTGGGGGTCCACGTCACATATGTAGTGGCGGGGGGTTTCTTCTTCACTGGGTGCCGCGGGGCAGCTGGTGAATGGATTCGCAGGATGCGTAAATGCTTTGCGAATACACTCTAGGCATCTGAGGCCCGCCTATGGCACTGTCTGTTCCATATATCGAGTTATCCCCGACTGAGGGGAAGGATCGTCATAGTCTAGATAGGCTGAATACGATTAATGAATCCCCAAAAAATACGAAAGGTAGTTGGGAAATGGTTCAATTGGCAGCCGGATCGAGACTAAACTGAGCAGCTAAAGAAAGCTTAACCTGATGAGCCTGTCAACAAATCGAAATAAACTAACTATATATAGAAATCTAAACTACCTCTCCAGGCCTAGTTCAACAGTTAGTTTGGCTGCTAGTTTGGCTGCTTGCATATATAGCCGCCTGATTTTGCGTCGGCTTTCCTGATACGAAAATTAGTCTCGAACGATACCTATGTAGTTCCCCCATGTTTAAATAGCCGGAAACTTCTTGCTGGGGTAGATCAGGTGGCCATGTCTTATGTAGATCCACGTGCACTCCTGTTGGGCTAATTTGTGCAACCAACTGAACATCATTGCAACATTTACATTCTGTAGCATGAATCCTATTACCTATAGCTACTAATATTCGTAAACTTGGAGCAGCAATGAACCATCAACCCAATAGGTACTGATCCTCTCCTCAGACAACCACTGTGGAATTCAACGAGTCAGTAATACTCACATTGCTTCTTGAAGTTCCTCAGAATGCCTCATCATAAAATGAATGTTGAATATCCCATGCCGATCATGAGCCGCGCATGCGACAATCTAGAAGCTTAAGAAGCCTAGATACATATGGTGGTTCAGGCCAACTAGGCTAGGGTTCGGGAAAAGCTCCGGGTGGTCTGGTTCAGAGTAGCGGTCTTGTTCCAGTGGAGATTGCAACTGGTATATATTTCACAATTGCAACATCAGGTTGGATCCTACCATCCCTGGTCACTAATTGAAACCTAAGAAACATTAACGGCGGATCTGCCAAACATACCCTCAAATCAAAGTCAGAGTCCGAGCTCAGGACCGTGAATCAGTGATAAAGAGGGCCCAGATGTGGTTTAGACTGATCGGCCGCTGGCTGCGGAAAAACACCCGCAGTGTGCTAGGGGGTGGTGCCCACCAGTATCGAAGTTGCTTACCGTGGAATCGCAGCTGCAGGTTTCCAACCCAACTGTTATGCATGCGAAGCCATGGGTGTAAGTGCTTGGTACGATGGTAAACTATTGCGGTGCAGGCAGCGCAGCTACAGTACATACTGGGGTAATAGGTTCGGGCCTGCAAGCTGCATGCACCACAACAATTCATGGGAGTACCAAGTACAAGTGGGATGCCTGGGTTCACAAGACTCGACTCCGTCCTAAGGATATATAGACGCTCTCCAGCAATTATGAAACCATGGCCATGGGCCGACTCCGATAGCACTCCTCATTGTTAAGCGACCTTACAACCATGGTAGCATAACTCGACTCTGGACCCTTCTTCCTATATCGCAGTCGCTCTGTGTCGTATCGTATCCATAGCTTGCATCTGGCTCCTCATTCCGTGGTTGAGAACAGGGGTATCTATGTACCTGCATGCTGCAAACCAAACTAGCACTGAGACTCACTTGAGACATCTTTCATATCATGCAACAGGCAAATTTAACTGACTACCTAACTGAAGGGTCCAATTGCGATTGTAAAATTGCTGAAGTATGACACTCCAGCGACAAGTGATAGGAGGTCCTTCTTCGTCCCGAACTAGTCAGCCACTTGTAGAGGCTAATAGTTTCAGAATCCGACACTATCCGGAGACATGTATCTACGGTAGGTATGGAGTCGAATGTTAGTGTGCAACAGTTCGCCCACCTGAACTTCATGTGAAGGTAATCGCTGCTTTGCTGGGAGAACGAATGAGAAACAAACAAGAGATATCTATACATACATAACACAGTAACACAGGCACGTACGCGTGCTCAATTCCTGGTGATCAACCCTCGGGTCAAGAAGCCTCTTTGAAATTTACCCGTGTTCAATCAACATACTAATGGTTTGAGGGATGGTACTCCCTCTTGATGTCATGAGACATGCGTCGGAGTCGTCTCCCAAAAGCGTTGCTTTTTTGCTATACAAATCTTTACCCAGCCACAGAAATAAATCCGCCTTTCACATTAAAGCCACACCAAAACTACAACGGCCGGTGCATGTCTCATGATAAGTACCACTGGTAGCATCCGTGTAAAACCAGACTATCATCAAGCACAGCGATCATACTCTAATGGTGAAACAAATAGTTTCAAGAAGGAGACGTGTCTGCTCGTGCTGCCAGTTCTGTGAATGCTGCCAACAATTTGAATTTGAACTGCAATGTTTAAGGCTGGGGGATGTATCAGTCCACACCCACGCAGATATTCCAAAAGTAGCTTGAAGGACCTTTAAACAAGTGACAGCCTACCTCATGATAATAGTTTTGTTGGCACCAGGCTGTCATGGTAATATCACCCAACTCGGATCATGTTGTGAAAATTACATGGACATGGTTATTGGCACGAGAAATTGCGTCAGTACGTGCCAAGTCAATAAATCTATTCAATTATTTTATTATATCGCCAGCTGTCCTTGGGTCCATCACATAGCTTAAGGCTCCATTGACGGACGTATAGACTTAAAAAAACAAAAAAAGAGCTGTCCTTGGCACTTCCATTACTTTTAGCACTCATTCACCCTTGACTGTACTCGAGTACATATGTAGTCCCTTTCAATCCAGCGGGGCGTTGTTTGTTCAGACTGAGTACCTGACTGAAAATGCTTCGTCGTACACGTGATATGCAATTATGAAATGGAATCCTGGAAATAACAATTAACTGCCATAGCTCAGATCTGCAAACCGTGAAGGACGCCCGCACGGTTAAATGGGAGCCAGCTCTCGTGACCCCAAGGTATCTATATGGTGATACATCTCCCCGTGATCTAGCCTGCTTTGGGGCAACATGGCTGGGGTGGCTTGCCGAATGGTAAACATGCTGGATGGGGGGGGGATCTTACTTCTGGGTGGTGATCAAGTCATCTATGAGGCCCTGCTGCTGAGAGGGTTGTTCCATAACTGCAACTCTATCACATTGCAAGTGTGTCTGTCTTCTGATACCCTCAATATGATTGTGTGATTGGAAGTAGGGGGAATTCGATCGTACCTTTACTCTTCCTTCGACATTTTGCCCTATAGTCGTGTCATCATTCTCTGACACCCATCCTTTATATGTTCCCTTCGGGTATATCCCAATCCACTGCAAAGGGTAATCTGGTTCTTTCAGAGTCCATGGCTAGGGTTGACCTGTGTGATAGTGAGGAGAAATTGCATTATAAGCGTGGCTTCTGGTTGGTTTACGATTTACCTACCTCCATGGACGTCTTTCCGGGTTATATGCCCCTTTCCCCAACTCTGTAACACCAATGCTTCTGGATTATGACCATACGGCCATCTTGTGGGAGAGGGCTCTGCTTGGTGTTCTAGGCCTAGAACTGTTTCAACCACTGTATGATACAGATTGGGAGAATTTGCGGTGGGGAGTGCTTGCGCCTCGACCCGCCTCCAACCCCCACTACCCCAAGTATTTAGTCCTTTAACCTGGAGCACCATTACATCGATTAGAGCAAAACCCCATAGTTCTTAGCTAGTAACTAAGTCATTTGGCTGGATATGGTGCATGCTGTGAGGCCGTAGGCTTGGTGTGCTTTACATGAGCACTATTGGCATCAATATAAACCAGTAGCCAGTAACAACACTTTGATTTCGCCAAGATATACACTCGGAGAAAGTGTAACGCACCCAATACAAAGGGTATCTTAGGCCATAATAAACAGTCAAAAAAATGTTGAAAAAAGAAATTGGGATTAAAAAAGAACGAAGGGACTAGAACACTGTTGCACCCCGAAACCTAGACTAACTCCATAGTTGTTATCTTAACTCGTAAAACTGATGACGTTGGTTCATGACATTCCTCCTCGCGATATGGCCTTCGCCTTAATATTGAATTCTTGTAAGGTTATAATCCGAGATAGGCTTTGGCTAGTGCGACACATTCCTCTTGAACATCTTGCCCAACTCTCCAACTCCTCAACAGCACCCCTTGCTCTGCAAGGACTTCATCCGCATATTCCCATCTGCTTTTCCACAACTCTGCTTTCTTATCTAATACTTTCGGTAGTGGGGATTGACCTGAAGAAAGGGAGGCCATGGACGTGTTAATACCCGAATCGGGTGTATTACGTGAAGTATTGGTGCTGGAATTGGTCCCTCTTCTGGAAAGTGGAGGCTGCTGCGGTTGAGGCGGGGATAGTGTCCCGTACTCACGGCCATCATATAATGCTACTGTAGGGTCCGCAGCTTCAACCTCTCCTAGGTCGATAAGGTTTTCCTCACTATTACACCCTGGAGTGAGACCATTACTCTTGAGGTGATTTGGTTTAGGTGGTCTTGGAGGAGGTTTTTTTCGAGCAACTTCGGATTTAGGTGCGGGTATATCTTCATATACGGATGGCTGTGGCTGTGAATCCGAGTGTAATGGGGTTTCAGGCAAGTTCTCTTTCGGGTATGGGGTGCTCTCATTCTCCTGGTGCATATCATTTCGTGAAGGGATATCAACATTCTCAGTGAAATATTGTTTCTGAGAATTAAGACCAATACCGGTTCCGACTACCTTCTCCCCAATCCCGGAAACATCCCGAATGTAAACGGCAATAACCTTCCCAGGCCACTTTTTGACCACTTCAGTATAAACTTCCAGGTCACCTTCTCCCCCATCTCCTACAAGTATCCATTTGCGGCCTGGGAAATCACGTATTAAACCTTCTAGCGACTCTTTCTTCCTCTCGGTGACAGGCTCAAAAATTCCTTGCACAAAGCCACTGTACTTCTTCAAGTGCCACGTCCCTTTAGGAAGCTTCATGTGATCAACAATAAGCTCTTTGAGGAAAGGAAATAACTGCCATGGTGAATTGCTGAGATAATGAACTTGCGTTCGCAGTGGCGAGGCTGCTAGACTATTAAACCAATCTGCAACTCCAGGGACTGGCATGGTTGACATTTCCCGAGTAAAGACGTTTCTGAACATCTCCCGCAACCCAGCCCCGATCCCAGAAATTTTAATAGTATCATCAATGTCGGAAATAAGGGATATTCCAGATTCAGGATTGATATACTGGATTTCCTCTTCAGCGCATAATGTTTCGCCAGCAAGAACTCGAACGTGGGTGGGAAAAAACGGGAGTGGTTTTCGGACTGCAAAATGGCCTAGATTATCTGTCCTCAGAGTTGTTGACTGAGCGTCAGTGTTATTGTAAAGGAAAATTGTAAGCGGCATATGAAAAGCTGGTGTGGTCAGAAAGGGTGAGAGGCGAGATTGCATAGCATTATGTAGTTGCTGTGCCTCATCTCGGCTGAGGGGTGGGGTATTTGCTTGTGGGATGCTGCTTGTTTGTTGACCAAGCCTTGATCCGATCCACGGAAGTCTGGAGGCTGCTGACCCTAATGCAGTGTATGTGGTATTGGTGTTCTCAGACGAGGAAGAAGTGGGGTGCATTTCTAATACCTCTGCCGCCTCTTGTTCGGTCAGTGCTCCTATGTTGCTGTCCTGGCTCGTGGATAAACTGGCATTCGGACTAGGGATAGCGGGCAACCCACAGAGCCTAGCCATCATTGCCATCACAAGTCGGTTTTTCCGCGACGGGGGGAGGGCTGGTGGGGTGTAAACCCACCCTCTAATGTTCACATCGGCTACGATATCTTCCTCACGGTACCCTTCGTCAATACTCGTGGGACCATCCAGGCTGTTATTGGATTTCTGCCCTCTAATCTTCCTTCTCCCATAGCTTGGGAACAACACAATCTCTTCCTTTCCATTCGCCACATACTCCATCAATTCTTCATTGGATGGTTGCTCATAACCACTTGCTTCATAATATGCATTCCATCTTCCACCCCCAGAAACTGCATTCGAAGGGGTAGGGGTATAATAGGATTGCCGTAGCTCGTTTGCAGCTCGAATGTACTCCGCAAGCTTTTGTCTCCTTCCAACTCTTCCATCGGGTGAACCTGTTCCGCTACCGTAGACGTATCCTCCAATACTTCGTCGCAAACCTTCCCATCTCCCTTGCTCTCCTCCATCAGCCTCGCTGCTACCTTGCTGCATCGCTCTAGTCCACTCCGGGTTTCGCAACGAGACACAAAATTTTTGACGATGTAGGGTTTGGAGAGGTAATGCATTCGGGGGCGTTCCCGATTTCTCTACTATGGTTTCGGAATCCCTTGATTAAGCTCCGCGGCGTGTTGTATCTTCCTGTTCCCACTGCCCGACGTCGTAGGGATGGAGGGGCAATCTGGACACAAGTCTAGGTATGTGATGACGTAAACTAGGGTAAGTATAGCCGATATGAGATGTTAGCGTGTTCGGTTAAAACCAGCAGTTTCAGGGGCTTGGCATAAGACTAACGTTAGTCAATCTCTCAGCAAGAGTAACCCCATGTGGTCACCCTGGCCTTGGCATTCTGGGCCCGGATAATAATTATTCCTAGTAAATTACCCCACTAGGGTACTGCATGGGTACAGGCGGAGGGAACAACAGCTGCCAAAAATGGCGTCAATGTTATTTGGTTAACAAGTAGGTATGTAGGTACATGTAAACACTGAAGTGAGTTATGATGAAGCTTTGAAGTTGATGTAATATATGACTGCTAACGTATTGTACTTATGTCTAGTCTCGGCATTTGTATATAAGACTACTTATATATATAGGTACCATAGATACTCAATCTAAAGACAGGAATACGAAGTAAATATGTTGAGCTCTCGTGCCATTGAGACTAGCCTTACCTACGAATACTTGCTAACTTACTAACATGCAGAGTGCATATTCTCGTACCTGCCTGTACATGTCGTCTGGCTGTAAATATATATATATATTTTTTTTTGAAGTCTATACGTCTTTTCCCCTCAAGGGGGAGCCCGTGGCTATGAGACGGATCCTTCCCGCGCCTTTAAAGGTCTGGGTTTACGTAGGACCAACACGCTGCATAAACGCCCTGCCTTCCGAACCTATGAAAATCCTGACTACTGACATATAAGTAATGCCCTGTAGTTGTATAATGCATTGGTTTTAATCAAACTGTTACATATTCTTAACTTGATCAGGTATTGGATGCAATTGTAATAGTACTAGTCAAAGTTTACGTTAGTCTGGTTGGCACAAGCCGCTCTCTCCGTAGAGCCACTCTTTTAACTAATCAGGGGTAGGAGCTTCTCCTATGTCATCTTTTCACTGCTGTCAACTCAGCGAGCTGGGTATGTAGGGCTAGCTACATCTTCCAAGTTGCTGGATCTTTGAGGACGCGTACGGGCGTAGGGAGCTTAAGCATGGCATTCTTCAAGGCAGGTTGTGTTAGAGCCAATTAGACTTGACATTCACAGCTAATTGGCAGCTTTACCTTACCCTGAAGGCTGCGAAACTAGGTCTACCTGAGGCAATGCCCATGTGTAGGGGACGGGAAGGGCAGGGCAATAGAGCAGGTACGGAAAGACGAGAAGTGGTGCGAGAACGTAGCAGGATTCCCTTTGTAAAAGTGCGTGTACATATATCAGTGGGGAAGGCAGGGACTGCCCTGGGTGGAAAAGAGAAGCCACTCGAGTGGAAACTCAGGGAGCCGCAGAGTCTAGATAGGCTGAATACGATTGATGATTCTTTAAAAGAAAAGACAGCTTTACCTCGTGTAGAAATGCAACTGCACCAGTGACAGTACTCCCAGATACACCAAAAGCAGACTGAAAAGGGTCACACCCGCCATGGTGCAGTTTCATACGCATATTGCGTGAGCTGCTCATATCGAATACGAATATCAGCGTCTCATGCCCACCCACAGGGGAGCACTGGAGAAGATGGCACATCAGAGGCTGTCCAGGATACTGTGGTCATACCAGAAGGGCTATCCGCAACCGTCTTGCTTTCCAACTCTCCAGCTGCCCAAATCCTTCTGGCAGACAAGAATTGCGTACAATACGCCAATAAAGCAGCCAGTCACCTCCTTGGTCACGGTTCTACAAGAAATCACAGCTTAGTGGATGTAAAGGCATGTTGACATCAGCATGTCTACTCAAGCGGGCAAGTACCTGCAGAGATGAAAGCCCGAAAAAGAAGGGCAAAAGGAAATGCACTAGGATCCCGACTGGAGGGCGTCTATGAACTTCCGGTTGATCTCCAGCAGCCTAGGATCTACAGTCTCGGGGTCTTGCTCTCAGAGGGATTCCAATGGATCTTAATTAAGAAACCCGTCGCTGGATCAATTTAGAGCAAACGATTGAGACTATAAAACTTAGTCTGCGAAGAGGGCCGGGACGCATGATGCAAGATTTGAATGACCTGGTTACAAGGGCAAGGGCTACGAGTTTTACAAGGAGTATTACGATGTCGAAGGCAAAACAGACAAGATTGCAGAGTACTACAAAGCAATGGCAGAGAGAGGCGCACGCAGGGGCGAAGGAGGCAGGGGGAGTTAAAGGCACGAGCTGAAGAGAAAGAAAGTATGACAGTTGAGGGGCCAGGTTTAAGCCAGCAAGCTGATAACGCCAGAGCCTATTGAGGGTAATAAAGGCGATTGCGATCTGGGCGCGGTCCTACCTACAATCTCCCACACCCGCGAGTATTAACGAGTTGACCTTGAGCTTCCGCAGCTGGAAATGGGTGCCACTGACGAGTTTGGGCCCAATACTCTGATTGCAAAGCAAAGTGTACCAGTTATCATTTTGACCTACTGATTATGTTCATCTTGAAACTCACGACCTTCAAAGCTGAGTGTCACAATAACTGAATTAGGTACCTAGGCCCCTCGCGGATCTGGATTCTGCATTTCACTGGTATTTTTTAAGGAATCATTAATAGCATTCAGCCTAACCCAACTGGTATTGTGTATGTGTACAGTACCTAAATGTATCGCTCTCTGTACCATGACCATGACAAACAGCTTGTTGAATACTACGTGGTAATTAAATTCAGACTAGCATTTAAAAGTTGGAAACTATCACGGTCTCGCAATGGCCTTATGTTATATGCGGCCATTGACACTTAAAAAAAATATCCTGATACTCAAGTATATACATACATAATTATGATCTCACGATTTACGACTTATATATTATGATATGTGTTTTAATATATTTTTACTACAATTGCAGAAGAGTTGGTAATGCACGTGACGACATTTATAGAAACGTTCATGTATATAAAGCCTCTTCTTAATATACTGGAGCAGCCCACAGAGCTGAAGTGACAAGAGAATATACATAACAAGTAAGGCTTCCTGGAGCACGTACTATTCCCTAGTCTGGTTATTATTGCCCTAAACGGTAGTACTGGATTTGAGTTTCACGACAAAAAGTTTGTCCATACCGTCCGAACTTACTTATAAGTCAAGCCCGCTATGCGGGCCTCCACCCAGTTGCGCTACAAGAAAATAACAAGCGAAAGAAAAATAGTACTGTACCATAAAAACAAGCAAAAAATAAATAAGTGAGGGGGAAAAAACATGATCGAGACCACAAGAGGAAAATCTGGCTCCATGCAACTACAAAAGTCCGGAGATTACTTTGGATAATGCATCCCTGCACTTGCCTGATATCCAGCGCCCTTTCCCCTCTGAATGACTTCTTTCTCCTCCTGGATAAGGGCACAGCATGGGCAGCAGCAATGGCGGAAACAGTCCCCACAGCAGCCACCTTTGAGGCCGAACTTCTCCCTAATTTTCTTACGCTGGAAGTAGCCGAGAAATGTTTGCATTGGACTGACTAGCAAAAGACATCCATAGAAACAGCACTAGGATTAAGGGTTAGCTATTGTATTTGAGAGGAACAATTGGGGTCGGATCACGAACGTTCGAGTTACAGCAGGAGTAGCCATCTGTAGAACCGTTGTGTTCTAGTCTGTAATGTGTTCGTCCGTATAAAATGCATGGGCACCATGCCCCGAGACAGCCTATGCGAACGAGATATATTTAGCATCATGCTGACGGAAGATTTCATTAAGCGCAATATACAGTACAAGTACAGGGTGCTCTAGCCGCAATTTCGGAGACATCTTTGGGCAGGCTAAGCCTCTGGCCGGGGTTCCTTGTACAATAGAAATATCACTACTTACAAGTTCCAAATGGCGAACAGCAACTACAAAACCCATTATCCCACTCCCCATTGTGAGAGTGTGCATGCTTTTCTGGGGAATGATCATGATGCATTAGTGGAGTCTGTGGTTGTATCCCAGGAGCAGCCTGATGGTTGTATGCCCCTTGGTGGTGAGGAGGTTGATATGCGGTGTGTTGCTGTACTGGGTATCCAGACATAATTCTTTTTATGCAATTGCTATAATGGATATCGGTATCGATGTGATGCTAGTGACTTAAGATTAAAAGCTTGAGCTTGGTGACCGGACAAAGCGCTGGCTGTTAACGATAAGGTGTATATGTACCAGTAGTCAATGTAGTTGAACTCTGGAAATGAGAGAGGAGTTGGAGCAAAGGAACTGGTGCTTTATGAGAGGGGAGATTGAGCCCTAAAAACTGTTTGGAGTGGCTGTCAGCCTGCATTGCCTTATACCCCTTCCCCCCTCACCGCCTGAGCCGCAAACCCGTAGTAATTTGAAGCCAAGACAGTAATATATTATGTAGAGTAGTAAGATACGGGAGCTTGCTCCGAAAAGAGTAAGGCTGTGGTGGTAAACCTCCGAAAGTTAGATGTAAATTTCGCATGAGCTTCGGCTCGAGTTAGTAAATAATAGGGATGCTAACTAGATGACAATACATACCCAACCTTCGCGGTGCAATTTGTATATCTACACGTAACTATATGTTCAGTATCTACATGTATATGTGAAGTTCTTCAGCACAACCAGACTACTCGATGCAATGATAAATTATTGTGGTGCATGCAGCTTGCAACTGGGTCATTAGCCAACCAGACTATTAGTTATCGTAAGCATGCACTGCAGTAATTTATCATTGTAATTCGGCTGCGGCTTACACGTGATGTTTTGAGGGGGAGCTACGGAGGTTTCGTAACTCAAAATTTCTGGAATGCGCAGGAGAGTTTGGCACCAATTCGGCCTTTAGTTGGCCATGAGGATGGGCGTATGAATCTGAAACCAGCCTCCTAGTCTAAGCTGCAGCTATGGCCAGCCCCGTCATTTTCAATAGGACATCCCACCACACTAGTGCTCGCCAAAAATTAGTGCTTCCCATTACCATGTTTCCAGGCGGTTAAGTACAGGTATAATTATAAGTAGTTCAACCGAATCTATTTATATTTTCCTTTTCCCCGCAACGTATTTATTTTAGTGTAGGTAGATAAAGAGTCTGGGCACGAGATCACTACTTTTGTTCTTTTCAATGAAGAGATTATTGAGAGTGTTGAATGTTGAGCACTACCTACTCCAGGAAGTCCGAGTCTGAACTACAGTGCATATGGGACCGGAGCTGCTTTGAGAGCAGACTAGCATTGGGAGTATGTCTGGAGAGCACTACTCTACCTATCATCTCTGGTGAAAATGTAGCTATGTATATTTGTATGTAAGATAGCGGTTTTTTTTGGGGGGGAATCATTACTCGTATTCAGTCTATCTAGACTATGATGAGAGACCACACCTGCAAGCAGGTTGTCCATCCCCGGGGCCGGTCTCCGCGCCCCCCCCCATT
>Ga0307514_10004220_pt1 | contig 13310 bp, 14 predicted proteins | sample 16_EM_MG_FD_203088 | JGI IMG/M metagenome (GOLD analysis project Ga0307514, IMG submission 203088) | Populus trichocarpa ectomycorrhiza microbial communities from riparian zone in the Pacific Northwest, United States - 16_EM | ecosystem: Host-associated > Plants > Roots > Unclassified | place... | reverse complement strand
GCACCGACCACCTCTCAACCCGGTCTAGTGTTTCCTGGTTCAGTGACGCGCACCCGCCTCAGTCTCACCGGTGACCCGTTCCGGGCTGTTTGCACGTGTTTCCTCATTGCTGACGATCTCACCTGTTGTCGCAGGCAAGTCCGTTCTCTGCCGCCAGTTCAGCTTTCATTATCGATCTCCATTACAACTCCCAACCTGATCCTAACAAGCAATCCGGTGTCCTTCATGCCATCTTCCCCAGTCAACCAGTCCACCATCCCCGGCGAGACCCCTGCAAGTTCAGCCTGTTCAGGAAGACCCACCAAGAGAGATCTCACCACCATCACCCACCCTGTGTATGCGAGTCTCCCGGTCTTGCTCCTCGCTGCTTTCGTCGCAACGTTAGGGGAGCAGCGGTTGGGCGCAACCCGGGCGAACCGACGATCGAGCGTCGCGGGGCCCATCCGCACGAAAGTGATGGAGTCGAGAAACGGCCCCTACATTCCTTCGTCAAGAGACAGTGACCCTCCAGGTCACATTCCTCCTTCTCAGGACTTGGACCTTGTGTTGCGATTGTAATTACTCGAATGCCATTCTGTATATGTATCACCACACAAATAAAACCATTTCTTAATTAAATCTCGACCAATTGGAAACGTTCCAGCCTTCGCCCACAGCGCGGTCACAGCAGCACAGCACCCGCCCACAGCAGCACAGCACCTGCCCACAGCAACACAGAAGCTGCTTAGCTGTCACGCTGTGGGGGGGAGTGACTGTGGTGCTGGAGCTGTGGGATCGTCCACAGCACCACAGAACCCCCACAGCAATTTTCCCGTTTTGCTGATGATGTGTTTTCACAAATTGGGTGATGTTCCCGTTCGGCATCCACTCGGACACCATCGCGAACTCGGTCTCAGTCATTCTCACTCCGAGGAGTGGCAGCACGTTTGAATGTCGAAGGGTCTTCCATGGGACGAATTCCTTGGAGAACCTCTGCACGGGGTTCTGGTCAGCCCTCGACGGTTATGTGGGGAACGGGAGGCGTGGGCGACCGACACGGGTGATTATCTCCAGATCACTGGTAGCATAAGTCCTCAACACCTTGACTGCGACTTCGCGCCCCTGGTATATGCGCTTCCATACATCCCCGAATCCACCACGGTACATTAAGACGCCGGGTGAATCGTCGAACGACTCAATCTTCAGTGATCGAGGAACCAGGGTGTGGCGAGCGCACATATTGCGCAGCGATTTCACGCATTTCCCTCGAATCTGTGGAGCGAGATCAATGTTATCCAACGCCTAACCAGCAGAGTGCAAAAATTTGAACAGTGATCAATCAACTCATTCTTCGGAGGCAAAAAAGCATGGTGCCAACTTACTGCGCCTATTACATCGATAAATGTCTGAATCTCGTTCCCTTGTAGGTGATCTATAATATCGTGCACCTTCTGTTCCAAGAATATTGTCTCGAGAAGGGGGGAAAGTTGATTCTGAGGGACGGCAGAACTGATCAGCCGTTCCCAGGCTTGATCGTAAGCGTACAAATTGCAACGATCGATGGCGTCGGCTCGCTTCAAACAAGAGCCACAAGGAGCATGTTTATCGCAGCGAAGCTTCAGCTTTTCGCACTGAAATAAATGCACAATGAGTTCCTTGGCAATTTCGATTGAGGCGAGATCTCCAGACCTCCGTGCACATAGCGGTGATGCGGGGGCGGTCCCCACTCCTGCGCAATTGGTACGTCACGTTGAGCGGGGGACATGTCGCGAGCTGAACGTACGATTGAGGCGACCTGAACGATATGGCTGGTTGCTGCTGCTGCTGCTCCTCCTCCTCCTGAGTTGAAATATCTGAAGAGACCATATTGATAGGCAACCCCACTAAGAAGGTATCCGTGTTTACATTTGTTTGTCTCCACCAAAATCGAGCACTCACCGCGAAGATCAGCTGCCTTGACTTTCCACCATGGCAGCCAAGGTCCAACAACTGATACGCCGAAACGGTGTTCTCTCCTGAATTTGGCCGTCGAGGCCTTGAATACCGCGGGAAGTACCTCCGGCATCACACCAGCTAAAGCCGTTTTTTTGCTACCACCAGCTTTATCCTGGTAGCGTCCCTTTCTCGACGCGTTGAGCGATTACAAGCTGAAGTGGATCTAGGATTCGATGATCGACCAGGGGGATTACACCAAATTTGAGCTTGCCTGCGCTGACGTATATGTACCGCCCTCGACCGAGGACTGGGCAGGACGAGATTGGAAATGTGAGGCCACCGGACAGTTAATGATGTGAGTTACACCAGCAAGTTACGTCTTGAGTGATTCGTTGGTGACACTTCTGGCTCGCCTTTAGGACTGTCGCAAAGATCCAAAAGAAGATCATCAAGCATGGCAATCGGAACAATCTCACGGCTTGTCCATGCGAAAAAGGACAGTCAATCACCACCTGGAGATCGGACCTCAACAGGATCCTCCATATCCTTAATGTACGTTCCATCATTCCCATGTGGCTTTTTCTAATCATAAATCCCCAGGCCAAACTGGCAATAAATACCCATGCAGCCGTTGTCGATATTCATAACAGTGTCACGAACATACACGCCGTAGTTTCTGAGGTTCAACACGATACCACGAACACCCACACCTTGGTTTCCGACATCTATCGTAACATTTTTACAACTCAGGAAAGGACGATCAACCTCAGTCAGAAAATGGCAGTCGCACTTGATCCATCACCGGAGACTCACTTCCCGTTCCCTTGGTAGACTCGACCCAGGTCAGCGATATAATGGACGCATTATCTCATTAGGTTCTACCAAATCAGGACAATCCCCCCCGCCAAAGGCCTTCTTTGGACGTGACGAGCTAATCGAGAAGGTAGTCGACCGAGCTCAGAACCTCATCGGTACTGGCGAAATTGGAAAGATGTCCATTCTCCTCACTGTCCTTCACCACCATCGGATCGAGCAACGGTTTGGCGACAACCGCCGGTTCATTCGTTGCGATCAGTCCCCCCCCACACATCCTTCGCCGGCCCTCCAGTGTCATCGGTGCAGGCATCGAAACCTATCGACCCGCAGGGAACAGACGCCCAGAAGGTTTATGCCGCAGTCGAGGAAACGCCTCGGATCTCCACCACCCCCCATTGCAGGCGATCGGATGTACCCACACTGTCGACGGACGCTGCACATGACCCCTCTACCGCATCTACGACAATAGCGATCGATCCAAGCTAGTCGACAGGATCCTGGAGCAACTGGTCCCACTGCTCGCTGTTCAACGTTCAACGTTCGTGATCTGCCTCCCCTGTTATAGGTCTTCCCATCTCTCTCGCGATATTCCATTCGGAAACACTTCGGTCACCTTCAATATATTTACCATTCCGACTGCCTCACCGAGTTGTGCCCGTTCCACTTGCGATGGGTAACCGCCCCACTCCTTCCTAGGCAGCTGTAGCAAATGATTCGTGGTGGTTTCTTCCTTCTGGGCTGGGTTACCAGAGGGGAGATATATTTCCTTTCAAAGTACTTTGGCATCTGCGATCCGGTGTTGAGACCTGATGTCGAACTACAGAGGAAAGTGATAGCCATGAACTGGTGCGTCGGGAATGTCTTAAATACACGCGAGCCTAAATATACGCGGAGAGATGCAAATACACGCAAGTAACTCGGACCTTAGACGAAACAGTGCAAACCTATTGTGACGATATACGGCAGGGGTGGGGAGGGGGAAAGCAACAGAGAAAGGGAAAGAAAATCGAGATGATGAGGGAAGTAATAACAAAGGGAGATGGAAAGCGGATCAAGATGGTGTGCTCGTACTGCCAATAATCACCACGTTCGTACTTGCCCTGGCTCCAGGAGGGAAAGGAAGTTATCCGGATCCGTCCTAGAAAGGGGCTGGGCATATAGTTGCTGGCGGTGCACCCTGGTGTGGTGGAGAGGACCCTGATGCATACCAGGGAACGGTGGGACGAGTTGACTGTAACACGACAGATGCCGAAGGACAGCGGGGTGCAATAGAATGCCTTGTCGCAAACGTTCCGCTTCGTACCTCAACATTTCTATCGCCATGATGGTTTCCAAGGCACTGAGCGCATCGATATCCCTATCGCTTTGTTCTGCTTTGTTGTCTGCATCACTTTTTGGCGGTAGCTTATCCGAGGGCCGAGAGAGGAGGGATACATCCATACCCATGCTTTCCTCCTCACCGGTTTTCGATGTGAATGGATCGATTGTTACTGGGAGTGCCACTGGCGGAAGAGAAGGTGGTGTCCAAAACCTTGAAACTTTCTCCAAACACCGGAGGACATCCTCAACGCTTGGGCGATTTCTTGGTTGAGCATCCCAACAACGTTCTAACACCTCCCACACCCCATCCGTAAACTGCGCCCATTCTCCTTGAGGTCTCCCGGGGCGGTCACCCCTGACGACCTTCCCGGGAACAGCCCAGTTCGCGTATTCGTGAAAAGGCACATGCCCACTAAGGACTTCGTAAATCACCATTCCGAGGGCGTAACAATCGGAATGTTCGGTCCGACGATGGCCGCGGAGTTCTGTGTTGAAAAGTTCTGGACCCATCCATCGAGTGGTACCACCCTGACCCTGTGATGAGCTCAAGGTCGCCGTGTCATGTAGAGTCGTCAGGAGACCAAAATCTGCGAGGCAGGCGTGGCCATTTTGATCGACCAGAATGTTGGGCTAACACAAGGATTCAGTTGAAGGGAAAGCTACAACTCCAACTTTCAAGTACGCACTCCTTTGAGATCCCCGTGGACCATCCCCTGATTGTGCATATAATTCAAGCCCCTTGCGACATCGGCCAGCTATGGGAGCCGCGTGATGTCAGTGAAGGATGAGGATTGCAAGGGCCTGAACGAGGAACTCACAAGCTCAAACCGGTTCGCATCCTGATGTGTTTTCACAAATTGGGTGATGTTCCCGTTCGGCATCCACTCTGACACCATCGCGAACTCGGTCTCAGTCATTCTCACTCCGAGGAGTGGCAACACGTTTGGATGTCGAAGAGCCTTCCATGGGACAAATTCCTTGCAGAACTTCTGCAAGGTATCTGGTCAGCGTTCCAATGATGCGGAAAACAGAGCGCGCGGCTGACAACCCACACGGGTAATATTCTGCAAGTCACTGGTAGCGTATGTCCTCAAAACTTTGACTGCAACTTCCCGCCCCTGATATGTGCGTTTTGACACGTCCCCAAACCCGCCACGGTACAGCAAGACGCCGGGTGAATCGTCGAAAGATTCGATCTTCAGTGATCGAGGAACCAGGGTGTGGCGAGCACACATCTTGCGTAGCGATTTCACGCATTCCCTTCGAATCTGTGGCGCAAAGTCAACGTTACCCAAAGCCTAACCGACGGAATGCAAAAAGTTGAAACGGTGGTCAATCGAGCGATCTTTCGGAGGTGGAAGAGCGTGGTGCCGTACCGCGTCTATTACATCGATAAAGGTCTGAACTTTGTCCCCTTGTAGACGATCTACCACGTCGTGAACCTTCTCGTCCGAGAATACTGTCTCAAGAAGGGGAGCAAGTTCATTCTGGGGGACGACACAGCTGATCAAGCGTTCCCAGGCTTGATCATAAGAATTTGTGTCGGCGGGAGGGTTCGTGTCCTGTGCAGGATCATAGGGGAAGGGCACGGCGGCGACGCCCTCGGTTATGAGGTTCCTGTTATTACCACCGGAAGATGCCCCGTTTTGTGGAACCGCCAATGAGCCAGAATCCCTAGCTGCCAGCTGGGTGCGGTAGACGGGGCGCGTTTCAGCTTCCCGGGCGGTATTTGTGGGCCTTGACTTGGCAAGGAGGGCATCTAGGTTGGCCAACCGGCCGCGAATACTGCGTAGGTAGCTGGGACCATCATCGAGTGGTTCAGCGACAACGCCGACAATAGAACGGGAAGGCCTCTTCGCTGCCAGCAGAGAGTAGCTACAAAGATCCGCCGTGCCCCGCATGGTACAGGGGTCGCAAGGGGCACCTCTATCGCAACGAAACTTCCTCCGCCTGCACTGAAAAAAGGTGCGCAATAAGTTCCTTGATTGTTGCGATTGAAGCGGAACCACCAGACCTCTATACAAGCCACGGAGCGGAGAGGGCGCCTGCACAACAGGTCAGATTGAGTGAGGGGTACACTAGGAGCTGAAAGTACAATTTATTTGACGACGTGGCTGGTCGCTGTTGTCCCGGAGCCCTGGAATAACTGTACGGCACCCCGAAGTCTTCGTCGCTTATCGGCGAAATATATGGTGCTGGGGGTACATTCGGGAGCTGGTACTTGAACGGTTCGATTTTCGATGTAACTGGTCGCTGTCTTCCTGGAGTCCTGGAATAAATGTATGGCGACACGAGGTCGGCGTCGTCTAAAAAGTACGATCTTATGAACCGAGAGAGCGACCCATACTCGTACGGTGTCGGAAAGCACACCAAATCTGGGGGTGTTTGGAGCTGGTACTCGAACGGTTGTTTTTCCGACGTGACCGGCCGCTGTTGTCCCGGAATCTCTGAGGACTCCATCCTGTGATTGATTGGCGGCAAGGCAAGTAGTTCTTGTTAAGTTGTATGGCGAATTCGGGGGTGCGATCACTTGCAGAGACACAGATGTGAGGAGTGATAGCAAGGTGTAAGCGTGGGCGCTAAGTAATAAGGAAGGTTGCGCAAAAGCGACGGGTGAGTCTCGAGCCAGACGGTCAGGACATCTGAGTTTGAAATGCTAGCCGAGGCTGCAATGATCGGTCCTTACCGTCTGGTGAACTCTGTATAGAGAGGGCCATGTCACGGTAACGGTGTCCGTAAATGGTAACACCCATCCTGCCGATCAATATCCAGACCTCGCCAATAATTTGATTGGACGATTTATCCACTCCCAACCACAACCGAATAAAGGCTATGGACGAACTCTGACATAGCACAAGCGTAAGGTGTGCTCAGGAGGCAGGGGAAAGGCAAGAACAACTGTTTCGGGTGGTTTATAAGATACAATGAAACATATCGACGCAGTTTGGAGTGGATGACTCCCAATGATCAGTGCGCGATGCCCCAAGATTGTCCAAGGCGGCGTCCATCCACTGTGTTTCGGCCCAAAACATATCCCCACCTGTCAAGAAGTGTGAGGTACGATGGACTATATCTACTTGGACCACATTTAAGTGGTGACTGTCTTTCAATTTTCGAGTTCTCCGTCTTTGCTCGGGTTACATGTCCTCGCTGGTGGGGGGCACAAACAAGAGCAAACAACGAAAATGAGTGAACCGCCCTCTCTATACAGAGTTACCTTGCTTGCAAGGTTTCCCTGACCCCCAATATTAAGCGCTTTGACGTCCGTATTACTGAGCAATTGTACAGTCTAGATGTTAGGAAGATGTCTGATGCATCAAATAAATGTGCTGTGTAGTGATCGGCAATGGCCGGACTTCTAATATAGGTGTCATTGGCGCGGCTCGGTCGTATATCGACGGACTGAGGAACACATTCTTTTTTATCTTTTGTGTACGGATACATAGTCACTTTCGTAATGCAACACTTCAGGCGTGTGGAGCGGCCAAACGAGAGACCGATAAAATTGAGTAACAACACCGGCCGGGGTTGTCCAGGTGGGTCCGGATGGGAACGAGGGTGTTATTCACCAATCCAACATACTGAACAACATGCACGAAAAAAACGACTGCAATCCTGAACGTTGTGTTGAAGTTGCAGAAGACAAGACCGAACACTCGGAAGAATGCTTCCATCGCCGAGAAGATCATGTAAACGAACAGACGATAGGCCCAGAAACCTCCAGCAGACCGGTCGGGGCATGTCATGAAGTAGATGGCGACGATGTAGATGAAAATTTGAGTCGTGGAGAAGGGAATATCCGCGAGCGTGTTGGCGATGGAGTAGGCCGTTCGTTGGTACACACTGTAACTCGTACACGCGTTGGCGCAATCGCGATTTCCGAAGGTTCCATACCCCAACTCACCGGTTTGTTCAAAATACCAGTCCGGGTCCGTGCATCCGATGAGATAGTTGGGTGTACTTTGGTGTGGAAGACTTGAATCCGAGTTCTTCGAAATACGCTAGAGCTTGGGAGGCAGACCGAAGTGGACCTGACGACCGTGATCGAGGATGGTGACCTTGTCGAAAAGGTCATAGATGTCTCCCGCTTGATAGAGGTTGACTAAGATGGTCTGACCGAGAACGTCCGTCATCCTCAGGCGCTGGCGTCAAGGCCACGGGTCGAGTTGTCCCACAATTGGACGCGAGGCCGAGTTGCTGTCATCTCAGTGATGGAAACCCATTTTCGCTCATCACGAGTCGCTGACACCATGGATGAATGCGTCACCGACCGGAGCGGAATCGGTATGTGAGATGTTAAGCATCTGTAAAAGGAGATCTCGAACTTCGTCGCTGGACGTTGAACTCTTGTTTGGATACGCTTGGAAGACGACCACCAGATCCCAGAGCTTTTGTTGAGAGGGCGAAGTCGAGGGTCTGCATGACCTTCAACTTGAAGTTGAGGCGGCATCAGGAAATAGGCCGATCACTGTCAAAGTGCTGAAAGCACCCATAAGTGCCAATAAGTGCGTAAAAGTGCACTTCCAGAAGCCAAGTCCCCACTTCTCAGAAGTGGAACCCTCCTAAGCGCCCACATTTGGCGGGGGGAATCACCGTAAAATAACTGGCACCCTAAAGTGACTTTGCTGATGAATGTGGGAATGTGTATGTCATTTGCCAGGCAGGTCAGCGAACATTTTATCCTACGTGGCGCAATTCTGCAAACCTTCTCGGTGGTAGGCCACTTCGCAGTTGTTAGTATTTGAGCATTTCAGAGTGGGAAATGCCGGGGTATCGGACATCGCCAGTCTCGCCAACATACGTGCCACGTTCACCGGCAATGAACTTGAGGAGGGTTGTACACCCAGAACCCGGAGTGTCAAGTATGAGGACTATCTCACCCTTTTCCAATCAATACTTGTTAGCAAGCGAGGTTTCAGCCGACACAAGTCGGCATTTTTCTAGTTTTCCTGTGAAGCCCAAATCTATAACGAGGACCCACTGATGAATTTGGATCATTCGAGTGAGTCCCAACATTCTGTCGATTCTGAAGGCAACCACGTGAAGTTTGATGCTGTCCGCTCATCCACCATCGAGTTTGCAGAGACCGAGTGATTCTGAGAGCGCTCGAACTTGTCCCGAGCTTCCGGTAAACTGTGTAGCAACTGCCCTGTCCCGGATTGGTGCGATGTGGAAGGCCCCCGGTGAGAGAAGTAAGTGATGCTAATAACAGGGCATTCAGACCCCAAGTCCCTAACGAGTTAATAACCGGCCGGTTGACAAATGCGGTATTCCCCACGGTACCCTACAGCAGGGTAAATAGTTGGGTCGAATTCTCCGAATGCGTCCTCCCGCAAGCCATTGAATTTTAGGGCCCTGTCCCTTCACTTCGCCTTTCCCTACGTTCTTGATATCGCCACCCTCTTCTCTAAGAATGCTCTATCCTTCATCCGTCTCCACTCGCACGCATCATTCCATACTTGTTGCCCCATTGTTCGTCGTTCGCGTTGATCGAGGGCAGACTAACTTGCAGGGGACATAGTGTTTCCGAGTCCGCTCACGTAGATGCGCTTCGGCGAAGCTGTCAAAGTTACTTTGAAAAGTAGTCGAATTGATTCCCAATTGAACATAACAAGAGAAATGGGAGGGGATGTAGAACACACGAGACAGACTACTGCCTGAGGCCCGGGGTCCCAAAATCGCAATCGAACCACACTCGAGATCCTAACTGTACTGCTCTAGACACCAGCGGGTGTGTGTGCCTTCCCGATGAAGTGGAGTCAATTACAGACAGCGTTCGTCGGGTACATCCCACATTGCGACCTTTCTACCGAAAATCTACCGGGAGAAAATCAACCTTGCGCACGGAAGGATGAACTGAAATCCAACTTACTCGCGAATCGCAATGAGTGGGGCTTGTATAATTGATCCGATTCCAAATTAATGGGATGCTCTCGCACATCGACCGCCAATCCTGCTCTTTCCTCCTGATTATATCCGTGACCTGCGCCTCGATTCTACGGACACCGGACTTATGACTCGTACATCCCTGTCGTTCGTGAGCGTGAGCGTAGCGTGTAGGTGAAGGGGAAGATTGGACTCACCGCATCGTGGAAATTTCGGAGCTGCGGTTTGCAATCCGGTTCATCCCAATCCACCACCCAATATGCATGGATATGCGGAGATCCATCAACGAACTTGCAGCGATCCGGGCGCCTGACGGTGATACCCTTGATCTCAACGGGCATGTTCATGCACGCGTCAATGGCACCCCAGCCGTTAGGTATGTTTCGTAGCGTTCCCCAATACTCCCGTTTCCCGTATGCACGGCAATCCCAAGCAGGCCAGACGACCTCCCAGAACGCACCCTGGGGAACACGATCTTCCGGCACCTTGTCCCAAAATTCCCTCTCCCCCCTCAATTTCTCCCTCTCCCGTTCCGACTTCTCTCTCTCTGCCACGAGAGCGGACATCTGACCCGACGTGCGAGAGGCTGTTGATTCGAGGTCGATGTACTTTGCCAGTGCGTCGGAGTTGTAGATGAACCGAACGGTGTGGAGCAGTATAATCGCAATGCAGATGCCTAGTCCTCGACTTGTAACCGCTGGCGTTGGTGTATGGAAGGGTATGGGTCCAGGAGGAGCAGCAGGACCAGGAGGAGCGAAACGGGGTGAATAACCGTGCATTGGTCCATTGAAGGGCGGGCCGTTGCTTGGTGGTGACCAAGGGTTGCTGTGAATTCAATTGTTTGTAAAAGTGAAGTTTTGGAAGTTTAAGAGTAATAAACACACGCCATTTATATCGGGAAGACTGAGGAAGGAGATGGATCAGGTCCAAGGTGCGTGACCCTCAAGGCGCCACCGCCGGCCACACTTTTGCGTATTGAATGATTAGGCGCTGGTTGATATGTAAGAACACCTGTCAACGCCGTCCGCGATTGTAAAATGCCCCAGGTTTAGATTGGGGGCGGGAGTGTGCCATAGACTGCTTCAACAAGAAGCGGCGGCGCCGTCGATGCGCCTAGGGTAAGAACCGGAGGTGGCAGAATTTGGAAGAAAGAGACCGGATGCCAGACACGGACCCCGGGAAATACTCATCCGCCGCCCCTGACGATCACCGCTGCCGGGATTCTCAGTGCACGCCTCCGTTCGCAAAGACCCATGACGAGCAAGGTAGCATGTCTTGCATGTCGGTGAGTCAAAAAAAGGGACAACCTCCGAGGGCATCCTCATCCTCATTCAAAGGCCGAATTTACCGAGTCCGCCTGGTCTGTTCTAGGGCACGGAAAGTCGTGAGTACCCGGCCGATTATCCAACTCTACCCCCCAAATCCTGATGCTTTTTCCGAGAAATGTATCCCCGCTATCCCGCGCTGCCGGCGATGCACAACAACGGGGGAAGATTGCGTGTATAATCCACAGAGGAAGAAGACGAAACACATCCGAACGGGCACAGCATGTGCACCGTGTCGGTGAGTGGTCGCTGGGCACTGTTTGACTCAAACGTTCTAATCTCTTGATCATCATCAGTGAAAAGAAGAAGGTCCATTCGAGTTTTTTTTTTTGCACGAGATCAACATCAGTTCAACCAATCTTCATAGAAATGCGACGCCAAACGCCCTTGCATGTCCTGCATCGAGGCATCGACAGAACCGGACTGCACATATCGAGATCCTCGATCCTCCCAACAAAACGTTCAACAAACTACCGCTCTCGTCTCCGTAACGTCGGATCCGCAACCACCAGATATTGACTTCTCGCTTCTATGGTTCGATACGGGGATGGAGGGGTTTTCCCTAGAACCATTTCTCGGACCACAAAACATGCGGGTTACGGTCACGACAGGTGGAGAACGAGACTTGCAGTTGTGAGATCTTTTCACGATGTCTGAGAGTTGTGACTCACGCGGGGGTGGGATCTAGTCGTCTCGCTGGTTTATGCCAGCTACCCAAAATGGGGATTTACCTCCGACAGGAGAAACAAGACGCGATAATGCGCGGGGACGTGTCCAACACGGTAGTCAATCGGCTCTGGGTATACATGATGCAGACCCTCGGGGTCCATTTTTGCGAAACAAAGATATCCCCCTTCCTCATCCGTCTGCACGCGATTCACGCTCAGATAATGTGGGAAGAAGTCGTCGACATCCAGAGAGGAGATGACTGGGAATTGAAAGTTCATCTCGGATACGCTCTTGCCGCGGGCACTCTCTTGATGCACTTGGTTCACAGCACCAAGCTATACGTCAGGAAATGCTGCGAGCTGATCAATGCCATAGATATGCGATTCCTTCCAGCGTCAGGGGAACCACCAGAGCTGTCAGAGGGCATTCGGGAGAATCTGACAGTCCTCTCACAACTTATCTATCTCGAAAATTACCTGTTTTTGACCTGCGATGGTCCGTCGCCTCAGCAGACAGCTAGGATCGAGAAGGAATTCAGGCACGAACTCAAGGTGAGGAGAAGAACCTATTTTCTCACTTGTGAATGTGCTGAAAGACGAGTGAAGAAAGTATATCCGATCTTATTTGATATCTGCCCATTTACAATGCGCACTCAAGGGATCCTTCTGGTCCGAGATACGACTCTACTTCTCGGGATCTGCGCTTCTGGTGGTGAGTCCCATGATCTCGTTCAGTCTGGCCGTACCGACGTCCTGTTTCAGAGGAGGGGGTAGATCGTTGGCGAGGAACACGCGACCAGTTAATTCAACTTCTACAAGAGTGCACCGCGATGCTACTACGAAATCTACATCAGTTCCTCAAGATTGGCGATGGCGTTGGAGGGGGCTTAATAGCCCGCGCGTGTATCTGTTGCTTAGCTTCCCTGGCTGCCCTCTGTCACCTTACCGCTCGAGTGGAATCCGCCACTATTTCTAGGGGTTTACTGGATAGACTCTGCGACTCGGCACTGTCAAAACTCGCGACTCTGACTCAGGATACACACATCGAGGAGTATTCAAACTACGATCTACTCATTGAGGTATACCACCTTCTTTTCTCTGACTCATCACAGTCGAACTGAAAGGCGGTACGCACAGATGTCGTGGAGGAAGTCTCTCAAAATATTTGATGCTAGGATCAATGCACTACCGTCTGACGAGCGCGGGCCGTTGCAACGGATGAGATGGATTGTGGCTCAAGCCCATTCGGATCTGCAAAACAATATCCCTGAATGCACTCCGCCGGCGCTTATGACGTTGACCTGGTCGGAGAACGGTCGGACAGAAACTTCAAGGTACCCGAATTTGATGTCACCCGTAGAGAGGGCGAGATTTGGGTTGG
>Ga0307514_10004219_pt1 | contig 13310 bp, 8 predicted proteins | sample 16_EM_MG_FD_203088 | JGI IMG/M metagenome (GOLD analysis project Ga0307514, IMG submission 203088) | Populus trichocarpa ectomycorrhiza microbial communities from riparian zone in the Pacific Northwest, United States - 16_EM | ecosystem: Host-associated > Plants > Roots > Unclassified | place... | reverse complement strand
TTTTAGGGAAAAACATAACAGAAACAAAAAAAAACCATGTGGGAAAAAACACTGTAGCAAGCAACAATAATTTTCGAGGAAAGTTACAGTGCTTTCCTCACATATTGTAACTGTAATTTTTAACCAGCTCAATATTAAAAAATAAAATAAAAAAAAAGATAATTTCAGAGCAAATAAAAAAAAAAACCATGCAGAAAAACACTGTAGCAATCAACAATGTTTTAAAGAAAAAAAATTACAAAACTAAATTCTCAATCAGCTCCATATTAAAAAAAAATCAACAAATATAATTTTGAAAAATAAAGAAATAAAATAGAAAAACTATGTGGAAAAACATCGCAGCAATCCACAGTATTTTAAAGAAAATAATTATAAAGCAAAAATTTTAACTAGGTCAATATTTAAAAAGTAAAATCAACAAAAATAAGTTTGGAAAAAAAATAAATAAATAAAAGAAAAAATAGGAAAGTTGAAAAAAAAATAATTGAAAAAAATTTGAAAAAAAAATTAAAAAAAATAAAAAAATTAGCAAAAAAAAAAGGAGAGACACCATGGATTACTGCGATTTAGAATATGTAATCCACGGTGTTTCCTACACGGTTTAGAATATGTTGTAATGGTTAAAATTAAAAAATAAAAAAAATAAAAAAAAAATAAAAAAAAAAAGCATATCATGTGAGGGGGCCATATCATGCGAGGGGGCCACCGTAAATCCCCAAAGCCATTTAGTTTTTTAATTAATTTGAATTTGAATTTGAATTTGAAAGTCTGAAGTGTAAAACTTGAAATTCTAGAAATGGAATAAGAAGAAGGTACAAGCGGAAGAAGCAAGGAAGTAGGCAAAAGAGAAGAAGGTACAACGCTAAAAGCAGGCAGTAGTCAACGCCAAAAAAAATATATTCAACGGAGGGCTGCGCAATAGCAACGCCATCATCATCATCATCATCTTCTTTCTTTATTACCGCCCCCCCTGCTGACAATTACTAGCGAAGGAGCAGAGGGGAGAGAAGGTATCGCAAAAGTCTCTTAGAGAAAAACATCAGATTATAAGATTCAAAAATAAAACTAGTTAGCTAGTAATCATCGCTTAGAGAAAAACATCAGAAAGGGAAAGGAAAAGGGATCTAGATTGGAAGGAAGAAATTATAAGATGGTAAAAGAAACAGAATACTACGACGTGCTCGGAGTCAGCCCCACGGCCACCGAGGCTGAGATAAAGAAAGCCTATTACATCAGGGTAATTACTAATTTCAATTTCAATTCACTTTTGCTTTCTCTCTCAGTACAAACGAGTAGATCTCCTTTTCTCACTTACCCATCCAACTCAACTGTCTGGATCCGTTACGATGATAAGGATTTGATTAAATGAACTCATACAATGATCTGATTGCTTACTTTTCTATTCTATAATTCTTCACTAGAGATTCATTTCTTTGTTTTTTGTTTTTGTTAAATTTTACTCTGCAGGCTCGGCAGGTCCATCCAGATAAAAACCCTAATGATCCCCTTGCCGCAAAGAATTTTCAGGCAACTCTTTCGCTTTCTAATTTTATCAAACAACTAGTAGCTAATTAAAAGAATTCAGGACAATCGGTTATTGCTCCTTTGAACTGAATTATATAGTGATTTTTTTTATATGGATTCCCAAAACGGAAACTAGAAATAGAAAAAACTGGTGCATTTTTGTGGGTGTTTCTGACTTCTTTTGTCTAAACAGCGATTCGTTATTAACAATCACAGTCATATTCGCATGCTACCTTCCCACTAATAATGTTTGAAAAAGATTTATGCACTCAATTCAGATCAATATGTCTTGAAGTGGTTCATGAGTCATCCTTTTAGTCTCTTCTGCATGTTCTTCTTTGTACAGGAGAGGCACATTTGGTTGGCTTTTAACTCTTCCGTGAAATCCAGATGTTGTGTTCAAGGGTTGGATATGTGCATTTTCCCTCCCATTACACTCACTCAAGCTTATTTATCTAGCATCACTTGCTGCATTACTGATAAGACATATATTAATAAAAAGGCGGGAATATAAAGTATGAGCACTAGGTCTGAATGAGCAGAGAAGGTAGGGAATAGAGTAAGCAAAGACAAAAAGGAACAGGGAGGTGAAGGAGTACAGTTATAGCCTCCTATGTACAGACGTATCAGAGGAAAAAGGGGAGGATGCAGCTTTCCTTACTGGTTAGGATGGAAGGTTTAAGTGTAAAAGTACCAGTACTCTGCCACCCCAGCTGTTCTGGTTATAGATTGGTTCACCAAACTTAAATAAACCCCCAAAATAACACTCTGTGTTAACCGCCAAGTGTTTTTGTGGATCCCAAGTTACCAAAATTTCCCTTAAGGTTGAAGAGATTCCATCTCTAAATTTTCTTTTTCTTGAACTTCTTTCGAACTGCTTCGGATAGCCTAAAAAATAATTTGTTATTTGTATTTTAGGATCAAGTTATAATTACTAGCTATTGTTGGTAAAAAAAAATTAGTAATCTATTATCCTGACTGTTAAAACATGGGTACAAGTTTCTAGCTATCTATTATTGTTATCTTCAATTCTATGTTAACTTTCTACTGTCAGATTAATGGGTGCTATACATGTTAAGGATCAGAAGGAACAACAATAAGTAATCAGTTATTGAAAGCTTAGGCATCTCTTATTGAGGTTTCTTTCTTTTTAATTCAGACGTTGGGAGAGGCATACCAAGTATTAAGTGATCCTGCCCAGCGGCAAGCATACGATGCTTATGGAAAATCTGGAATCTCAACGTTAGTTTCTTATTCTTAATCTGTGGATAAATGAGTTTTAAGGTTGATGGATTGCCTGGCCTCTCATGGATTTCTATGTATGCAGAGCTTGATAATTCTTTCCTCATATTTTTTCCTTTTATATTTGTTTACATCTTCTTCATTCTCTGCAGTGAAGCAATCATTGAACCAGCAGCAATTTTTGCGATGCTTTTCGGTAGTGAGCTTTTCGTGGACTACATAGGACAGCTTGCTATGGCATCAATGGCTTCATTAGACATTTTCACAGAGGGGGAACAATTGGATACTAAAAAGTTGCAAGAGAAAATGAGGGTAAGATCCTTAGTGTACCATTATTTATCATCAACCAAACCTTTGGCTTTTCATTAAAACTTTTCTTGTTTTTAATATGTTTTTTTTTTTTTTTGTGCTGATTTATTTTTGTTACTTTTTAAACGAGTGTTGTTACTGTTGAGGAATTTAAATGGTGACAAGAAGTGAATGATACAACAAAAGGAGCAAGGGAATGTGAGTTTCCATCCCTGTGATCCACAAGAAATTTTTTCTTGCTTCTCTTTGCTGATATTACTGTCAGAACTGAAGGCTTTTGGGCAGAGTGTTAGAACCTCTGCTGCAACAATCACAAATCTCAAACCAAATCAGAGTGCAAATGGACCCTTTATTTGGCAATTAAGCGATAAAGAAGTTGCTTTTAAAGTATTATATATAGCCTTAACAGAGGCTGAACAAAGTTACGTTCTGTTTGTAATTAGAGTAAGCCTTGCATACAGATATTTTTTGAGCATCATTGTAGGCAAAATTAAACAAAAAACACTTAAAAAGATGACAGATGAGGAAAACAAAAGCGTTTCGAGTTAGATATGTTAATGGCACTGAGATGGACACTTCAGTTTTGCAGTTGCATGCCACAAGTACACCAACATTAATTTATCAGCTAGCAGCATTTCATACTTAGGCATAAGATATGACATTAATTTTCACATGGAACACTAAAACCTCTATCTAGCACTTTCTAAAAGTTTTGTCGTTAAGAGTTTGTATTTCAGGCATCTGTACCCTGGCTTGGCTAAGTTGGATTGAGCGTTGAAGATTTGTTCTGTTTTGTTTCTTGAATATTTGCTGATAAATCTATTTTATTAAGGGTTGTTTTTTTAATACTTATTTTACAACAGGTTGTTCAAAAGGAGAGGGAAGAAAAGCTTGCGGAAATACTGAAAGATCGACTTAATCAATATGTACAAGGCAACAAAGAGGAGTTCATTAAACATGCCGAAGCTGAAGTAGCTAGGCTCTCAAATGCAGGTAAATTTTCATTTTCTGGAAATGATTGTTTAAAGGAGAATGAATGAAAAACAACAGCAATACAATAAGAGAAGTAATCTGTGTCTGCCTGGTTTTATTTAAAGCTGAATTGACATTCCCTTTTGCTTTACATTGAATTTCGGGAGAATTAAACTCTGAAGTACTTTTCTAAATCTAGAATCTACACTTGAAACAGCCAATTCACCATTCTCATTTTTACTTGGAGAGATTTTTACTCTCACAATGGTTTTCTCATTTTTTTCAAGTGATGGTTTATGGCTTCTGAACTCATTGGTGTCCAATGCATGAGTTTGCTGGTTGACATAATCGTAAAAAACTTGATGTTTAATTGATTAAGATGCTGATTCCACAAGGAATTCTTAACATAATGTATGGTTGTACCAGAAGGGATGAAAATTGATTCTGCTGTTTATGCATGGCACATTTGTTTCCTGATTCTTATGTAGCGGGTATAGTTGAAAAAGTGAGGATTTTGGTATTCACCAAGAGAAAAGAATCAAGATTTTGCTCATTAGTTAGATTCTGATTACAATTGAAGCTTATAGACCAATATTAGCTCTACTTGAAAGTTTCTATACTGACATTTTGTGGTAACTGTACTATTGTTGTTTAGGTTATAGTAATCTACATCAATATGGAACTTTATCTAACTGGAAATACTAAAATAAAGAAAGAATTCCCTGGTCAAAATCTAACCGGCTGACTAAGGTTGGGTCACGATGTGGCAGAGAGAACAAAGTGGATTAAGTTTGCCAGGCTTCAATCTTTTGAGGGATTTGGCATGTCTGAACAGTTGTTTTGTGGAGTCTGCTTATAGCCTTAAGGAATGCACAAAACAGAAGCACAACAGGCATCTTATGAAGATCATAAGACACAACAATTTAGGACACAAATTTGTAATAAACAATACAATTCATATAAATTTAATGCTCTTAATTTATTTCATCCTATGAAACAGAATGAAAGTTTCCTTTCTTATCTTTTTGCGTACTCATACTAGCTGAGACAAAGTTTGGTCAATGACTGGTCAGGTTGAATTTCAACCATAGCCCTGTGCAATCCTTCTTATCTTTTGTGTTCTTTATGACACACAATACTGAACACTTTTATTAATTCTTTGTTCTTAAATGTTTTACAGCTTATGGTGCTGATATGTTGAACACAATTGGTTACATTTATGCAAGACAGGCAGCAAAAGAGCTTGGGAAGAAAGCGATATATCTGGGTGTGCCATTCATTGCCGAGTGGTTTAGAAACAAAGGCCACTCTATTAAATCTCAAGTAACCGCAGCCACAGGTTGGTAGATATATATGGTTTTGATCTTAACCATGTATGGGTAGTTGCTCATTTGATCCTCATTTTGGTCAAACCATACAGGCTCTTGGACCATTATTTAGGAGCGGTTATAGGTGTCAAAAGTGGTATCCAATTCTGATATATTTCCAGTGTGCTGGGCATGCATCTTATCTCTCTTCACACACACCAGCTTGTGTGTGTGCATATTTTCTTCTTGTAGCATTACATATATCAATGTGGTTTATGTCAATAAAAAAAAGTTCACATGGTTTTCTGCATGAGAAATATTTCTCTAGGCTATCTAAGTTTTTTTTTAAAAAAAAAAAGTTTCCTTTTTTGTTTCTTTTGTGGCTGGTTTTGCCAGGTGCCATTGCCCTGATCCAGTTACAAGAGGACATAAAAAAGCAGCTCAGCGCAGAAGGGAACTATACTGAAGAAGAGCTTGAAGCATACATGCAATCCCACAAGAAGTTGATGACTGATTCACTGTGGAAGCTTAATGTAGCTGATATTGAGGCCACTCTTTCCCGTGTTTGTCAGATGGTTGTTTTGCTAGTCCATAGATATTAATGGTTGTTGGCTAAAACTTAGTTGCATAATAGGTTCAATTTGTTTGGTGGTAATCTATTGATGGTTTATTTTAGGTTCTTCAAGACAACAGTGTCAAGAAAGAAGAGCTTCGTGCACGAGCCAAGGGTTTGAAAACTCTTGGTAAAATCTTCCAGGTATTACTTTCACCATGGTTATTTGCGCTTTCTCTAATAAAAATAATTATTTCCTCAAGCATCTAAGACTTGTGAATATAGAGCATGAAATCTGTCGATGGAGGTGAGGGTGAACCTGTGCTAGGTGGTTCTCTGCATAAACTGAATGGAAGAGAACCAAGTTTCGATGCCTGTTCTCCTAGTACTTCACCAAAATCTAAAAGTCCTGAAGAGGCATCTTATAGCACATTGGCATCACAGGTATTTTTCTAATCTCCGGCTGATCACACATAGGGGCTTGGTTCCTTTCAACTTCTGGATCTCCTTTTCTTTTCGGGCTTCAAGGAATTTCAACTTTTCAGTACTAACAGATGTGTTTCATGGCCAAACTGAAGTGATTTTATCACTTTCAAATTTCAGTTTGTGAGACAGTTCAGGAAAAGTTAGGCAAGGTTACAAAATCTGGTGTAGGACATGATTGTGTAGACAGGGCCCTTTCATGCATAAACATTTTCATAGTACTGAAGTGCTGAAGTAAAGTGAAGGTAGCTTTGGCTTTCTTCATGCTGTGTTGTGTGTGTGCAGAAGTAGAACAACCAGGATAAGAAAAAGTTCTTACAATTAATAGTGCTTCTAAGAACAAACTAGGGGGAAGATGTTTGCGTGTTAATTGGAAACTGGGTTATAGAACCAAACAAGTTTTGGTAAAACTATGTAAGTGAGCATAGACAATGCCACCACAGATGTGGAAGTGTATGTTGTGAGCTAATTTGTCCAAAGGTTGTACTAGGAAGTTAAATTGACAAAGATGGTACTGACTTTACTTTTATTCTTATTCCCTTTGCTGAGATGGGGTGATGGGACTTGTCTGCAGTAGAGACCAAGCTGTGTTGGGTTGTGTTCATGTGATGATTTTTGCAGAGCTTATTTGGCATGACTTTTACTGAGCAATGGAATGACTTTTGACTAAAAAAATGAACTAAATTAGAAAATATTAAATAGAAATAACGATTTTCACTTTTCATAGACACACATGTACATGACAAACCCTCCCGCCCACATATAGCCATCTAGAGTGATTAGGTTATAATTTAGAATGTTTAAGGTTTAATTATTGCCTAACCAAAGTGTAAAAAAAGGGGAGTTATTGATGCGTTGGATTTTTATGTTTAATGTTATGTTTAATGTATCTCCGATGAATGCCTGAACAGTCCCTGACTTTTTTACATGGTAGAATAATGGAAGGGAGGATGGGAGATTGAGAGAGTAAAAGCTCTTGTTCATCTAATATAATTTACAATTTCTATCGTTCATGTTACTGATTTCTTTTTCCTTTCCTTTTCTTATTTTTTCTTTTGTTGCCTGTGAATTTATTGGACATCTTAGAGCCCCTACGTGGAAGCCCCGCAATTTAATGGTGCTCAGTTTAACTACAACTTCCCAAGGCCAACGGCACCTCCTGGTGCACAGAGACATTCTTCAACAGGCAGCAACTGATGGTGGAAAATGATGATCCCATGTGTGAGAAGCTTGTATAGCAATGTTGTGGCATGTGGGAAAGGTGTGAATTTTCATTTGTTGAGTATTCATGGAGAAGCCCATCTCGCCATTTTTAGCTGGCACTGTGTGATTTATATATTTATGTACTTATGGAAGAAAAATATTAATACACAACGAGAAAAGGAGAGGTGGTTGTAGAAGGCGATGGTGTTTCTTTATATTTTCTCTAGATGGCTGGCTTGTGCTGTATTATTCTGTAGTTCTCATGTCTCTGTTTGTTATATGCTTTCACAGATGTACATTCAGGATCAGTTTTTTGCTTAGTGTATTGATGTATTGTTGCTACTCTAGTAGATAAAGCAAGCAGGATTGGTATGTTTGCCTTCGGAGCTACCTAACATTTGTGTATGGTGCTTGGAAGAAGTTTTGTCAACCTTGAAAGAATGGATGACGCCTTTAAAAGAATCATGATTACTGTGGTTGCAGTAAATTACAGAAATACTATAAAAGTTGAATAAGGTTTGCAATAAAAGTTCCAAATAAATTAGAAAAAAAAAAGTTCCAAAAAATTACAGAAATACCATGTATGGTATTTGATTTTTTGAAAAAAAAAAAAATTAACTCTTAAAAAATGTTTTGCATCACTAAGAGTGCCAACCAAATGTTGCAATTCTTTTTTTTTTAATTTTTTATTAATATGAATATTCAGCATCTTAAAAAAACTTTAATTTTAATCATCATGTAAATTAATTAATTCTATAAATTTTAAAGTTAATAATCATGTAAATAGATAAATTTTGCTATTCTTGATTGACCTCTGTTGGTATTCTCCTCCTCCAGAGCAATAATTAGTGTGGCGGTAGATGTACAGCAAGTGCTCGGCCTTGGCCTGGCTTGCTACCATATGCACAAGATGCTTAATTGCAACATGAAAATAGATCAAATCCTTCAATCCATGTGCAGAGATTACAAAATGTGTGGCAACAGAAAATGAGTTGCTGTGCTGGTGTCCCCAACCCGGCTCGCTGTAATTTTCTTCTTCTACACAATCAAATGATCAATTAAAGAGCTAAACTTGAAAGGAGAAAGAAAAAACAGACCAAACACGTAGTGAGGGAGGGAATGACCGTGGAGAACAATTAGGAGTTTGGGATACAATTTATTGAAGGGGGGAAAAACAATTAGGAGTTTATTTAATTAGCGAATACTTCCCCTGATTTCTTAAGCTCTGCTTACTGACATTAATAACATTTAATCTAAAGTAATGCTTTTATTAACTAGCCATTTATATGAAAAACAAATTATTTACATAGCACTAACACTCATGGCTTGCTTGGCACACGGAGATAGTAAGATGCCCCTGTATGATTTGTTTGTATGCATAGGAAGAAGGATTTGGGCTGGCAAATTTTATCGTGTATTAATTACTCCCGAAATCTAAAAACAAACAGAAAAGGAATGAAGAAAATAAAAAGGCAAAAAATAGGGGGAGGAAGGATACAGGGTATTTCCTTACTCTGCCTGTTGTGTTAGTAAAATGTAATTATAAAAGGATTTAAGGTAAAATAGAAGCAAAATGCATGTGCGTTGAGAATAGTGAAAGGTGACAAACGGGTAGCCAACCTAGCGAGGGGACGGATAGATAGATAGATAAATAAGAGTGAGGGAGAGGGAGAGGGAGAGGGAGAGGAGACTGGGGATGGTGATTTTCTTAGAGCGTGAAAGTGGAAAACTGAAAAGGAACAATTTGCTTCCCCACCCAACTCGCAAGCCACCCCATCTCAACTCAAATTAAAACGGACACAACACAAACACAAACGCACGGTTGCTCACTGCCTCTTCCACTACATTCCTTTCTTTCCTTCCTTTTAGAGTATTATTGTTATTGTTGAATCAATGCTGGATCTTCTCCACTCCTGCTAATTACATACTCTGTTCTGTTTTGGCGGAGGCTGATTCCCTCCTTTTCACCTTTCAAAAGCAAAATCCGCCTCCTCTTTTCTCTGTTGTGTCCCTTTTTATTTTTTCCTTTCTAGTAATATTAGTTGTTATTATTATTATTTGATTTGATTTCTGTAATTGAGAGATCTGTTTGTTAGAATATCAAATCTTAATCTAGAAATTAAAAAAAAAAAGTGATAAAAATAATGGAGAGCGAGAACAAGAAGTCGGCGGTGTCGGATGTGGGAGCCTGGGCAATGAACGTCATCAGTTCCGTTGGTATTATCATGGCCAATAAGCAGCTCATGTCCTCCAGCGGTTATGCTTTCAGTTTTGGTATTGTTATTATCTCTACTCTATCTCTAGATCTAATCATACTACTAATATTTGATCCGTTGAATCTATTATTTTGCAGCCACAACCCTAACCGGCTTCCACTTTGCTGTAACGGCTCTTGTCGGCCTCGTTTCAAATGCTACTGGTCTCTCTGTATCAAAGCACGTCCCTATGTGGGAGCTCTTCTGGTTCTCAATTGTTGCCAATGTCTCCATCACTGGCATGAACCTGAGTCTCATGCTTAACTCTGTCGGATTCTACCAAGTATGTGCTGCTTCTATTATTATTATTGCTCAACCCAACACCTACCTGCCAGATCTACTTTTCCCTGCCTTCTTTTTTTATTCAACGCTATAGGGACTCGCATCCTACATTTTCCATTACTAGTGATTTTTTATTTTCCATCATAGCAGCTAAATGGTGCAATTAATTAATTGGTGCATGGTTCAGATTTCTAAGCTCAGTATGATCCCAGTGGTTTGCATAATGGAGTGGATCATTCACAGTAAACAATACTCCAAGGAAGTCAAGTTATCTGTTCTCGTTGTCGTCATAGGTGTTGGTGTTTGCACTGTCACTGATGTCAAGGTTAATGCCAAAGGTTTTATATGCGCCTGTTTAGCTGTTTTGTCCACCTCTTTGCAACAGATTGTGAGTATTTTTTGTAAACATTCCTTTCCCTTTATTTATTATATCTTTCCTTCTTTCTGCCTGCAAGCCCCATACCATCCCAGGACAGAAGTGCTATATTAATAATCAGTTTTGTGACATTTGAACTTTGTTGATTTTTTGAGATGCATATGATTTTGATTCCACCTACACCTCGAGACTTCTTGTGGGAAAATGAATTTGTGGCACATGCTAGCCTGTAAGATAGAGATCGAGGATTCTAAGGATCAATAAATAGGGAAGCCAAACCATTTGATATGGTTTCTTCCCATACAGATGTCAATGCAGCATTTGTAGATATCTTTCTATCTCAATAACCCAATGAATTGGCTTCGGTTATTATAGAGTGAGAGAGAGGAGTGTCTGCATTCTTGTGAACTAAAATTTAACTGCTGTTTCCAATGCACTCTGGGCTACAAGGAAGAGCTTCAACAAAGACGGAAAAATCTTTTTGTAAAAGGTTTTGAAAGAAAATATGTAGTATGCAAGAGTCATAACCTTTTCAATTAACTGTTTCCAGGGCATGATACTGAGGTATGGAATGTAGTCCAATCAGCACGCGTGACCATGTTATGATATCAAAGCACATTGTCGCATAATACTGTGTTTCATCATGATAATGTTTGTGGAACAAATTTCATTTCTTTTCGTTTTACTTTGTGGAACAGACTATCGGTTCCTTGCAGAAGAAGTACTCAATTGGATCTTTCGAGTTGCTGAGTAGAACAGCGCCAATTCAAGCCCTCTCTCTCCTTATTCTTGGTCCATTCATTGATTACTACCTTAATGGCAAATTCATTACACACTATAAGATATCTTCTGGTGCCATTGTAAGCCCATCCGCTTTTTTTTCCATTCTCATTCTTCAATGGATCATTTATACACTGGAACAAGTTTTGCCAACATTTTTAACTAATAACAAGTTTGAATTTGTGCAGTTGTTTATAATTCTTTCATGCTCCCTTGCTGTGTTCTGCAATGTGAGCCAATACCTCTGCATTGGAAGGTTCTCAGCTACTTCTTTCCAGGTTTTAGGTCACATGAAAACAATTTGCGTTCTCACACTGGGGTGGCTTCTTTTTGACTCTGAGCTGACTTTCAAGAACATAATGGGGATGGTTATTGCAGTTGTTGGTATGGTAGTTTATAGTTGGGCGGTGGAGGCTGAAAAGAGTTCAAATGCCAAGACTGTTCCCCATACAAAGAACAGTTTGACAGAAGAGGAAATCAGACTTCTGAAGGAGGGTGTGGAAAGCATGCCTCTGAAGGATCTTGAACTTTCAGTGTCTAAGGGGTAGGCATGCTTGCACTTGGCTGGGAATATAGGTATTTTTATTTGTTTCGCTTCAGCATGGTTGGCATCTTTGCCTCATTTATGGCATTGCAAGACCGGTCTCCGTCAGCTGACCACCCTCACACAGTCTTAGAAATCGTGTTCTATTTATGTAAACCATTTGTTCTTTTATTAATTATTGCTTATCTTTTAAATTATTATTTTTTTGTATGTGGAAAGAGATTAGCAACGGAACAGTGATATGATAAAGAAACTGTAAACTCCATATATTGGAAGAAAAAAAAGCTCTTAGTAAGCTAATAGAATTATGTTTTCCAATATGTCGAAAGTGGTGTCTGGTTCTTTGCCAGAACCTGAACCATCATGACTGCGATTTTGGCAGTTAAAAAGCGGCGTCAAACTTGCTGTGGTTGTATTTGGAGCTCATTCTTATCGTTGGTTTTCTTCACTGCTTTTCGTTTTTTACTTTATTTTTTCTGGTCCGGCATCCTGGTTTCTTTTGATATATATTTTTTTTTTCTTGTGCATCTCAACTAATGTCCAGCTATTTCTCGTTGGTTGTCAAGTGAATGAGCAATATACCATAAATGCAGTTGAAACTGAATTTTTTAAATTTTAATTTTTTTTTACTAAAAATTATTTTTTTTAATATTTTTAATTGTTTTGATGTATTGATTTTAAAAATAATTTTTAAAAATTAAAAAAAATATATTTTAAATTATTTCTAAATCAAAAAACACTTTATACTGTAATTATTACTATAATTCCAAACCCAAACAGATGCTAAGTGGACGGGCTCATCTTATGCCTTGTTTGTTTTCAGGAATTCATTTTTCTGGAAACCATTTTCCCCACTTTTCCATGTTTGGTAAGCATAAGGAAAATCGGTCAAAGGAAACTCAATTCCAGTCAATAGAAAAAATAAAGTTTTAGGCCCGGAACACTTTCCTTTTCTTTACTGGCAAAAAGTGTTCTCTGTCCCAAAAAGCAAATCTCTAAACTCTCTTTCTCTCCCAAATAATTTACACAGATCAATTGCAAGCATTTCTCATTTTCCAGGTAATTTTATTTCTCAAATGTCTTTATTTATCTTATGTTTTCATCCTTTTTATTTTTAATTTGTAGTTATTATAATGGCATAAATCTTGTGCTGCGTTTTTTTCCTTGTTTATCTTGTTGACTGCAACCGATGCTCCCATGCTCTGTGTAAACCGAAACCCATGGGAAGGCAACCCATTCAACCACAGCAAACCCAAACCCCTGGGAAAAATCAACCACAGCAAACCCAAAATTTTTCCCAGAAACCAAACACAGACCCATACACAAACACGACAAACTTCATTCTTTCGCCATTGTTGCTATCACAGCAAAGAATCACCATTGTTGCTATCACAGCAAAGAATCACCATTCTTTCCTTAAGCCGAAGGCACCCTTCGGCCCCGTTTCCTTCCCAACATCTTCGCCAGGCAACCCATACAT
>Ga0307514_10004218_pt1 | contig 13311 bp, 8 predicted proteins | sample 16_EM_MG_FD_203088 | JGI IMG/M metagenome (GOLD analysis project Ga0307514, IMG submission 203088) | Populus trichocarpa ectomycorrhiza microbial communities from riparian zone in the Pacific Northwest, United States - 16_EM | ecosystem: Host-associated > Plants > Roots > Unclassified | place... | reverse complement strand
ATTCCCACTCATGCCCATTAAAGAAACCCCCCAGCCCAATCAAACAACAGAAACTAGCGAATGAACCTTACCACAAACCCCCCTTCATCCTCTCCCCCCCATCCACCTCTGGATTCGCCCCCACCCACATCTTCACATACTCGCTCAACGCCCCCCACCTATCCTGCATGACCCTCTCCTTCCTCCACCCAGTCCCCTTGCTCAACTCCTCATCATACCTTTTTGCAATACACTCATGTTCAAAACTCAAATACCTCCATACCTCCCCCACAAACTGGTCGGTCACATCCATCGGCTTCAATGGAACCATCGGGGACCCCACGGCCTTCACCTCCCGTTTCGGTGGGAGCGACGCAACGGTGATCCCAGGGCTGGGGTTGTGGGGAGTTAACTGCTGGTTTGGGTGGTGATAGTTGTGTAGCGAACTAGGGTAAAAGTGTCCCACCAAGGGAATCTTCAGTTTGCCAAAGCATAACATCGTTGCCTGCGAGGAGTTCGGGTTTGAGTCTGGCGGGGTCGGCAGGTTTCCGGTGTTTGGAGTAACGTTTGGTATTGGGATTGGCTCTGCGGTGGGAAGGTCCTTTGTTGCTACTCTCTCCGGCTTCGGCAAGAAGCTCTCCCGGGTGGGTGACGCAAAGATTGGATATTCGTCATAGACCTTGTTCGCCGGTGGGGCTGGAATGTTGATCTTCATTGGCTTGACGGTTTCCCCCCGAGCCTTCTGCTCCTTCCCCACCGTGGTATTATCAGGTTCTTCGCTATCCTTCTGGCAATGCTCAGATGCTGGGGCTGGCACCAGTACCAGTTTCGCGATAGTAGTGGAAGTGGTATCGTCGATATTTTGCGCTTGCCTCAGCCCGCTCGCCCTGGGTGACTTTGGTGACTTTGGGCTGCGGGGCCGCCGCTCACCGGATCTCTTTCTCCGCTGGGCATCTAGAATATAGCTGGCATATCCTTCTTCCAAATTATCGCCCCGCCCATTACTACCTACACTCTTCTTACCCCAGAGCTTTGAATCCAGTGGTAAATGATCGGTACTGCTTGTCGGGGAAGTGCTCAGACTTGGGCACCGGCTCTGGCTTGGGGAGTCGTTCGGGCTAGTTGGAGTAGAATCCACGCCACCAGCAAAATGTTCAACGTGATCTTCAGGTCTGATCCACTTCCCGGTAGCCTTGGCTCGATTCATCGGTGCGTCACTCGCTTGTCCAGTTGAGGGGACAAAGTAGTAATTCCCAGGAGTCCCTGGTGGCTGTACTGTACTTGATCGTCTCAAATGCCTAGCACCAGGCTTGTTGATCCTGTTTGTCCAGCGGGTGGTAGACACTGGCTGTGGTAGCTGAGACAAGTCAAGTTGCATATCTGGCTTTCTTGAAAGGTTTGATTTCGGTGCTTCCTCCGCCTTTACTGTTTGCAGTGGGCGGGCAAGTGGACGGTTGGATCTCCGTGAGATTTCAAACGGCTTTGGCACAATGGTAGGCGGGGCGGGAGGATTGGTTAAGACAGCCTCCTCCTGAGGTGGAGGGGATGGAGGAGGTGTTTCATTGTCCAGAGCCTTGCGTGCAGGCTTTCGGTTTGAGCGCCATGTCGTTTCTATAGGCTGCGGGAGAAGCTGCAGGCTGGGGACCTCGGTCTTTGTTGCGGTGCTGGCCACAGGCTTATTGGAAAAATAATCCGGGGTTTGCGGTGTTTGAGTTCCTGTAGTGATTACTGGTGATGCCTTGGGGAAAAATATCGAACTTGCTAGGCTCTTCCTCTCTACCTGCACTGGAGACGGTGTTCTTGTGGGATCTTGGCTTGGTGCCCTACTTGGTGCCCTACTTGGTGCCTCACTCAAGACATCCTCCACCTTCCTGTGTAACGTGGTCCGATTACTCCTCCTCGCCGTTTCAATAACTTGCGGTTGGTATAGTCCTGGGGTATTGTTGACCTTGTTTGTTCGGTTGCTCCTCCAGGTCGTTTCGATGGGAATAGGCAGAGTTGTGCTTTGTAAAGGGTTGAGCGACATTGTTTAGTTTGACCGGTTATAGTTGCGATACGCTGAAATAAACTTCCGGGTCGGCTTTCAACCTTTTATAATCTCCCGAGAATGACGCTGCTGCTGTTCCCCTTCTTGTGAGACAAGCCCAAGGTTAACGTCGGACTGCAGGGGAATTACGGAACTATGCCACACGATACGTCAATCTTGTTCCAATAACCCACGCAAGGCAAATGTTGATTCGGCAAAATGGAATCACTTTGTCGCCTGATTGACAGGTGATTCTGGGGAAAAGGAGGTTTTGGTGCAGGGAGTCACCAGCTGGGGTAGTGCGTAATAAGGTGGCCGGGGGGAAACCTTGACGGGATGTAGGAAAGAAAGCAACAGGTTGCTTCCACAGGCCGACTATTTGTTTCGTGTTGTAACCTGGTATTGCTTTTGGGGCCTTCGTCACAGTAACCAAACTTCTTTGAAAAAAAGGAACACCTGTCGCAAACAAACGTGGTGAAAGCGAGCTTGGGGGGTAACGGCGAGTAAGGGATGGATGTCGCCTTCGTGGGGGTTAGATTCGTTCAGCAGAAGGCTTTGGCGTTTCCTCTGCAACAACAACTAGAAAGAACTCAGTTAGCATTATCGGCCTGCATCCATTTGGCACTTTAGACTGTGATGCTCACCTTCGTGCCGTGTGATGGGGTTATCGACGGTATGTAGAAGGTAGGTAGGGTAGACCCAGAGAGTTTGGATGGCCGTGAAAGAAAGTCGGTGACCAACCTATATTTCTTTCTATACACCACCACACCCACCCAGGTGGATATATGAGATTCACAGGTGCTCTTTTTTTATTATTATTTATTTCTTGTCTCCTAACGTCCTAGTCCCTTAGTCCCTCAGTCCCTCAGTCCCTCACTTCCCCCGATACCGTCCTACAGATGCAGATGGCCCACGGCAGTAAGTATAGGTATCTATTTTCGCTTTGCAAGTAGTATAGTATAGCGCCGCAGACCCCTCTCGGTCGCTGTACTGGATGAGCACTATAGATAGGGTGTCCAAACCTGGCCCGAACGGCACGGACAAATCCCAATTTTCCACAGGGATGGTGGGGAAGTGGTGTCCTTGTTTGGCTGCAATGCACGTTTTTTCTGCAAGTCACAAGCAAGCATGCCCCGCAAAGAAAAACACCCCTCCGCACCCTGCTGACGTCGGGTGTGTGTAGGTAGATCAGGAAGAGATAGCTGCTGAAGCGACAGAGTCTCGCCACCGACGAAACGAGTGTGTCGATGAGGGGCTGAGAGTGAGGGGCTGAGAGAGTAAGGGGATGATGAACGAGTGTTCCAGCTGGAAGGGGATGTTGCGGAGAATTCCCTGGCAGTAAGTATTTTCAGTAGTTTAATAAGCAGCGAGTACTCCGTACCTACAGTACCTATAGTACGCTGTGGTGTAGGAGGTTGTACAGTATACTCTGATACTGCAATGCTCCAATACTGCAACACCCCGATACTGCAATACTCCGATACTGCAACATCAGGGACTCGCAAAATTCCGGTTCGCCACCAGCATCTCCAACCCCACAACACTCCGCACTGCCTCCAACTCCAATTGCAGGAAACCGTAGTCCCGGAAGAGTCGACATTTAGACTTTGCTCACGGCACGGGAATATTGCTCACGGTACGACCGGCGAGATATGTACAGGGTACAGATACTTAACTCCAGGCTCCCGGCCGGGAATGGATCAACAGAAGTGAAAATAACCATAGCGCTAGCTTGGAATTCAAATTGGCCCCACCCCGTTGCAAAAAACTTTCTTTTCAGGATAAAACTTCGAAACCACAAATCAATATAAGATATCACGAAGCCATGATACAAAAAATTTTCTGGGCCACACCCAGCTGCACTACACCAATGCACACCACATGCAAGTCGTACTTATTTACTGACATCCGCCCCACCCACACCCACTCACAACCCCCAACCACAGACTTACCCGGTACTGTACAGAATACATTTGACTCACACTCAGCCTCGTAGAACGTGTTTTGCACTCAAGCTCAAGCTCAAGCTCACTCGGTACACAAAAACTCTAGTCAGACTACACAAACTCTATTCCACAGATACCTGAAACCTGGACCTACGAGGAGCTGTGCAGTCAGTACAGTACATACGGGCATGCCGTCGCCATCATTGAATCATTTCAGTGGAGGCAAAGATTAAAAGTCAAAGCCAGGTGCATAGTCACATGAAGTATGCAAATCTCATATACTCTACACCCACAAGCACCGGCTCGAGGCAGAAATGCGGAAATTTCTACCAGTATATACGGAACGACTCGGATAATCTATATCTGTAGCTTATATGCGCACCCATCATCATACCGTAGTTGCAGTCTGGTTTAGAACCTGTCCCGTCTCTCCCTGATACTAGATACGTACGGAGTATATCCATTCTAATCATAGCTGTAGAGTACCTCTCATGTGCATCCTTATATAAGAATATATTAACTAACCCCAGTCCACTATGCATAACTCAATAATACTTAGTACACGGAACCCGGGTCCTGGATACAACCGTTTACCCCAAAAAAGGCTCATATGATTGGCACCAGCGTGTTACACAATGTAGAATACGGATGGTGCTCAAATATCTAGATAGCTGCTGTAGTTACCAGACTATAGCTACCCCTCGAAGTGTTCTCGTTCCCTTTAGCTTATCTCATACATTCGTACCCTTGGCTAAGAATAATCCCAGCGGCAGTGAGAGTCTTGGCACGAGAATCGCCCTCGAAGTTTCATAGCTATCAGTTATGTGGTGAGAATGCAGGGCCCAGTCCGTAATGAAAGGTGAATATCATGTGGCGAGGTTGCTTTTGATTTGCCCTTGGTGCAGGTGCTATCGGGTGGATTAACAATCGTCCCAATTATATTGTGATAAAGAAACGGTACTACGGTAGTAGTTTTTAAAAGAGGAATGAAAAGAAGCATTGTTAAAACCAGACACTCGCCTTCTTGAGACCCTGTTGAGTGTTTCGTTCCCAAGCGCAACTGCAACCTTTAACCAATGACTCGGCTTCAATATTTCCAGCGAATGGAGAGATTGGCACAGGGTTAAAGGGGAGCGGCAGAAAGGACTGGCCATCACCTGGTTACCACAGCAGAAATTCTGTAGTTACTAAACCCCATGGATTGACCACAAGGCAAACAGCAACCACTGGACCCCAAAACCGAATCTCTCACAAAGGAATGCCAACCTGAAACCACTGTCAAGAGGTATAATATTTTTTCCCAGGACTTTGTTGTATTGATCTTTGTTATCGTCTGTCCCAGCTCTTGCTATCTCCCGTGGTCACTTCGGGTTGTATTTTAAACCCAACCACTTTACTAGGTAGTCTGGTTGGACACTTTACCCGGACCTCCTCATATACAAGTTCCCTATTTCCAGCTCGCGAGGGTTGGGGTATGTAAGTAGCAACTTCCGACCCAGGCTACGGTTGCCCGAGAATATAGGTTGGTAGTACTACGGATGGTAGTACTACGGATACTTATCCATCAATTGCAAGTTATCTGCCCTGTACATACGCAAACATACAATACCTCCAGGCGCCCAAGACTATACAAGTATTTTATCAGCTTCCACAGTTACCAAACCTACCTCCACATATATACAGTACATACTTATTTAGAAGAGCGGGTCTTTATTCCAACCATACAAGTACTGTTAGATAAGATCCTTATCCTCCCGTCGGCACTTCCAAATAAAACATTCACTAATAGACATCACAACCATCCCGTTTCAAATGCATATGCAGTCCAGACGCCCGACATCCAGGCACCCTTTTTAATCCACACTTTTAAAAAAAAATTTATCTTATCGATAAGCCCCTTCCCCCCCTCGGCCTGTTATCGATACCAAAGTCTTCCCAGCGGACGATCTACTGGCTGTACATGCGGCATCTCATGCACTCAGGTTGGACCTTTTGTTTCGGGAAATGATGTTCGCCATGTGAAACAAAATGAATTTTGATGTTTGAAAATTTCTGACGTCGTGGGTGGTGGTTTCACTGGCTGATCACTTTTTTGGGTACGACTGGTCCAGAATGGGGTTCTGCTTTTGTTTTTTCGGTTTGATGCTACTAGTGCGGCTTTGAAATTTTCGATGGGATCGACAATTTATGTAACAGCGAACTCGCTTTATACCCCACTGTGGGGGCATCCGGGTCTAGTGTGGTTGGCACTATATGTTATACATATCGATGACCACAACTTGAATAATATCTCCCTTTCATGCCGCCGCACCCATCCACATCCACATGCCATGACAGTCCGTAAAGTGTAGGTAGCTCTGTAGATCTTCCCGGCCTGTGACAATCCATAAAGCGTTCCACTCGCAGCCTCAGGTTGTACGAGAGAGTGATCTACACCACCATGGTTCGAGAAGGTGATGCCCTGGGACTTTGAGATGGTGGGGCGGGAAAGAGTACATTTATATTACCAGCAAGCGCAGCCTACCCTTCACAATATTAAGCCTGGTTTCCGTTCCTTTTAGATTAAGTAAGTACATGTACACACCCGGGTTTATTACAACAGAACTGCGGAACCAACTGGTCTTGGCTTAGGTATAATGAATCCAGATTCAATTATATAGTGTAGTCATCATGGTTGTATATAGTACACTAAATTAATCGGGAAAAAATATATTAGCATTATTGCAGTAGATAGCAGCTTCTCAGAAAACTTGCTGTGGTCTAGAATTTACCAAGTTTGATAGTTTTTTTTGACATATTTTGGTGTGTTTCTGCACCTGCTAGACTTTATTGGCATCACTATATAGTGAGCTAGCTTTTGTGTATCAACAACTATAGTCTCCTCTCCTGAGAGCACCCCTTGGGGCTATTATAGGGATTGGGGTCCTTGTTTCGATGTACAGTGGCTTTTACAATATTAATCTATCTGGAGTCTTACCACATATATACACAATATCTATATGAAGTTGGAATGCCAATTATTTCCTGCCAATTATTTCCAGGGATATACATATAGTCAGTACTATATATGACTATTTATAGGTATTACATATCTGCACCCAAAGTATTGTGATTGGGTAGTAAAGGTAGGTACTGCGGCCTCCTACAGAATCTCACTTTCTGAGAAGCTTAAACAGGACTAAGCAGAATTCAGGCACCGGCAACTAGCCGAGTAATTTGTGGGGTAGAGTAGGTACCCTCCGACACTTCATGTGGGGTCAAGGGGGGGGACTGTACTTTGCGAAGATCATTTACATGCTAGTCCAGTTACCCTCAACCCCCGGCCTCACCCCACCACCATATTTCCTCGGTTCATTCCGGACCCAAACCCTTCACTGCAGGGGGTTCATGCAAATTCGCGCAAATCAGGGGTCACGCGTTCCGATTTGATACGGGGATCCGTATCGGTAATATATTTGTAACCTGGGAGTACATACTTCAGGGAGAATTCGTTGGGCAGGAAACTTATTGAGATAGAAGTGCATCATGGCTGAGGAAATGGCGCATCTAGGTAATCTACTCTGCATATAATGTGGAGACACTCGACTCGTGTGCGAGTGTGGGGGGTCGGTAGTTTTTGATCTTTTTTTTGTTTCTTTGTTTTTACCTGCAGCTAAAGTGACCACTCATGTTTTTGCTCTAGTATCGAGTACCTAGAATTCATAGCCAATTGCAACTCCTGCAGTATCACCAATGACGGGAAGAGGAGGAAGAGTTAAGAGATGGCAATTGGCCGATAGTGAATTGGCCGTAACCTGCATGAGCTGTTCATGAGACGTCCAATCGCTTCCTGGAACTGGAGTGTATAGAGTATCTACTCTAGAGCAATCTGGTACGAAACAATGCTCATCAACATCAACATCACAAACTCATTCACCCCACCGCATCTCAGAGCCAGCATTGGCTCCCCTCCACAAAAAAGAAAAGTCAAGGCTCACCCCTCATGCTCATCCTACAAAAAAAAGTTTCTCGCAGCGCAAGGCCGGAATATCCTCGAGCCCCTTGCCACGCATGCACCAGTAATAATTGACTGATATCGATGCCACAGGACCCTGCATGCGCGGGTGTTTTGAGTGATTTATGCTTCATAAACCTATCATGTAGGTACTCCATCGTTAGAGTATATAGGCGCTTCGAGATGCGACTTCCGACATACCCAAGATTTCTAGTGCAGACATCAAAAGGGTTCCATGCATGTATGTAGAGTAGAGTAGAATATGTATGTACAAGTACGATTCCGATGCTCCCGGAGCCGTACCTGTGCAGCCTCCATTAGCCCTATGGTAATAGTCTGCTTAGAGTCGTGGTGGTGGTATAGGCTGTGCCTGGCTGGCGTGTACAACATGGGAGCTCAATTGACGCTTGCCTCAAGAGGGTAATAGGGATTGGGGGGCGGGGTCGTTACTTCTGCCAAGCTAAATTATACAAGACTACCTGAAAGGGTAGTCCGTGGCGCTAAAAGAGGAATTGCCGAATGGGGTAGCAGGCATCTTCATACGTTGTAAGAGGCAAACGAATGCCATTGCACAAGATACATCATCTAGCTGCTGCTCTGGTGTGTTTGAACCCTCAGTTATCCGGAAACTATTGCATATGTATGTATGTACATAGGAATACCAGTCAATGGCCAATTCCTTTCTTCCAGTACCCCTTTGTGGGCATGACAATGGTGGCTCTTCTCAATTGCATTCAGTTTTATGAGTAGTGTATGGTAGTGTGGAGAGGGATTTTTTATTGGCTGTACCCCTTAGAAATCCCTACAAGCCTCCCTCTCCTCTACTCTCCTTCTCTCCTCTCCTCCCCTCGCCCTCCCCTCTCCTCTCCTCCCCTCACCCTCTCCTCTCCCTTCCTCCTCACACACATTCTCAACCAGACTACTCTCTCCATGCTGCTCAAGACAAAAAAGACCCCTAGGAAGAGGGGGAGTCCTCGAGAGAGGCTAAGATGCGGAACCTGCAACCACGCGAGCCAGGGAGTCGAGGATTATTTCAGTGGAAGGACCATTATTCGCTTCAAACACTGCTCCTTTGGATCTTTACAAAATTCTTGCATTCAAGGTGATATCTATGTTTCTGCCGGCACGCGCATATATCGTCACTTGAGGAGATATATCTACCTCGCCTTTTAGCAAGGCCAGCTTTCATCAAATACTATTATTTTCTTGGGAAGAAATAGGCGAGCTTTCTCGAATTGTACAAACGAAGTCTCCCCAGAGAGGGTGTTTATACTAGTTATTCGATAGTGCTTTCAGCAACTATTATGTAAAAACGAATGCGTGATGAAATTACACAGAACTTGGCATTGGACTATGGCTTTTCTCTAAGAGGCAGCACAAGGCCCGAGTACAGCCAAAGGGGCACACTTTATACTTTTCCCTGAATGTCTGAAGGAAAATTGATGATGAATCGAATAGCCATCCAGCCTCTTTCATGATTCTGCCGAAGCTCAGTACCTCGAATAGAGCTCTTTGATGAAAACTGGCCAGATTCGATCAGCGTTGCTGGGAAACCTTGAGATTACATGAATGAGACACACTGGTGAACTCATAACTAACGCCACGAGCCTAACTTAGCCCAGCCGGTAAATACCAACTCCACAATGGTCAGATTGCACGTCGGGGATTATGCCTTTTATGATGTTATGTGCTTGTATTCACACTCTCTGGCTGAAACCAGAAAATCGACGATCAGCGGTAAAAGGTTTCAGAAGGTAGTTGCTTAGACCTTTCGAACCCTAGGGGTTCGATCATAACAAAATCCATAGAATAGACCCATGTACAAAATACCGCCCCAGTAGGCATATTGAATTTATAATCATGTGTTTGGTATTTACGCGCACATGTATTAGTTTCTCAGTTGTATATTCTTTAACGGAACAGAATGTAGAAAGTACATGCCTAAGAACAGAAGCTGGGCCATAGGTAACACACCAGTTTGTCCTAACGTGTTATCAAATAGACCAGCTGACACCTCCCGATCATGATCTAATATCTGGCCTTTTGTCTCGATCGCTAAGTTACCTAATGATCCAACCACATGAGTAATGAGTCTATGGAAGAAGGTTTTTTTTAAAAAAAAAGCTGCCTAATTTATTGCAGGAACTTCCTCGGACATACAGTACGTAGATATGTAGTATCAAAGAAACAATGAACTAGTCCAGGAATGGGCTCTATGTCAATTCTGCCCCATGCTTTGCATCGGTCTTTAGAGCTAGATATTATGGTCTGCCTAGGGCTATGACAGCTGTATCAAACACCCATGTAAACTTCTACATGTCCCTTGGGCCATGCTATACTGTAAATGTGATGAGCCGGGAGTGGCCGTCGACTTAAGTGGGGCGCTCAGGCTTTCCACGCTAGATCGAGTGTTAATATCGTCAACGTCAGTGTTCTGCGATCTGAAGCCGCACTGGCCAGCTGCAGTCACTCTCACCGCGTGCGCACTATAGCTTGGTACAGGTGATGTAATATAATGGAGTACCAGAGAAGTCCGGATCACGTGCTTCAGGCACCCGCTGCCCACCTTCCAGCCGAGAACCGAGCAAATCAAAACAAAAGCCTTCTGTCTGGTGAGGCTGTAGATAAGCACAAGTCGTCTCATATATGATATGAAGATGATACAGGGTTGAAGATATCCGATCTGTGGGAAGCAGTCAATTTATATGAGGACCAATTGTGCAGAAAAAAGGAAAAAAAATGGTACGATGTATGTCATTGCGATGGGATGAGTCCAGGCTCCAGAACAAGCATAGAATCATTACCACCAAGCAGATACCAAAGGATCCCTCATCAAGAAAGTAAACTATGATCATGACTGGATCGCATCCAGGCTCGCCTAGGAGATGCAGGCAGCAATGCCTTCGCTCGAATATCAACCACTGGTACATCCATGTCATGATTGCCTTGCCTTGTGGAAGGCCCCCTAATAAACTCAGTAGAGAAACAATTGTGTCATCTCATGCAGCGCATCAGAGATTCAGCGTGTAGCATGTATATAGAGATTCAGCTTGTATGTATATATAGCAGGTACCTCTCGGGTTATTTATGCAGTCGGGGTAATGTAACCGATTGGCTCCTCCCATTGCATCACTCTGCAGAAGCGCCCCATACGCGGAACTTGTGTTTGATGCCTTAATGAGGCATCGTTTATGGCTCCCGCACCAAAATTCTAGAAACCTTCGAGTAAACCATACACACGTAGCTAAACCCCTCCTGTCCCCATGCCTCATCCTCAAGCTCAAAACGCTGAAGGAAAAAATCTTGTTTTACGCTACAGCCAGGCTATCGATACAAAAGGCAGTAGGTAATTCTTTATTATTTATTTGCCTACAGACACACATACGTGTCAAGGGCAATATCGATGCAGTTGGGAAGTTGAGACAAGGTACTGAACGACTGGTTGACCAACCCTCCACCAGGAAATGTTGTATGTTAAGACCAATCAATATCCGTACATGTAATGTACATTAGGTATGTAGGTAACTCTTATATCCACGTCAAGTCGGGTTTGCGATACGTGACATCAGTGAATGTCTCAGACACTCGTCATCCGAAGTGTTACTAGGTTAGGTACAGAATCAACAAAATTTCCGGGGATAGGGAATTGAACCCCCAGCTGAATGCTTACTTGATCTCCTGATCGATTGGTTAACACTCCAGATATATACATATATCCCCAATTGATACCCCGCAGAGGCCCAGGGACCCGGCGCCCCTGGGGTAGAGCTGCAGGTTGGTCCCCGAATGTCTAAGATCCCGGGGGGTATTTATCGCCCCATTTGTGTCGTCACAGCCATAACGCTCCGGGGCGATGAACAAATCGCCGATTGAAATCCTGACTGTGAAACAGACTCAATATGATTGGAGAGCCATACACATGAGATTCTTAGGCGTATACTACCTATATCTGCCTTTGAAATGCATGTAGATGGTTGGGTTGGATATCAGCCCCGTAATTATTGTTCACATGATTAACGGTAATCGTTTTTGTATTGACCGAAGATAACCAACATTATTATCAATATTAATATTACAGGGCAGACAGTGTTAATGTAACGTGGGCTCAGTCAAATGGGGGTGATGTCAGGTGGGCCGTCTACATATATGTATGTACTTAGCTATTTATTCCACTCATCGCTATATACTTGTCCCTAACTTTCGTAGATTCTAGGTGACAGACAGTCCCAACTGGGAAATGCCATGGTTTCCAAAACTGGTTAGAAATATGATATCGATGTAAGATATATGATATATACAGCGGAGCTGGGTCCGGCGGTGCGGGGCCACACGCACCAAATGGAAGCCTGACAATGTGCATGATAGTGTGTTTCAAAATCTGACCCTCTTCTTTATGCCTGCTTCTACCAACAATCGTGTCAAATGGGTTCTGTGATGAGAATAGGAAATCCCCCATTGACCTCGAGCCCGGAGTGCCTTGGTTATAATTAGAGGTTATAGGGTCATGCCCAGGCTCGCTACGACAAACGTAGGGCTGACCAAAACAATACTGTGGAACCCCAAGATAATGGTTCCGCGGCTGTGGAACCTCGAGCAAAGCCTCAATTCCTAATTGATAAGGATCTAGGGCAATCAAGACAAATACTGCATGAATAGCTCCCCCTACTTAGTCACCTTTGTAAACACGGTGTTAATGGAGACTAAAACAAATTTGTCCGCACCCTATTGGCCCTCTCCGAGGGGTTGTACAACCAGACTACCCTATTGGAACAATTTCTGTTTTCACCCTTACTCAAGCTAGAGAGGGTGCGTGGGGTGCAGCAATGGCTTGCTGTTAATGCATCGGCACGCACCGGCTTCAGAACGGCCGACAGACATCTGATGAAATCTCGATATCAACGCCCTTGAAACTACCGTAGGCACCCTCTGTAAGCCCCAGTCCGTATTTAGTAGGATCCTGCATATTTAGCTGCCTGGATTGCGAACCCTAAGTACCAAATTCACTTCCCCTTTGTAACGGTTGACAAACAGATGTCTCAGTTTTAGAACTCCATTGTATGTATATCATGAAATATAGAATTGAATATATAATTAAATCAAGATATGTGAAAAAAATGACCGCTATCTATTATATATAATATAAAAAGCCTGGAGTAGATCATTGCAAGGCATAAGCATAATAATTGATATGCACATAATCAAACTGTCGTCTGTTGAATGAAATTCCTGTTGGCCCTGCCAAACCTTCGATCAAATCCAGTCTTTCCCTTTTTTGTTCCTGGCTGTGTATTCCCTGACCATCTCGCCCCATTGACTTTCCTAAAATCCTCCTCAAACCCAAATCCTCTTCAAACCCTGCCAGGGAC